>Ga0209087_1001602_pt1 | contig 13284 bp, 8 predicted proteins | sample S_130805_EF_Meta_FD_187321 | JGI IMG/M metagenome (GOLD analysis project Ga0209087, IMG submission 187321) | Freshwater microbial communities from Lake Simoncouche, Canada to study carbon cycling - S_130805_EF_MetaG (SPAdes) (version 2) | ecosystem: Environmental > Aquatic > Freshwater > Lake ...
TAGGGTTTCGCGGTTATAGCGCGCCCCATGGCAGACCTCGCAAGGAACATAAACATCTGGCAAGAAGTTCATTTCAATTGTTATCGTTCCATCACCTGAACAGTTCTCGCAGCGACCGCCCTTAACGTTAAATGAGAATCGTCCTTGTTGGTAACCACGTATTTTTGCTTCACTTGTTTCTGCAAAAAGTGCACGGATCTTGTCGAATACGCCTGTATAGGTAGCAGGGTTTGAACGAGGCGTGCGACCAATTGGAGATTGATCAACGTGCACGACTTTGTCCAACAATTCAACTCCAGTTACCGTACGGTGGCGACCAGGTACTAAGCGCGCACCATTGAGCTTGTTAGCCAAGACGGTATACAAAATGTCATTTACTAATGTGGACTTACCGGAACCACTTACGCCTGTCACTGAAACAAAGACACCCAAAGGAACTTCAACATCAATTTCTTTCAGGTTGTTCTCTTTGGCACCCTTAACAACAAGTTTGCGCTTTGAATCTACCGGGCGACGTGTTTTAGGGATGGCAATTGATTTACGACCCGACAAATAGGCACCCGTGATTGATTCTTTTGAAGCTATCAAATCTTCATAACTTCCAGAGACAACCACCTTGCCGCCGTGCTCACCGGCGCCAGGACCGATATCAACAATCCAGTCTGCGGTGCGAATTGTCTCTTCATCGTGCTCAACAACGATAAGAGTGTTACCAAGGTTGCGCAGACGAGTAAGAGTTTCAATTAAGCGCTTGTTATCTCTTTGGTGTAATCCAATAGATGGCTCATCTAGAACATAGAGAACCCCAACGAGTCCGCTACCAATCTGTGTGGCAAGGCGAATGCGCTGTGCTTCACCTCCGGATAGAGAGCCTGCAGGGCGAGCAAGTGAAAGGTAATCAAGACCAACATCTAATAAGAAGCCAAGACGTGCATTAACTTCCTTCATCACGCGCTCTGCGATCTGTGCCTCGCGCTTGTTCAACTTGATCTGCTTTAAGAAAGTCGCACAATCTGCAATTGAGAGTTCGCAAATTTCAGAGATGTTCTTATCCCCGATTGTTACTGCAAGTACCTCTGGCTTTAAGCGAGCTCCGTTGCACTTTTCACAGGAAATCTCGCGCATATACGCCTCATACTTATCGCGGCTGTAATCGCTATCAGTCTCCTCATGACGGCGGTGAATAAATGGAATCACACCTTCAAAACCGGTTGTGTAGTTACGGGCGCCATAACGACCCTTGTATTTCATCTTGATTTCATACTCATAGCCATTAAGGATTGCCTCACGCGCCTTTACAGAGATCTTCTTCCATGGCGTATCAAGTGAAAATGGCAAATCTTTGGCAAGTGCTTCTAGCAAACGCAAGAAATAGTCTGATGACTGTCCACCAGACCAAGGAGCAATAGCGCCATCATTAATTGAGATTGAATCATCAGGAATGATCAGATCCTCATCGACCTCTTTTTTAGTACCAATTCCTGAACACTCAGCACAGGCACCAAATGGTGAGTTAAATGAGAAAGAGCGAGGCTCTAGCTCTTCAAATGAAAGCTCGCAATCATGGCAGGCAAGATGCTCGCTATAGGTTCGCTCTTTGTCGGCACCTTTTGCATCAACAAAATCCAACACAACGATTCCAGATGCAAGTCGCAATGCAGTTTCAATTGAATCTGTAAGACGAGTCTTGCTCTCAGCCTTTGCAGTCAAGCGATCGATAACTACTTCGATTGTGTGCTTTTCCTGTTTTTTAAGCTTTGGTGCATCCGAGAGTTGAATTACTTCCCCGTCCACACGAGCACGTGAATAACCCTGTGTGGTCAAGTCACTGAACAGCTCAACGAATTCACCCTTACGTGCCCGAATAACTGGTGCCAAAACCTGAAACTTTGTTGTTGGCGGAAGCTCAAGAATCTGATCCACAATCTGTTGCGGAGATTGACGGGTAACAGCTTTGCCACAATTAGGACAATGTGGTCTTCCAGCACGTGCAAAGAGCAGGCGCAAATAGTCATAGACCTCAGTGATTGTTCCAACGGTCGAGCGTGGATTTCGGTTAGTTGATTTCTGATCAATTGAAACCGCAGGAGAAAGGCCTTCAATGAAATCAACATCCGGCTTATCCATCTGCCCTAGGAATTGGCGCGCATAAGCCGATAGTGATTCAACATAGCGACGCTGACCTTCAGCAAAGATTGTGTCAAAGGCAAGAGATGACTTTCCTGAACCAGATAATCCGGTAAAAACAACTAATGCGTCTCGAGGCAATTCGATGGAAACATTTTTGAGGTTGTGTTCGCGTGCTCCGCGCACAACCAACTTATCGATACTCAAACCCCGGCCTCTTCCATCATTCGTAGCTCTTTCTTCAATATCTTGATTTCATCACGCAAACGCGCAGCTACCTCAAATTGAAGTTCAGATGCAGCATTTCGCATCTGATCGGTGAGCGAGCCTATCAACGCGATCAGATCCTTGCGCGGCAAAGAGGTCGAGGATTTATCGAAAATTCCAGCTGATGCGCCAACCTTCTTGGCTCCGCCCTTTTCATGGGACAAAAGCTCTTCGGTATCTTCACTCTCTCGGTTAATCAGATCTGTAATGTCGGCAATCTTTTTGCGCAATGGCTGTGGGTCAACCCCTCGCTCCAGGTTATAGGCAACCTGCTTTGCGCGACGTCGGTTCGTCTCATCAATTGCCTTGGCCATTGAATCGGTAATCCGGTCTGCATACATGTGAACTTCACCTGAAACGTTACGAGCGGCACGCCCAATTGTTTGAATCAATGAAGTTGAGGAACGCAAGAAACCTTCTTTGTCTGCATCTAAAATTGCAACTAGTGACACCTCAGGTAGGTCCAGACCTTCACGAAGTAAATTGATACCAATTAAGACATCGTAATCACCTGTGCGAAGTTCACGGAGCAATTCAACTCGGCGCAAGGTGTCTACTTCAGAGTGCAAGTAACGAACATTGACCCCACGCTCTTGCAGATAATCTGTTAGATCCTCTGACATCTTTTTCGTAAGAGTAGTTACTAATACGCGTTCATTTTTAGCGGCGCGGATATTGATCTCATTGAGCAGATCATCAATCTGGCCCTTGATTGGTTTAATCACGATCTGCGGATCAACTAAACCTGTTGGGCGAATAACTTGTTCAACGACATCTCCGTTGACCTTGCCCAACTCATATTTACCTGGTGTTGCCGAAAGATAAAGAGTTTGGCCTGTGCGCTCAACAAATTCTGGAAACTTAAGCGGACGATTATCTAGAGCGCTCGGCAAGCGAAAGCCATGCTCGACCAGGGTTCGCTTACGAGAAGCATCTCCTTCAAACATGGCACCTAGCTGTGGAACAGTCACGTGACTTTCATCGATTACAACTAAGAAATCTTCAGGGAAATAATCAAGTAGGCAGTGCGGAGCAGATCCGGCAGCACGATCATCGAGGTGTCGAGAATAGTTTTCGATGCCACTGCAAAATCCGATTTGCTCCATCATCTCAATATCAAAAGTGGTGCGCATCCTTAGTCGCTGAGCTTCTAGCAACTTACCCTGCTTTTCAAAAAGGTTTAACTGAATCTGTAATTCATCCTGGATATCACCGATGGCGCGCTTCATCGTTTCTGGACCCGCTGCATAGTGTGTAGCTGGGAAAATAAATATCTCTTCTTCATCCCTAATGATCTCCCCCGTAAGCGGGTGAAGTGTTGTTAGCTTTTCAATCTCATCGCCAAACATTTCGATTCGAATGGCAAGCTCTTCATACATAGGAATGATCTCGATCGTGTCTCCGCGCACGCGGAAGGTGCCTCGCTCAAAAGCCATGTCATTGCGTTTGTATTGAACATCCACAAATCTGCGTAGCAAGGCATTGCGCTCGATTTCTTCACCAACGCGAAGGCGCACCATGCGATCCACGTACTCCTGTGGCGTGCCCAGGCCATAAATACAAGACACAGTGGCAACGACAATGACATCTCGACGAGTTAAGAGTGAATTTGTTGCCGAGTGGCGCAAGCGCTCAACCTCTTCATTGACACTCGAATCCTTCTCAATAAATGTGTCCGTCTGTGGCACATACGCCTCAGGCTGGTAGTAGTCATAATAAGAAACGAAGTATTCAACTGCGTTGTTAGGCAATAACTCTCGAAATTCATTTGCTAGCTGGGCAGCAAGTGTCTTATTAGGCGCAAGTACCAAAGTTGGACGCTGTAGCTGCTCAATCAACCAAGCAGTTGTCGCTGACTTTCCGGTACCAGTTGCACCCAAAAGAACAACATCTCTTTCTCCCGCGTTAATTCGTTTTGTAATTTCAGCGATCGCGGCAGGCTGATCTCCAGCCGGAACATAGTCACTGATTACCTGAAAGGGCTCAACTCTGCGTTGCAGATCAGATATTGGGCGCATTTGGTAAGCCTACTTATTTATTATCGTGGAGGCTATCCCAAATGTTTTCAACCTGGCGGAGTAGCTCGTCTTCGGTTCCATCATTTTCTATGAGGAAATCTGCGACCTCAATGCGCTGCTCACGAGTAGCCTGCGCGGCAATCCGGCCCTCAATCTCTGAAATATGCATTCCCCTACCGCGCAGGCGCGCAATACGGTTTTCCATTTCAGATTCAACAGTAATAACAACATCAAATCTTTCATGTGCCTTGGTCTCTACTAACAATGGGATTTCATACACCAAAACTTCATCACCTTTTAGGGATGCAACTGCGCCTTCAAATTCTCGGCGCACGAAAGGATGAATGATGTTTTCTAATTGCGCCTTTGCCTTTTGATCTTTAAATATCAGTTCACCCAGTGCCCTGCGATCAATGTTTCCATCCTTTAAAATCGAATCACCAAACAGAGCTACGACTTCATCAAAACCATCTGATCCTCGTTCTATTGCAGCTCGTGCAAGTTGATCTGCATCAATTACAAGTGCTCCAAGTTCAGCAAAGTACTGCGCGGCTAGAGACTTGCCGCAACCAATGCCCCCAGTTAAACCGATGACCCGCATGTTCAAAGAATAGTCCGAGAATGAAAAAGGCCCCGCAGTTACGCGAGGCCTTTTCATAGAGTCTTTGTGCTTATTCAGCAGCAACCACTTCTGCTTCATCTGCTGGAGTCGCAGCTGCATCAGCAACCTTTGCTTCAGCCTTCTGCTTCTTGTGCGCCATGAAACGCTCTTGCGCTTGGGCGTACTGCTTTTCCCATTCTTCGCGCTGTGTTTCATATCCTGGCTTCCACTCTTGTGAGTCAGAATCGAAACCTTCAGGGTAAATGAAGTTTCCTTCTGCGTCATAACGAGCAGCCATTCCGTACTGAGTTGGATCAAATGCTTCGATCTCAATCTCATGTCCTTCGTTAGCTTGCTTGAGTGATAGCGAAATACGACGACGCTCTAGGTCGATATCGATGATCTTTACGAATAGCTCATCATCAACTGCAACAACCTGCTCTGGAATTTCAACGTGGCGTTCTGCCAACTCTGAAATGTGAACTAGGCCTTCAATACCTTCGTGAACACGAATGAATGCTCCGAATGGAACTAGCTTTGTCACAACACCTGGAACAACCTGATTGATTGTGTGTGTGCGAGCAAATGCCTGCCATGGATCTTCTTGTGTTGCCTTAAGTGATAGTGAAACGCGCTCACGCTCAAAATCAACTTCGAGAACTTCAACAGTTACTTCGTCGCCAACTTCAACAACTTCACCTGGGTGATCGATGTGCTTCCATGAAAGCTCTGAAACGTGAACCAAACCATCAACGCCACCTAGGTCAACGAATGCACCGAAGTTAACGATTGATGAAACAACACCTGTGCGAACCTGGCCCTTTTGAAGCTGGTTAAGGAATGTTGTGCGTGATTCTGATTGTGTCTGCTCTAGGAATGCACGACGTGATAGAACAACGTTGTTGCGATTCTTATCTAATTCGATGATGCGTGCTTCAACCTGCTTGCCAATGTAAGGAGTCAGATCGCGAACGCGACGCATTTCAACAAGTGATGCTGGAAGGAAACCACGTAGACCGATGTCCACGATAAGTCCGCCCTTAACAACTTCAATAACTGTACCGACGACAACTTCGTCGCGCTCCTTCTTACCTTCAATGTCTCCCCATGCGCGTTCGTACTGTGCGCGCTTCTTGGAAAGAATTAGGCGACCCTCTTTGTCTTCTTTCTGAAGAACGAGAGCTTCAATAATCTCACCGACTTTAACGATTGAGTTTGGATCTGCATCGTGGCGAATTGAAAGTTCGCGAGCTGGGATAACACCTTCGGTCTTGTATCCGATATCAACAAGTACTTCTTCGCGTCCAACTTGAACAACAGCACCTGAAACTAGGTCGCCATCATTGAAATTTCTGATTGTGCCTTCGATTGCTGCTAGAAAATCTTCAGCTGATCCGATGTCATTTACTGCAATTTGTGGTGTAGACAATTGTGCTCCGTAGGGATAGAAAGTAGTAGTTCCCGCTTTCGCGGCTGGAGGGCAAGGGTACGGTTTGCACGCTCATTAGGGCAAATCCAGATACTTTTTTGAGCGTAATCGCTAGACTCCATGACGTCATGAATAGATACAAAGAGTTGTTTGCCTTCCCTCAAGTCATTTTGCTTGGCTTAAGCGCCTTCCCCGCACGAATCGCCTACGGAATGATCGGACTTGGAATATTTTTCAAGGCGGAACAAGCAACGGGCTCAGTTGCAGTTGCCGGTTTTGCCATCGGTTTAAACTCTTTAGCTGGCTCGGCTACAGCTGGACTTCGAGGTTCAGTAATGGATCGATTTGGTCAAAAGTGGCCTATTCGCATTTTGGTTCCACTCTATGCCGCGTTAATACTGATCCTAAACGCAATGCAAACCCGTCAATCAATTTTAGTTACCGCCTTTATCTTGGGAATAACCGCCCCTCCGATCAACTTGTCGGTTCGCCCGCTTTGGAAAGACATTGTCCCGGAGAGCTACTTGCGAACTGCCTACGCTTTTGATTCCTCGATGATGAGTGCAACTACTGTCATTGGCCCTGTTGTGATTACCGCACTCTCACTCTCGGCCCATCCTTCGCTTGGATTGACTACTACAGCAGCTCTGATGCTCATTGGCGGGATCGCTCTTTCACTAACCCCAGTCTCTAGGGACTGGATTCCAGAGAAGAAGGAAAAAGGTCAACAACGTTTGTGGCGAGATCGCGCTATTCAAATGTTGATGTTTGAAGGATGTTTTATTGGTTTTGGATGGGGTGTATTTGATGTGGCAGTACCTGCATTTGCCACACAAGAAAATGTTCAACATAGAGTTGCGTGGATCTTTGCCGCTTTCGGTATTGCAACGATCATTGGTGGACTACTTGGTGGCCTCGTTTCCAAAAATTTAGCTCCGCTATCTGCCCTAAGAAATACCTATCTAGTCTGGTTTTTAACCTGTATTCCAATCGCCTTCACAAACCCCGATTGGACTATGGCGCTAGTTGGCGCGTTTATCGGTCTTGTTGGCGGAGCGGTACAAGTCTTTTACTTTGAGGTTCTGGAAGCTGTTCGTCCCCAAGGATCCCAAACCTCATCTCTTGGTTGGATTTGGAGCGTTGAAGGAACTTTCATGGCACTTGGTGCTGCTATCGGAGGAATTGTTTCTGAGGAGATCTCACCCCGTGTTGGTTTAGCACTATTGCCAATCATGATCTTGTTCGGATTAATAATCCTCACAGTTGGCAGAGGGCGTTTGAGTGCAGCAAATGATGTTCCGACTGATGAAGAGGATCTGCGTGCGATTAAAGATATTTCAAACGAGGTTAAGTAGTTAGTGCGCCGCTTCGTGCCAGGTAAGACCCAAGCCGGCATTCACATCTAGTGGCGCTTTTAGAGGGTATGCAGCACCCATCTCTCGCCTTACCAAATCACTGATCTTTTCCTCTTCGCCTGCAACTACTTCCAGAATCAACTCATCGTGAATCTGCAATAACAAGCGTGAATTCAAATTCTCTTTTTCAATTGCTGTTTGCACATTGAGCATCGCCAATTTAATAATGTCTGCAGCTGAGCCTTGGATCGGTGCATTAAGTGCCATACGCTCTGCGACCTCTCGGCGTTGACGATTGTCATGCATCAGATCAGGAAGATATCTACGCCGCCCCATGATGGTTTCGGTGTAACCAACCTTGCGGGCATCTTCTACAACTGTCTTTAAATAGTCACGAATCCCGCCAAAGCGCTCAAAGTACGTGTCCATCAGCTGTTGGGCCGCAGGTGGCGAGATATCTAATTGCGCAGCTAATCCATAGGAAGACAATCCGTAAGCAAGTCCATACGACATTGCTTTCATCTGGCGGCGCATTTCAGGATCTACTTCAGATTGCTTAACACCAAAGACAAGTCCAGCAACTGTTGCGTGCAAATCTTCACCTGAAGCAAAGGCTGCTAGCAATCTCTCATCATTAGACAAGTGAGCCATGATGCGCATTTCAATTTGGCTGTAATCAGCCGTTAGCAAGGCAACATAACCCTTACCCACGGTGAAGCAATCGCGGATCTTTCGACCCTCTTCCGTGCGCACCGGAATGTTTTGTAGGTTAGGTCCTGTTGAAGACAGGCGACCTGTTGCAGCAACTGTTTGCTGAAAATGCGTGTGAATACGTCCATCTTTTGCAATCTCGGCAATCAAACCCTCAACGGTTGTTCCTAATTTCTTCGTCTCACGAATTCGAAGCAATGAGGTTAGGACTGGATGTCCACTCTTTTGATGGAGCCAATCTAGGCTTTCAGCATCTGTTGTGTAGCCGGTCTTAATCTTTTTTGTCTTGGGCAATCCAAGTTCATCAAATAAAACAACTTGAAGTTGCTTAGGCGATGCCACGTTGAACTCATGACCAACTGCATCATGTGCCGCTTTAGTTTCACGGCTTACTTCACCCTCAAAAAAGGCAGCCAGTGAATCCAGGCCCTTCTTATTAACTGCAATACCGATCGATTCCATGCGGCCCAACAGGTCAGCAACTGGTAACTCCATCGTCGTGAAAAGGTCCCATAGATTGCGCTCTTTTAACTCACGGGTTAAGGAATCCCGCAGAGTAAACATCGCACGAGCCGATGTCAGCAGCTCTTGCTCGGGAGTTGAAACATTAATTGCCGAGCCATCTCCCCATCGTTCTTGAATGTCTTTGAGCTCTTGGCTACGCACCCCTGGATTCACAAGATAAGCGGCCAAAGATGTATCAAAACTAATCCCAGTTAAGCCATTGATTCGCGCTAAAGACTTTGCATCATGAGCAATCTTTGGAACATTTTTATCTGTTGCCCAATCCCCCATTGTTGATGAGTGAACTAAGAAAACATCATCTGCCGACAGCGCGACGGCATAACGATGCAACTTCTCTTCTACTAATTGAAAGGCAATAGCTATTTCACTTGAGTGTTGTGAAATCTTTTCTGAAGCCTCTTCAGGTGTTAGAACTCCTTCTGCGATCTCAGTTGCAAACAATTCAAACTCAGGTTCAGAACTCTTTGTACTCCCCTTGAGCAAGATTGGCTTCATGCGATCTTTTAGCGTCTTGAACTCCAATTTTTCAAAAAGCGGATTGGTTTTGTTCTCATCCACGCCACTCCATGCCAGAGCATCAATACTTAAATCTAGAGGCACGTTTGCAACCAACTGCGTTAACTCACGGTTGCGGATTACATCATTGACTGAATCGCGAAGTGACTGGCCAACTTTGCCGCCCAACTTATCGATGTTGGCAATTAGTTCATGAAGTGAGCCATATTCGACAATCCATTTGGCTGCAGTTTTTTCTCCCACGCCAGGAACTGAAGGAAGATTGTCACTGGGATCTCCGCGAAGTGCAGCAAAATCTGGATATTGCTCTGGGCTCATTCCGTATTTTTCCTGCACCGCCTCCGGTGTCATACGAGTTAAGTCACTTACTCCACGCTTTGGATAGAGCACTGTGGTCTTTTCATTAACTAACTGAAACGAATCTCGATCTCCGGTACAGATAAACACTTCGGCATTCTCACGCTCGGCTTGCTTGGAAATGGTTGCAATAATGTCATCTGCTTCAAAGCCTTCAACTTCAAATGTTGTGATACCAAATGCCGTTACCAACTCATGCAGGTATGACATCTGTGATCTAAATTCATCGGGAGTTTTAGCTCGGTTGGCTTTGTACTCAGGAAAGATCTCTGATCTAAAGGTCTTGCGAGAAACATCAAATGCCACCGCCACATGTGTCGGTTTTTCAGTCGACAGTAGAGAGAGCAACATCGTGGCAAAGCCATAAATAGCATTAGTGTGCTGGCCTTGCGCAGTTGTGAAGTTCTCAGCCGGCAGGGCGAAAAATGCGCGATATGCCATGGAGTGCCCATCGATAAGTAACAGGCGTTTGGTCATGGATGCATCGTAGAGTGCCCATTAGACTCAAGCCATGACAGAACCGGACTATCTTTCAATAATTCGTGAACGCGGAAGCGGCGCCCTCGACAAGAAAATGGGCATTGAAATCACAGAAGCTTCATTAACTCGGTTAGTAGCAACAATGCCTGTTGAGGGAAACACTCAACCGATGGGAATTTTGCATGGTGGAGCCAATGTTGTTTTGGCCGAATCATTAGGTTCTGTAGGAACTCAGTTAAATGCTGGTGAGAATCGCAGAATTGTTGGAATTGATATCAACGCCACACATCACAAGGCAACTGCAAAAGGAATCGTTACTGGCGTTGCCACAGCTGTTTCGATCGGAAAAACTTTGTGCTGTTGGGATATCGTCATTACAAATGAAGACGGACAGCGCACCTGCACTGCCCGTATCACCTGCATGATCCTTGCGGACCGTTAAGAGTTAGTGAGCACCTGTTCCAAGGTATGCCGCACGCACCGCTGGATCATCAAGAAGATCTGATGCTTTAGCTTCCTTTACAACATTTCCAACTTCTAGAACATAAGCACGGTGTGCGCGCTGTAGCGCTTGCTGTGCATTTTGCTCAACAAGAAGAATTGTTACGCCCGTCTTATTGATCTCAGTAATAATGTTGAAGATATTTTGAATCATCAGTGGCGCAAGACCCATAGAAGGCTCATCAAGTAGCAAAACCTTTGGACGTGACATAAGTGCCCGACCAATAGCAAGCATCTGCTGCTCTCCACCAGACAAAGTTCCGCCTGCTTGGAATGCGCGCTCCTTTAGACGTGGAAACAGGTGATATACCTTTTCCAAATCCTCGGCCATTTCTTTCTTGCGATCTTTACGGTTGTACTTACCCATTTCTAGGTTTTCCAAAACGCTCATACCAACAAAGATTCCGCGACCTTCAGGGGCTTGAGCTAAACCAAGATCTGCTCGCTTGTATGCAGGCATCTTCGAGATGTCTTCACCGTTGAAAAGGATCTGACCGCTGGTAACTGGACGCAATCCAGAAATAGTTTTGAGCATTGTTGTCTTACCGGCACCGTTAGCACCGATTAGCGTGACGATTTCGCCTTCATTGACTACAACTGAAACACCTTTAATTGCTTCAATCTTGCCGTAGTGGACGTGTAGGTCCTTAATTTCAAGACGCATCTGCAGGAGCTCCTAAATACGCTTCAATAACGCGTGGATCGTTTTGAACCTCTGAAGTTGTTCCATCAGCAATCTTTGTTCCAAAATCAAGAACAACAACGCGATCTGAAACTCCCATGATCAATGACATGTCATGCTCAATCAGAAGCACCGTATATCCAGCATCGCGAATTCGCTTAATTGTTTCTCCTAATGCAACCTTTTCTGCCGGGTTAAACCCAGCAGCTGGCTCATCTAGAAGTAGAAGCTTTGGATTTGTTGCAAGTGCGCGAGCAATTTCAAGACGACGCTGATCTCCGTATGGAAGATTCTTGCCAAGTTGGCCAGCACGCTTTTTAATCCCCATAAAATCAAGCAGTTCTAGTGCGCGATCAAGTGCCGCCTTTTCTTCACGACGAGAACGCGGTGTGCCAAAGATTGAACCAATAACACCAGTCTTTGAGTGAACATCTGCGCCGGTAACCACATTTTCTAACGCAGATGACTCACCGAATAAACGAATATTCTGGAAGGTACGAGCGATGCCTAACTTTGTAATTTTGAAACGCTTCTTACCAACTATTGATGATCCTTGGAAAACAACATCACCAGATGTCGGCTTATAAACGCCAGTAATCACGTTGAAGACAGTTGTCTTACCGGCACCGTTTGGACCGATGAGTGCGAGGATCTCGCCCTTCTTAACGACAAGGTTGACATCACTAAGCGCTGTAACTCCACCAAACTTCATGGTGATGTTTTGAAGTTCTAAAACATTCTCGCTCATTATTTGATCTGCCCTTCCCCTGATTCCTCGACTGTATGCCAGTCCGGATCAAAATGCTCACGCTTTTTCTTAGGCAAAATTCCATCTGGTCGCAGGTTCATCATTACAACCAAAGCAATTCCAAATACCAAGATACGAGGCTGGCTTAAGAAGCGAATACGCTCTGGGGTGAAGGCCAAAAGCACCGCGCCAAGGATTACGCCCCAAACGTTTCCGATTCCGCCGAAAACTACGCATGCAAGAATCAAAATTGAGATGTTCAAGTTAAATTGATCAGGAACAATAGAAAGAATTTGTGAGGCGTAAATAACGCCGCCCATACCTGCCACTGCCGCACCAAGCACGAATGCCCACACCTTGTATTTGCGTGTATCAATTCCCATTAATTGGGCAACATCGTCATCCTGGCGAATCGCATCCCACGCACGACCTGGACGACGAGCTGCCATACGGCGAACCATCCAGATGACTAGAAGAGTGAATGTTAGAAGAACCCAGTAGTAAGGCTTTGGATCCAGAATTGTGAACTTAGCCTTGAAAATATCTGGCGGTGTTGGAATACCTGCAATACCTCGAGAGCCACCAATTGAATCGGTGTTAACTGCAAAGATTCGAACGATTTCACCAAATCCTAAAGTTACGATTGCAAGGTAATCACCACGAAGGCGAAGTGTTGGTGTACCAAGCAATACTCCTGAGAGCATCGCAAGACCAATACCTATTGGCATGATCTCCCAGAAGTTAAGCGAAGTCTTTGTGCCAAGGATTGCCATTGTGTAAGCACCGATGGCAAAGAATGCAACGTATCCCAAATCTAGAAGACCTGACTTACCAACAACAATGTTTAGACCAATAGCCATCAGCACATACATACCAACTGGATAGAATAGAACTGACTGGAAGTCTGAGCCTGGTGTGTTGATGAGTGGGTTATTCAAGAATGGAAGCGCGTAGCAAACGGCAATAA
>Ga0209087_1001604_pt1 | contig 13282 bp, 6 predicted proteins | sample S_130805_EF_Meta_FD_187321 | JGI IMG/M metagenome (GOLD analysis project Ga0209087, IMG submission 187321) | Freshwater microbial communities from Lake Simoncouche, Canada to study carbon cycling - S_130805_EF_MetaG (SPAdes) (version 2) | ecosystem: Environmental > Aquatic > Freshwater > Lake ...
ATGGTTCCTGGAAAAGGGCCTGATCGAGGAACTTGACAGCTTTTCGCCGATCACCGACTACACCGGCAAGCTTGAATTGCATTTTATAGGCAATGAATATCGCCTCAAGCGGCCCCGTCACGATGTGGAGGAGGCGAAGCGTCGCGACGCCACATTTGCCTCTCAGATGTATGTAACTTGCCGGCTTGTCAATAAGGAAACTGGAGAAATCAAGGAGCAAGAAGTTTTCATTGGTGAACTGCCGCTGATGACAGAGCGCGGCACTTTCATCATCAATGGTGCCGAAAGGGTCATTGTGAATCAGATTGTTCGCAGCCCTGGAGTATATTTTAAGGATGAGCAGGACAAGAATGGGCGAAAAACATTTAATGCCAGCCTCATCCCCAATCGGGGTGCCTGGCTTAAATTTGAGACCGATAAAAATGATCTGCTTCACGTTCGCGTTGACAAGACTCGTAAAATCAATGCTCACGTCTTGATGAGGGCCATCGGCCTTTCAGATAATGATGTTTTAGATAAGCTTCGACATCCTGAGTATTACCAAAAGTCGATTGAGGCCGCAAATGATGAGGGCATCAGTTCGGAAGACCAAGCTCTGCTAGAGCTTTACAAGAAACTGCGCCCAGGTGAACCCCCTTCGGTGAGTGGTGGTCAGCAGTTGCTTCACAGCCGATTCTTTGATCCTAAGAGGTATGACCTCGGTCGCGTCGGGCGCTACAAAATTAATAAAAAACTTCGTCTCACAATCCCTGACGCCGTGCGCACCCTCACGCCTGAGGATGTGCTCTCTACCATCGACTACCTAATAAATCTTGAGCTCGATGTTGGTGGAGCTTCCCTTGATGATATTGACCATCTTGGTAATCGTCGGGTGCGCTCAGTTGGCGAATTGCTTCAAAACCAGGTCCGTGTCGGACTTAATCGCCTTGAAAGGATCATTAAGGAGCGAATGACTGTAGGCGAAACAGATTCGCTCACTCCAGCTCAGTTGGTCAATCCCAAACCCTTGGTGGCGGCGATCAAGGAATTCTTTGGCTCCAGCCAACTGAGCCAGTTCATGGATCAAACGAATCCTCTGGCAGAACTCACTCACAAACGTCGAATCAGTGCCCTCGGTCCTGGGGGCCTGACCAGGGAACGGGCGGGATTTGCTGTTCGAGATATCCATCCTTCCCATTACGGACGGATTTGCCCCATCGAGACCCCGGAAGGTCCTAACGCTGGCCTAATTGGCTCCCTGGCGACCCACGCCAGGGTTAACGAATATGGCTTCATTGAAACGCCGTTCTGGAAGGTGGAAAACGGGGTCGTCATCAAGCAGGGGGCCCCTATTTATCTTTCGGCTGACCTGGAAGACGAATGCCGCATCGCCCCTGGTGACGTAGCCACGGACTCCGAGGGGAACATCACGGTTGATCTGGTGCCGGTGCGCTACCGCCAGGATTTTGAAAAGGTGCCCCCCCAGCAGGTCGATTACGTGCAGCTTTCACCCGTGCAGGTGATCTCCGTGGCAACGTCGCTGATTCCCTTTTTAGAGCATGACGACGCCAACCGGGCTCTGATGGGCTCAAACATGCAGCGTCAAGCCGTGCCCCTGCTCCGTCCTGAAAGGCCCCTGGTGGGTACAGGCCTGGAAACCCAGGTTGCTCGTGACTCAGGCATGGTGCCAATTACCCGGGTCAACGGTACTGTTACCTTCGTGGATGCCACCGCCATCGTGATCCGCGATGAGGAAGGCTACGAACATGTGCATCATCTGCAAAAGTATCAACGCTCCAATCAGGACACTTGCCTTAACCAGCGTCCGATAGTCAAGCTTGGCGATCAGGTTATAGCTGGCCAAGTGTTGGCAAATGGATCTGCCTGTGAAGGCGGTGAGATCGCCTTAGGACAGAACGTATTGATTGCCTATATGCCCTGGGAAGGCTATAACTACGAGGATGCTATTCTCGTGAGTGAACGACTTGTTCAGGACGATCTTTATACCTCTGTCCATATTGAGAAGTACGAGATAGAGGCCCGCCAGACTAAGCTTGGCCCCGAGGAAATTACCCGTGAAATCCCTAACGTTGCCGAAGAGAGCCTTGGCAATTTGGATGAAATGGGTATCATCCGTATTGGTGCTTATGTGGAATCAGGTGATATTTTGGTCGGCAAGGTGACTCCCAAGGGTGAATCTGACCAGCCTCCCGAAGAGAAATTGTTACGGGCCATCTTCGGTGAAAAAGCCCGAGATGTTCGCGACAATTCCCTTCGGGTTCCTAGTACGGAGCGTGGTCGTGTCGTAGACGTTCGCATCTATACGCGTGAACAGGGCGACGAACTACCTCCTGGTGCCAACATGGTCGTCAGGGTTTATGTAGCACAAAGGCGTAAAATCCAGGTCGGGGATAAGATGGCTGGCCGTCACGGTAACAAGGGAATTATTAGTCGTATTCTTCCGCGGCAAGATATGCCCTATCTTCCCGATGGTACCCCTATTGACATTGTGCTCAACCCCCTGGGCGTGCCATCTCGGATGAACGTGGGTCAGGTTTTCGAGTGTTTGATGGGCTGGGCTTCCTCCCACCTCGGTTGCCGAGTAAAGGTAGTGCCTTTCGATGAAATGCATGGGGCCGAGAAGTCCAAACAGACTGTCCAGGCCTACCTCGAAGAGGCGGCAAAGCAACCCGGTAAGGAATGGGTCTATGACCCTGAGAACCCTGGCAAGATTCAGCTCATTGATGGTCGTACTGGTGAAGCATTCGATCAACCGGTGACTGTTGGTTATGCTCACATCCTTAAACTGGTTCACCTTGTTGACGATAAGATCCATGCACGCTCAACTGGTCCTTACTCCCTAGTCACCCAGCAGCCTTTGGGGGGTAAGGCCCAGCAGGGCGGCCAGCGATTGGGGGAAATGGAAGTCTGGGCTCTCGAAGCCTATGGCGCTGCCTACACCTTGCAAGAGTTGTTAACGGTCAAGTCCGATGACATGCAGGGCAGGAACGAAGCTCTCAATGCCATTGTCAAGGGCAAACCCATACCGCGTCCGGGGACTCCTGAATCCTTCAAGGTTTTGATGCGCGAGCTCCAATCCCTTGGTCTAGATATTGCCGTCTATACCGATAGCGGCGAAGAAGTAGACCTCATGCAGGATGTCAACCCCCGTCGCAGTACCCCTAGTCGTCCGACCTATGAGTCCCTTGGGGTCGCGGATTATGACGACGACTGACCTTCTGATCACCAACTGGTCCGGAATGACTGTTCGTTCCGTTTCCCTGTAAGCCTTCATTCCTTGAGTTAGCGAGCGCTCCCCACACCCCGATGTCCAACAGCAACCTTCGCACCGAAAACCACTTCGATTACGTCAAGATCACGCTCGCTTCTCCCGAGCGGATCATGCAGTGGGGGCAGCGCACACTCCCTAATGGTCAGGTGGTTGGTGAGGTGACCAAACCAGAAACGATTAATTACCGCACGCTCAAGCCCGAGATGGATGGGCTTTTCTGTGAGAAGATTTTTGGCCCTTCTAAGGACTGGGAATGCCATTGTGGTAAATATAAACGGGTTCGTCATCGTGGCATTGTCTGCGAGCGCTGCGGCGTAGAGGTTACCGAAAGCCGGGTCCGTCGTCACCGCATGGGGTTTATCAAGCTGGCGGCTCCGGTATCCCATGTCTGGTATCTCAAGGGTATCCCCAGTTATGTGGCAATACTTTTGGATATGCCGCTCAGGGACGTGGAGCAAATAGTTTACTTTAATTGCTATGTTGTACTAGATCCAGGTGATCACAAAGATCTCACCTATAAGCAGCTTTTGACAGAGGATGAGTGGTTGGAGATAGAAGATCAGATTTTTGCCGAAGACTCAGAAATTGAGAATGAACCGATTGTCGGTATTGGTGCCGAAGCCCTCAAGCAATTGCTTGAGGATCTCCAACTCAATGAGATCGCCGAGCAGCTCCGCGAGGAGATCAGTGCAAGTAAGGGACAAAAACGGGCCAAACTGATCAAGCGGCTTCGGGTGATCGACAATTTCATAGCCACCAATGCCCGTCCCGATTGGATGGTGCTTGATGTTATTCCGGTGATTCCCCCGGATCTTCGTCCCATGGTGCAACTTGATGGTGGGCGCTTTGCTACGAGTGATCTCAATGACCTCTACCGCAGGGTGATAAATCGGAATAATCGCTTAGCCCGGCTCCAGGAAATTCTAGCCCCCGAAATCATTGTGCGCAACGAAAAGCGCATGTTGCAAGAGGCTGTTGATGCCTTGATAGATAATGGCAGACGTGGACGAACTGTGGTAGGGGCTAATAATCGCGCTCTCAAGTCACTAAGCGATATAATTGAGGGCAAGCAGGGACGTTTCCGCCAAAATCTTCTTGGTAAACGGGTCGATTATTCAGGCCGTTCCGTGATTGTGGTTGGTCCCAAGCTCAAGATGCATCAGTGCGGTCTGCCCAAGGAAATGGCGATCGAACTGTTCCAACCCTTCGTGATTCATCGTCTCATTCGTCAAAATATAGTTAATAATATCAAGGCTGCCAAGAAGTTGATTCAGCGTGCTGATGATGAGGTTATGCAAGTTCTCCAAGAGGTAATCGAAGGCCATCCGATTCTCCTCAACCGTGCCCCCACTCTGCACCGTCTCGGTATCCAAGCGTTTGAGCCAAAGCTTGTCGATGGTCGTGCGATTCAGCTGCATCCACTGGTCTGCCCAGCTTTCAATGCTGACTTTGATGGTGACCAGATGGCCGTCCATGTGCCCCTGGCGATTGAGGCCCAGACCGAGGCGCGTATGTTGATGCTGGCTAGCAACAACATTTTGTCCCCAGCTACCGGCGAACCTATTATTACACCTTCCCAAGATATGGTGCTTGGTGCTTATTATTTGACTGCTGTGGATAGGGCGCGTTTACGGCCTGAATTTGGGGATAGATCGAGAACTTTTTCTGACCTCAGTGATGTCATTGCCGCCTTTGAGGAAAAGCATCTCCATCTCCATGATTGGGTTTGGGTGCGTTTTAACGGTCAAGTCGATGATGATGATGAGGCCGAAACTCCACTCAACGAGGAAACTCTCAGTGATGGTACCCGGATCGAACAGTGGCGCCAACGCCGAGATCGTTTCGACGAAGAAGGGGCCTTGATTAGTCGTTACCTTCTCACCACCGTCGGTCGTGTTGTGATCAATCAGACCATCCTAGGCGCAGTCGCTGCCAACTAACCCTACGCTTTTCCCCTCCCTTTCCGTTTACTTCGCTCCCCTTCCTCCGCGCGCCGCCATGACCGCCACCCCCGCCAAGAAAACGAGTAAAAAATCTGCTAAAACGAGCAAATCTGGCTTGCCTGCAGAGGCCAGCCGTCCAACTCCTAACCAGGCACCTCCGTTTCGCAATCGGATCATTGATAAAAAAGCCCTGCGTAATCTAGTGGCTTGGGCTTATAAGCACCATGGCACGGCGGCAACAGCGGCCATGGCTGACGAACTCAAGGATCTCGGCTTCCATTACGCTACCCAGGCGGCTGTGTCAATATCTGTTGATGATTTGCGCATCCCTGGAGACAAAGCGGCACTCCTTGCTGAGGCGGAACAGCAAATCACCGAAACCGAAGAGCGTTATCGGCTCGGAGAGATTACCGAGGTGGAGCGTCATACCAAGGTGATCGACACCTGGACCGAAACTAATGAGCGTCTCGTCGCCGCTGTACGTCGCAACTTCAATGACAACGATCCCCTTAATTCTGTATGGATGATGGCCAATTCCGGTGCCCGCGGCAATATGTCGCAGGTGCGCCAGTTGGTGGGCATGCGTGGTCTGATGGCCAACCCCCAGGGGGAAATTATCGATTTGCCGATTCGTACCAATTTTCGCGAGGGTCTAACGGTCACCGAGTACGTGATTTCCTCCTATGGGGCCCGAAAGGGTCTAGTAGACACGGCCTTACGTACCGCTGATTCTGGCTATCTCACCCGGCGTCTTGTGGATGTTGCCCAGGACGTCATCGTGCGCGAGGAGGATTGTGGCACAACTCGCGGCATCCTGATTGAGGCGGACGAGAAAGGACGTTTCGCCAGCAAGCTTGTTGGCCGCCTCGCCGCCGAACCTGTCGTTTCTGCCGATGGCACCGTGATGGTGGAGCGGGATGGCCAGATGGATCCCCCCTTGAGTCGGGCTATTGAGGCCGCAGGCATCACCACCGTGATGGTCCGCTCGCCGTTGACTTGCGAGGCCTCCCGTTCGGTTTGCCGCAAGTGCTACGGCTGGGCCTTGGCCCACAACCAGTTGGTTGATTTGGGCGAGGCTGTTGGCATCATTGCCGCCCAATCCATTGGTGAGCCTGGTACCCAGCTCACCATGCGTACGTTCCACACTGGTGGTGTTTCCACCGCAGAGACCGGTGTGGTGCGCTCTCTGGTGGAAGGCGAGGTGGAATTTGATGGTCGGGCCCGTGTGCGGCCCCACCGCACACCCCATGGGGTGGAGGCCCAATTGGCCGAGACTGACTTCGGCCTCAGCGTCAAGCCGAGTGGCAAGGGCAAGTTGCAGAAATTGGATATCACATCGGGTTCAATCCTGTTTGTAGCCAATGGTCAGATGGTTCCATCTGATACCATTCTCGCTCAGATTTCTTCCGGTGCTGCCGTCAAGAAGAGTGTCGAAAAGGCCACCAAAGATGTGATTTGTGATCTGGCCGGCCAAGTTCGTTTCGAAGAGGTGATCCAACCCCGGGAGGTCACCGATCGACAAGGTAATATCACTCACAAGGCCCAGCGTCTGGGTAGACTTTGGGTTTTTAGTGGAGACGTTTATAATCTCCCACCCAATGCGCAACCTGTGGTCGAGGGTAATAAACCTGTTCATACCGGTGATGTGTTGGCTGAAAGCCGTCTTGTCAGTGAATATGGCGGTGCTGTGCGTCTGCGTGAGTCCGCAGGTGATTCGCGTGAGGTGCAGATTGTCACTGCAAGTGTAATTCTTAAAGATTGTAAATTGCTGGGGGAATCAACCCATTCGGGTGAGATTTGGCATTTAGAGGATAAGGATAATTCTCGTTATCTCTTGAAAACAGCTCCGGGCAGTAAAATCGGTGCCGGTGAGGTAATTGCTGAGTTGGCCGACGATCGTTTTCGCACCCAGACCGGTGGTATCGTTCGTTTTGCTCCTGGTCTTTCTATAAAGAAAGCCCGATCGGCTAAGCATGGTTACGAGGTGAGTAAGGGGGGTACTTTGTTGTGGATTCCCCAGGAAACCCACGAGATCAACAAAGACATTTCTTTGTTGATGATTGAAGACGGCCAATGGATTGAGGCCGGCACCGAAGTCGTCAAGGATATCTTCAGTCAGACCGCCGGGATTGTGACGGTGACTCAGAAGAATGACATTCTGCGCGAAATCATTGTTCGTTCAGGATCTGTACATTTGATAGCTGACAGCAAAGTACTTTCCCTTTACAGCGGTGAAGGCCGCATGGTGAATCCAGGCGAAGAGATTGCCCCAGGTCATTTGGCTGAAGCAATGGTTTTTGTTGAGGCTGTCGATACCCCTGAAGGCGGCGCCGTGCTACTGCGTCCGGTCGAGGAGTATTCCATCCCTGATGAGGCCCACTTGCCCGAGTTAGCTATGGTAAAGCAGACTGGGGGGCCATCGCTTTCGCTCAAGGCCAGTCAACGCTTGACCTTCAAGGATGGGGAGTTGATCAAATCTGTGGAAGGCGTTGAGCTTCTGCGTACCCAGTTGATTCTGGAAACTTTTGATACAACTCCCCAGATGACTGTGGATGTTGAGGCTATTGCCGATAAGCGTTCTAAGACGATTGAGCGCCTACAACTAGTGATTCTTGAAACCTTGCTGGTGCGTCGTGACACGCTTTCCGACGCCAGTCACGGCTCCACCCATACTGAACTTCAGGTCGAAGACAACACCTCCGTCAAGCGAGGTGATGTGGTGGCCACAACCCAGATCCTTTGCAAGGACGATGGCGTGGTTCAGTTACCTGAAGCGATCCCCGGGGAACCGATTCGTCGCCTGATTGTGGAGCGTGCAGGTGACACTCGCACGCTCGATTTGGGCTCGGCCGCTCCTGTTGTCCCCGTGGGCCAGCGCCTGGTCGATGGTGATCTTCTCGCCGAGGACTTCAAGGCTCCTTGTTGCGGCCAGGTGGAAGCCATTGATGGTTCCATCCTGACTATCCGTTTGGGACGGCCCTACATGGTTTCTCCTGATTCCGTGTTGCATGTGCGCGATGGCGAGCTGGTGCAACGGGGCGATGGGTTGGCACTTTTGGTTTTTGAGCGCCAGAAGACTGGTGACATTGTTCAGGGTCTACCGCGAATTGAAGAGTTGCTTGAGGCTCGTCGGCCCCGGGAATCAGCGGTGCTTTGCCGCAAGGCGGGCACGGTGCAGATCAAGCAGGTAGATGAGGATGACTCAATCACCGTCACGGTGATTGAGGGCGATGACGCGATCACCGATTATCCGATTCTGTTGGGACGCACAGTGATGGTCAGCGATGGCCAACAGGTTCGTGCCGGCGAAATGTTGACAGATGGTCCGATCAATCCTCACGAGCTTCTTGAGTGTCACTTTGAGGATCTGCGCAGCCGCAAACCCACCATGGAGGCGGCCCAAGAGGCGATATCCCATCTCCAGTTCCGCATGGTGACCGAGGTGCAGAACGTCTACAAATCCCAGGGGGTTTCCATTGACGACAAGCACATTGAGGTAATCGTCCGCCAGATGACTAGCAAGGTGCGGATTGAGGATGCCGGTGATACCACCCTGCTGCCTGGGGAGCTGATTGAGTTGCGTCAGGTGGAGCAGGTTAATTCGGCCATGGCAATCACCGGCGGCGCCCCTGCAGAGTTCACGCCAGTGCTGTTGGGCATCACCAAGGCCTCCCTTAATACAGATAGCTTCATTTCGGCGGCCAGCTTCCAGGAAACGACCCGGGTGTTGACCGAGGCTGCCATTGAAGGCAAGAGCGATTGGCTCCGGGGCCTTAAGGAGAACGTTATTATCGGCCGCCTGATTCCAGCTGGTACTGGCTTCAGCGGTTTCGAGGAAGAACTGCGCGCCGAGGCGGGCCCCCATCCCGACATCCTTGCCGAGGAGGGCAGCGGGTTCCGTCGGATGCAGAATCTGCGACCCGATTACACGGTGGAGATGCCTTCACCGCCCTTGACCACCGCCGTGCTCGACGACCCTTCCGATGAAGATCTGGAAGCTACTCGCAGTCGCCATGGGATTGAGGCCACCACCAGTGGCTTTGCAGCCTTTGCCCGTCCTGGTTTCGACGACGATGCGTTGCAGGAGGATCTGATCCCGGACCCTGATGCTCTTGAGGGTCTCCAGGAGGAGGGTTTATTGAGCGATGACTGACTCTATTTTGAAGCAAAAGACCCAACGAACGGCCCTCGGCACGCCAGTCCCCCAGCGGGCCTTGCCCCGCTGGGGCTTCCATGGCCACAACGAGCTCTTGCACGGGCGCATCGCGATGCTGGGGTTCATCGCCCTGGTGTTGGTGGAGTGGAAGTTTGGCCACGGAATCCTGATTCGGCCGTGAGTACCGCCGGGCCTGCTGCCAGTCCCGTCCCTGTTCCCCCCACACCCCTACTGGGCCTGGACCAGGCCCAACTGGAGGCCTGGGTCCAGGCGGAAGGTCAGCCGGCTTACCGTGGCCGCCAGCTGCACCAATGGATTTACTCCCGATCGGCCCGCAGTGTCGAGGCCATCACCGTGCTGCCCAAGGCCTGGCGGCAGCGCTGGCCCCAGCCCGGCCCTGATCCAATCGGACGCCTTGCGGAGCTTCACCGCTCCACGGCCCGGGATGGCACCGTCAAGCTGTTGTTGGCCACAGCTGATGGACTTAGCTTGGAGACGGTGGGCATCCCCAGCCCGGACCGGCTAACGGTGTGTGTCAGCAGCCAGGTGGGCTGCCCGATGGCCTGCCGCTTCTGTGCCACCGGTAAGCAGGGCTTGCAGCGGTCGTTGCAACTCCACGAAATCGTCGACCAGGTGCTGAGTCTGGGCGAAGTGATGGAGCGCCGGCCCACCCACGTGGTGTTCATGGGCATGGGGGAGCCGTTGCTCAACATTGACACTGTGCTGGCGGCGATCGATTGCTTCTGCCGCGAACTGGGTATGGCCCAGCGGCAGGTCACCGTGAGCACGGTGGGAGTCGCCTCCAGCCTGCCTGGTTTTGCCGAACGGGCCCTCAATCGCCTGGGTCGCGCCCAGTTCACCCTGGCGGTCAGCCTCCATGCCCCCGACCAGGCCCTGCGGGAGCAGCTGATTCCAACGGCCCGTTCCTATCCCATTGAGGATTTGCTCGAGGATTGTCGTGAATACGTCGCCCTGACCGGCCGCAGGGTCAGCTTTGAATACATCCTGCTGGGCGGGCTCAATGATCAACGCCGTCACGCCGAGGCTTTGGCCCAGTTGTTGCGGGGTTTCCAGAGCCACGTCAATTTAATTCCCTACAACCCCATCGACGAGGAGGAGTTCCATCGGCCCACGACCAAGCAGGTGGATGCTTTTCGACGCATCCTGCAAGAACGCCAAATTGCTGTGAGTATCCGCGCCAGCCGCGGCCTCGACCAGGACGCAGCCTGCGGGCAGCTACGACGCCGATTCGGTGACCTGGTTCAGACAGAAAGGATCGATTTTCAAAGATAGAATAGTAGAGTTGAATTGTTTATATGCCCTGGTTCATCAAGACAGAAACCCTGCGGGTGCCTGCGGCCCAGGCCAGGCCCCATCTGGCGGCCCATCGCGATTGGGTGATTGGCCTGCGCTCCCAGGGAATTCGTCTCAGCAGTGGCTATATGGTGGATTGGGAGGGACGTCCAGGCGGGGGAGGTTTATTGGTGCTAGAGGCGGCCGATTACGGTACGGCCGAGACCTTGATCCGCCAGGACCCGATGCTGCTTGGCGATTGTGTGGATTGGAGCTTGCACCAGTGGGTTGGAGCTGCGGGAGATTTGGGTGTGGCTTAAAGATTGGCTCCGTACGTGCTGTTTATATGCTCTAGAAACATCTCCTCGTGCCAAGAGAGTAACATCATTTTCCTGGGTATATTGACCTTCTAGCTGCACCGGTGATGGCCTTAGGAGCAGGGTATTGCCAGGGTTCCAAGAGCGGGATTCAAATTATGCAAGGTCTTGGCGTTGCTTCAAAAAAATGCATAATTTTGCAGACAAAAAAGTGGGGCCGAAGCCCCACCTGTGCATGATCTAGCTTTCTAGATCCAATGAATTGGATCTGGCAAATGATCAATAATCGAAATCACCACCCATGCCGCCTGGGCCACCTGCAGGAGCGGCCTCCTTCTTCTCTGGAAGATCGGCGACGATGCATTCGGTGGTTAGCACCATGCCGGCAATCGAAGCTGCATTCTGCAGGCCAGAGCGGGTGACCTTGGCAGGATCAACAATACCGGCGGCCAGCATGTCGACATATTCGCCAGTGGCAGCATTGTAGCCTTCGTTGAAGGGCTTGTTGCGCACATGCTCTGCGACAACGGCGCCATTGGCTCCGCCATTTTGAGCAATGCGCATCAGGGGCGCCGTCAGGGATGAGGCCACAATCTGGGCACCAATCAGCTCCTCACCGGAGAGATTGAGAGCGGCCCATTCTTCGAGAACAGGGGCTAGGTGGGCCAGGGTCGTACCGCCACCAGGAACGATGCCTTCTTCAACGGCCGCCTTGGTGGCGTTGATGGCATCTTCCAGGCGCAGCTTCTTGTCCTTCATCTCGGTCTCGGTGGCGGCACCCACCTTGACAACGGCCACACCACCGCTCAGTTTGGCCAGACGTTCCTGCAGCTTCTCTTTGTCATAGGAGGAATCGGTTTCGTCCATCTGCTTGCGAATCTGCTCACAGCGGGCCTTTACCGCAGCCTCATTGCCTTCGGCAACGATAGTGGTGGTGTCTTTGTTGATAGTGATGCGACGGGCTGTGCCGAGCATCTCGACCTTGGCGTTCTCCAACTTGAGACCGGCATCTTCGGTGATGAGCTGGCCATTAGTTAGCACCGCGATGTCTTCGAGCATGGCCTTGCGGCGATCGCCGAAACCAGGGGCCTTTACTGCGGCCACGTTCAGTACACCGCGCAGGCGATTAACCACCAGGGTGGCGAGGGCTTCTTTCTCAATGTCTTCAGCGATGATCAGCAGGGGCTTGCCGGTGCGGGCGATCTGTTCGAGAACGGGCACCAGGTCTTGCACTAGGCCGATTTTCTTATCGGTGATCAGGATGTACGGATCATCCAGTACTGCCTCCATGCGCTCGGTATCGGTGGCGAAGTAAGGGGAGATGTAACCCTTGTCGAAGCGCATCCCTTCGGTGACTTCGAGTTCGGTGGTCATCGATTTGCCTTCTTCCAGGGAGATGACGCCCTCCTTGCCCACCTTGTCCATGGCGTCGGCAATCATCCGACCAACTTCTTCATCGTTGCCGGCGGAAATTGTGCCCACCTGGGCTATGGCAATACTGTCGCTAATTGGCTTGGCGTGCTCTTGAATCTTGCCCACCAGGAATTCGGAGGCCTTGTCGATACCACGCTTCAAGGTGATGGCATTGGCGCCGGCAGCCACGTTGCGCAGACCTGCCTTAACCATGGCGTGGGCCAGGACCGTGGCGGTGGTGGTGCCGTCGCCGGCGGCATCATTGGTTTTGCTGGCGGCCTGGCGGATCAGGGCAACACCAGTATTTTCGATGTGGTCTTCGAGTTCGATCTCCTTGGCGATGGTGACACCGTCATTGATGATCTGAGGAGCGCCAAATTTCTTTTCGAGTACTACGTTGCGACCCTTGGGACCAAGGGTGACAGCAACGGCCTCGGCCAAGATATCAATGCCCCTTTCAAGGGCACGGCGGGCCTGTTCGTTGTAAATAATGCGTTTTGCCATTTTAAGTAATGCGTGGGGAAAGGGAAAAGGGTCTTAAAAAAAGTTCTAAAGGCTCAGCTCAACGATTAGTTGACGATGGCCAGGATGTCCTTCTCGGATAGAAGAACGAATTCATCTGTGCCGAGCTTGATATCAGTGCCGGCGTATTTGCTGTAGAGGACTTTGTCGCCAATACTCACCTCTGGAGCCTGGCGAGAGCCGTCTTCATTGCGTTTGCCGGGGCCCACCTGAACCACTTCACCCACCTGGGGCTTTTCCTTTGCGGTATCAGGAAGAAGTATGCCTCCGGAGGTGCGCTCTTCGGATTCGGAAACCTTGATGAAAATCCGATCTCCGAGAGGTTTAACCGTCGAGACGCTGAGAGAAACAGCAGCCATGGAGTTCG
>Ga0209087_1001605_pt1 | contig 13280 bp, 9 predicted proteins | sample S_130805_EF_Meta_FD_187321 | JGI IMG/M metagenome (GOLD analysis project Ga0209087, IMG submission 187321) | Freshwater microbial communities from Lake Simoncouche, Canada to study carbon cycling - S_130805_EF_MetaG (SPAdes) (version 2) | ecosystem: Environmental > Aquatic > Freshwater > Lake ...
ACAAATTTCTCACTAACAAACTCACTCTCGGTGACATCGTTGAGCAGTGGAGCCATTTCTTCCAGCGGAACTATTGAATTTCTTAATGTCACTGATGCTACAAGTTCGTCTAGTGGGGCAGTGAAAGTGTCGGGTGGCGTGGGTATTGCAAAGAAATTGTTTGTGGGTTCTAATACTGATTCCACCAGCATTACAACAGGCGCACTGGTAGTGAGTGGTGGTGTGGGTATTGGTGGTGCGGTATACGCTGTGGGTGTGACTTCTAGTGGAGCCATTCGTGTAACTGCTGGTACTCCTTCTACATCTACTACTACTGGTGCGCTCACGGTTGCAGGGGGTCTGGGTGTTGCGCTTGGAATCAATACAACAGGGATAACTGCAACATCAGTGAATGCAACAGGATTGAGTAAACTAGCAAGACTTTCTGTGATTGATGGATCTACGGATATCAATTCTTCTTATAGCATTTCTGCCAAAGCAGCATCATCAAGTGGTGGTGCTGTATTAGGATACGCAAATTTGGCAAATAATTCCATTTACGGAATATTGGGGTACAACGATGCTTTCTCTTTCTATGGTGCAGGAGCCATCTACACCAGTGGAGACATTACTGCGTTCTCGGATATACGCAGCAAGGAAAACATTTCCACCATTGAAAATGCTTTGGACAAGACGCTCGCGCTGAATGGTGTGCTGTACACGGACAAAGAAACACAGCAGCGTAGAACTGGACTCATTGCACAGGATGTTCTGTCTGTTCTGCCTGAAGCCGTCCGTACAAACACAGACGGATACTATGCGCTTGCATACGGAAACTTGGTGGGTCTGCTCGTACAGTCTATCAAGGAACTTAACGCAAAGGTTGATGCGCTGTCTGAAAAAGTCAATTCCCTTGGCGGAACTGCATGACTACTCCTTCCACCACAATAAAGTTCAGTGACATTCAAACCGAATTCACCGGTAGCAATCCCATTTCACTTTCGGAATACTACAAAGCAGAATTGGGAATTCCTCTTTCGGGACAAATAAGTGCAGGTTCCTTTCGTGGAAAAACTCGTCAGGGAAACTCCGTGGAGTGTGCCGATGCTGTAAAAAGAGATGTGAGTACAGTTGGTGATTTTCACACGCCCAGCACTGTGGGTGCGCTGTGCAGACAAACGCGGGTTGCAGATGGTGGTGAAATGGGAACGCCCACCTTTTCTTTTACACCTTCTGCGCTGATTGATGATAATGTTAAAAATTGTGTAAACAACACAGTGATATGGTACGGCAATGGCGATGACTTGAATGCCCGTGGATTGTCCAATTTCAAAATAAACGGAGTTGCAGTTACTCCCACAATTTCTTGCAACACAAACGATAACATTCCAACTGGCGACAACGCGCAGTCTATAATTGATGCAAACATTTACGGATGCACATTCGGTGCAACTGCTCGTGTAACAACCATTACATCTGCGTCTTGCACATTTCCCAGCACAGCCGGAAAAAGTCAGTGCATTGGTGGTGCTTTTTTGCTTCCTGGCACATGGGGCGCAACTGTAATATGTGGAAACGGAACTGCATTACAGTCACCGGCTCAAACCATCGCTCTGCTGGCAAACGATGTTGTTATTATGAATTACCATATCAGAGAAGATCCCCAACAGACACCCGATTCAATTGGCGGATTGAATTTGGTTAGTGGCACAACACAACTTGCAGCGCACTACAATTATCTTTCTAAATGGTACGGAATATCTGGTATTGCTGTGTATACCTGCGCCGTTGCAGGCACCTATACACTACCGGCGACCACCACTTCATTTGGTGGATCAACACTATGGAAGCAAGCAGTGCGGCTGCGCTTTGTTCCTGAATATGTCGGTCAAGCATAAACCACTACGGAAACACTAAATAGGTTCGGAGAACACACTAAATGGCATACTCACATCTTCCGTTTCCAAGCACTCAAGCAAATCAACTCAAAATAATTGCCAACGATACTGTGATATGGCTTTCGCCCACAGGAAATGACGCAACCGGCGATGGTACGGAGTCCCTTCCGTATTTGACTCTTGCAAAGGCTATGAGTGCTGCACGGGAATATACCATCACCGGCACTGCAATATTGTACATTCGGTTCAAACGTGGTGAATACGCTATGCCTGCAACTGGCAACGTGAGTCTATACCACCCACAGGGTGCAAATATTATTATTGAAGGTGATCCTGCCGAGTTCAAGCAGAGAGTCATCTATCAGGTGGAAGGCTATTCGTGGAATCTTGAGCGGTGGAGTGGTGGTGGACACACCGGAACACTTCGTCTGTGGGATGGTGCAACGCTTGCCACAGGACACACTCTACACGGTTTCAGCGCAAATGAAACTGGTATGTACTTTTCTGTTACCAACGCTAGTATTTCAAGCAGAAGTGGATACCGCAGTTACAATAGTAACAGCAAAGGTGTTCGTACCACTAATGCAGACGGAAAACACACATACATGACGGTTTTTAACGGCGACCGTTTTTTCAATCACGGGTATTCATACGAAGACGCACAGGGCATCCTTGGAATTGGTAGGATACACTCCGCAACAGGAAGTTCTGATACACTACCAGTGCAATTCAACAATCTGAACTACGATTGTCGGTGTCCTGGATGGACATGGGGTGCTGGTTCCGGTGGATTGAATAACACTCTTTCGTGGGCGGGAATTCCTTCCAATTATCCAGAACCACAGTACTCGCAGCCAAACGGATATTACGGAAGTCCAAACTGGAGTTCTGATGTTGCGAACGACAACACTGCGTATCCAAGCAATCCTGGAGTATCACAAAACACAGACGATCCGTACATATTGTCCACCTATCCGGTTGTTTTGCGTTTTCAATCGCAATCAAGTTCATTGACGCTTAAAGACGGAACCATTCGTGGCATTAGGAATCTGCTTTTCGCTTCACATCTTAGACCGATCCTGAGTGCGGACGGATGGACCCCTGCAACTCCTGGTTTGGGCATAACTGCAAACATAACACAGTCTATGCAAGCATCTATTGTGAATCGTGGTGGTTATATCAGGGGAACAGGTTTGCATCTTGAAAACGCCAAGATTAGTATTCGGCATCTTGGATTTTTTGGAATAGCCACTCCTATTGTTGCAAAAAGCAGTGAAATTCGCACATTTTATGAATCAAGTGTGGAACCCGCAGGCGCGGCAAATCCGTATACAGAGTACACTCCTACCGTATATGGCACAGACGCTACAGTAAATTCCTCACTACTGGATAATTCACCCATATTGAATATAACTCAAGCCGATGTGGGAATATCGGCATACAACTCCACGCTTGATTTTGTGGATGCTTCGGGATACGGACGCGAATATACCACCAATTACAGAATGGAAGGAATTTATATTTCTGCGTTGCGATTGGGTATACGAATGTTTAATAGTTCTTTGTTGGCAACTTCCGTTTTTATAAATGGAATCCAAGACACCCCAACGTGTTCCGCGAGCATAATAGTTCCGATATTTCCGGGATCCACCGTTGCAGATGGAGTAAGCGCAGATTTCAATGCTTATGGTGGTGTTTCAATTGCAACCAAGTATCCTGTAATGAAAGTTTTCATGGAACTTTCAGACGGTTTTGGACCAAGAGAATTGGGTTACGTTACAAATTGGGTTTACAGTGCGAATCTCGGTAGTAGTGATTCTGTAATAAAAGGACTCACTGATGGCGCATCTCTTGTTGGACCAGACGCTCTAGTAAATTACAGATATTGGTATCCGTCCATTCTGAAAACAGTTCCTCACGGATTGAGTTTTTGGAATGGTGCTGATATTCAATGCGGCATAACATCGGGAGCCGGAGGAACACTATCAATAAAACTGTACAAAGATATGGCTCTTTCTGGTGTAAGCGCGCAGTACATTATTGGAAAGAATACTATCCTTGTTACTGGTGCAAATGGTGTTACTCGTGGATGGAGTGGAATGGGTACTGGCAACGCGATTGGTTCTTCCGCGGCGTCTTGTTTTCCCGTTTTTGGTAGTTACGGCGGACACTTCGCGGAAGATCAGGGAGCGTATTCTACTGGTGCCCTATGGGCAATAGAAAATTCTAGTGTAAACATACTAAAGAGTCTATGGATTAACAACGGTGGTCATAATGCAGTAGACATTCGCAAAAACTCTCGTCTGAATGTGGGTGATACCAGTGCAATCTATGCTGGGGCACACGATCCAGGTCAGTCTGTAATGCTTACTATTCCAAACGACACACGATACAACAACGGGGCACTGGCAATTACTGGATACGCTCAGACTGCTGTTCGTATTACCGAAAACAGCAGTGCCACAATCGGAACTTTGTTCACGAAACACCCCATGCACAGTGATGGAATTGCGTCAGCAAACGCTTCCAACGATACTGGAACCAGTAGCAGTCCCCGTCAAGCCTGTATTGAGGTGTCTGAAAATTCATCTGCCAAGTTGACATCCGCTCATTGTGTGGGGCACATTGGCGGTAGCACCATAAGATCGGGTGGTGACGGTTTGTTTACCACTATTACTGGTTTGAAAATAGGAAATCGCGTAGCATCCACAGATATAGCAAACCGCGACACATTTATTCGCGTTGATCGTGGAAGTCAATTTATTCTTCGGGCAGACAGGCAATATGCGGCGGCTTACGGACAGGGATCTGTTTTCTCTATGGACGGTGGAACTGGAGCAGGTATTAGTTTTGGATACAGTTCGTCTAGTCCAGAAATCACCGTGTTTAATGTGGGCAGTGGATCTCATGCTGTGGTTGAGCGTGTTAATGCGTCTGCTAATACGGCAACACAACCCATTACCGATATCATGGTTTTGAGCGACAACAGAAGTGCCGGAACACCCCGAAAGATTATGACTCGTAGTACTCCTGGCAGCAACGGAACCATATATGGGTTTAGTGGTTTACCAGAAACCCGCATATGGTCTGGATTCTTAGATTCCGGAGTTGGTTATTCTAGACACGGGACAAATATCGGTACAGAAGGTTCTGGTGGTTCGTTGTTCAGTAGTGCTACAGATTCATCAAATCTTGGATGCACTCTTCACGCTCACGTTGATTCTGTACGCGGCGGTTCCATAAGCACACGATAACGGAAAACAACTTATGAATCTAAAACTCATAGTCTTAAACGCCAGTGGTGAAGTAGTTAGAGTAGAGAACAACTACGACCAGTCAAACTTTGTTCCTGCGTCTGTGCAGGGAGGAACGCCGTTGATTGTGGATTCTTCTGTGAATCCACCCATCGTGCAAATCACTGAAACCGTGGTGGATACTGATGCTGAAGGAAATCCAACAGGAGTTACTTTCAGCAAGAAAATTCCCGTAACCATTTCTCCCGCCACGGAACAAATACTGACTGGAAACATTACGGGTCAATTCCGTATTGGTGAGCAGATGTATCAGTCACATTTCATCCCTGTTTTTGTGAACGGACTTGCGCTGTTTGGTTCCACTGCTTCACAGTATTTGCCCACTATAGGAACCATTGGAATATCTGGACCAGAATTGGGAATCAAATCATTGCAGTTTAAGGGTTCGTATTTGGACACCGACACCAAAGGTGCGGGAGTACAGTTACCGAATTTTTCCACTACATCATCACCGTATTTCAGTATTTCGGGATTTTTGTATTTTGAAACAGAACCCAGCAACAATTACGATCCCATCCTACTCACTCGTAGTGCAGACGGAGTAAACGCTAGCACAAACGACTCTTTCCGACTTGAGTATGATAGCAGCAGCAATCAGTTGCAGTTTCACTATTCTACTGCTAGTTACGCCAGTACTGGTTACGAAAATATTTTGAATGTTTGCCCCCCTAACGGTGTCACACTGAGCCAATGGCATCAATTTGCTATAGCATACTCTAATCGGGGTGGTTCTGCTGCTATTGCTTCATATTGGAACGGAAATCGTTACGCACAAGCAACTGGACTGTCTGGAAACATCAAAAATAGTACTTCAAAATTTATGATTGGTAGTGGAGTATCAGGGGACAAGCCGCTAAAAGGTTGGCTTGATTATTTGATGATTAGTGCTGGTGGTGTCACCCTTGCTCTCCGCGAGTTTACACACGGACTCACTTCTCCAGTATCCACAAATCAGTTTGCTGGAGACTACACCATCTATCAAATGAACATGAATGGACCTATCGGCACAAGTCTAATTCCTGTGGTGAATGCTAATAGAGTGATTTCAACGCATACATGGACAGAGCGAACCAATACTAGAGTTGGTGCGGGAAACATTGTGCGCGAGCAATTGGCTAATGGTGGAACCGCAAGTATGTTTGTTGGTGTGTGTGGAGGACACGCAGTATCGGGAGGAAGTGCTGGATACGTTTTTGGAAACGATAGTGGAGCGTGTATGGTTGTTACCGGTGTGGAAGAGGTGCTTGGTTTGACCGCAAATCGGCAGATGAAACAAAATCTTTCTGATTTTTCTGTTCAGTATCTGCTCGGCGCAACCACCATGAATGGTATTAGTGGTGCTTCTGGAGATTTTGTGCGATTGCTTTCGGTGGGAGCGGTGGGATTCTGCGGAAACGCATTCACGTTCTTGCCCACACAATCTAATCTTTCTTCACTGCAAACACTGTACAACAACATTACAATAAACGGAAGCACTGCAAATTATTCTCTGTCGGACTACAATGGAACCATTTACACATTCTCAACCGCAGGAGTAAAGGCTTTGTATCAGGATGTGATAGATTACAGAACCACTGCACAGACTGTGTTTGGATCAAGTAAGAATTCCATCGCCGCACAAACATCGGTGGAAAATATCCGTAAACTTTCGGGAGTTTCGGTGGAGGGAACAGTTAGAAAACTCTCACCGCTAATAGCAGACAACGGTTTTCTGTTGTTGAGTGGAAAATCAAAAATTACTAAAGTCACCAATGTTCCGGAATCTGAAAACACACCAAAAACTCCATTGGAAGTGTTTGGTGCTATTGACGAAGGTCCATTTGGAGGATAATCAACATGAAACTTATTCATTATGGACTAGATGGAAACATACAGATCAACGATAACGAATACCGGTTTTCTGACTTTTTGAAACTAGAGCCTCGGTATTCGGCTCCACACGGATTTCACACACGGGTATACGAGCGTGGTGTAAAGCACTACATCACGGACGGTCACAATCTGCTGTATCTGCCGTCCACTGATGCTGAATGTGACCGCATCTGCAATCGTGAAGGAGAACTGGCTCGGTTATTGCAGAGGTTTAATGCAGAAAACGACTAGCCGCGCCGTCTTCTAAATAGGGGTAAAGGAGACACGATGGCGAAGCCAACCACCCGACAAGAATTCAAGGACTATTGCCTCCGCGCCTTGGGTGCGCCAGTAATTGAAATCAATGTGGACGATTCCCAAGTGGAAGACCGTCTTGATCAGGCTATTCAGTTTTTCAATGACTGGACTTCGCTGGGTATGCAGCGGCAGTACTGGAAGTATCAGGTCACCGCGCAGGACATTGCCAACAAGTACATCAATACGGACAATCTTGACCCCAACGGTCCAAAGATTGTGAATGTCACCAAGGTGTTTCAGGTGGGCTTTAACCTACAGATCAACAACATCTTCAATATTCGGTATCAGATGGCACTCACGGACTTCTACGGACTCCGTACCGGCAACATGAACATGAACTACTATGTGTCCACTATGCAGTACATTGAGATGTTGCAGCAACTGCTTGATCCGGAGAAGCAGATTCGCTTCAACAAGTACAACAACAAACTGAACATTGACATGAACTGGAATGATTTTGAAACCAATCAATACCTGTTGATTGAAGGATACGCGATCATTGATCCCGCTGAATACAGCGAAGCGTGGAACGATCCTCTGCTGAAGAAATACGCAACGGCTCTCATCAAACAGCAGTGGGGTGCTAACCTGTCTAAGTACGAGGGCATCCCACTGCCAGGAAACATCACATTCAACGGTGCGCGGCTGTATCAAGAAGCCACCGAAGAAATCAACAAATACGAAGAAGAAGTCTTGAGCAAGTATCAGGAACCACCTGACTTCATTACAGGATAACCATGACAGTCAATCCGTATTTTCGCAGGAACAAGAAGGGGGAGCAAAACCTCCTTGAATCACTCACGACCGAGGCGATCAAGATCCACGGGCATGAGATGATATACATTCCACGCGAGAAAGTCACGGAAGACTTAATTCTTGGTGAAGAAGTTTCTGAATTCCTTGATGCCAACCGTATTGAAATGTACATGGAGAACGCCGAAGGCTTTGAGGGCGACTCCGAGATGTCACGCTTCGGGCTTGATGTGAAAGACTCTGCGGTGTTCATTGTGTCCCGAAAGCGGTTTATGGATGTCATGGGGCACCATCCTGATATTCAGCGGCTTGGTCGTCCCCGTGAAGGTGATGTAATATTCTTTGACTACCCGTACTCCATGATGGAAATCAAGTTTGTCAAGCACGACAACCCGTTCTATCCGGCGGGAGATCGGTATTCCTTCAAACTGTCCTGCGAAGCCTTCAAGTACTCCAACGAGAAGATTGATACCGGCGAAACCGAACTGGATGCGGTGATGAATATAAAGTCTTCATATGCGCTTGGCTTCACCCTCGGCACATGGGTTGGCGACCTGTATCCTGGCGAAGAGGTGTACACAGGCACATCAGCGGACAAACACGCCTACGGTCGTGTGGAGTATCGCCCGTATCCCCATCCCACTGTTGGCAATTACTATATTCGCGTCAACACGCAAGAAGGCGTATTTGAGGTGGGAGACATCATCAGGGGCAACGACAGCGGATACACCTACGCCATCTCGGGCATCTATGCCACAGATGTGCGTGTGGCACACCAAGATCAGCAGGACAACGAGGAACTGGATCTGAAAGCCAAGCGTGACGACATCTTTGATTTCACCGAAGTTGATCCGTTCAGCGAGGGCAACTACTAATGTTCACCTCGTTCTATAACGGATCCATCCGCCGCATGGTGGTAGCCTTTGGTTCGCTGTTCAACCAAATCTATATCGACAAACCCGAAAGCGGTGGCACAAAGACGCTGCTGGTTCCCATCTCGTATGCTCCCAAGGAGAAGTACAAGGTGCGGCTTGCGGGTGATCCGTATTTCCAAAACCCCAATCAGATCACACTGCCACGCATGGCGTTTGAGATTGCGGGATACAACTACGATGCCACCCGTAAGCGCAACAGTGCTACTCGTCATTTTGTGCGCCCCACTACGAGCAATCCTGTTGGGGTGACTTACACCTACGCAGAAGTGCCGTACAACATTGATTTTGCGCTGTATGTGTATGTGCGAAACATGGATGACGGGCTGCGTATCGTGGAGCAGATTCTGCCGTACTTTGCTCCTGAATTCGTGATGACTGTGAACTTTGACGACATCAACAAGAAGGTGGACATTCCGCTGTACCTGAATTCGGTGTCCTCCGAAGAAGACTACGAAGGCGATTTTGAAACTCGCCGTTCCATCATCTTCACGCTGAACTTCACCATGAAGACTTACCTGTTTGGAGCCACGCGCAACTACAAGGAAATTCGCTCCATCAAAGCCGGAGTGTGGAATTCCGATGTGTTTGGCGAAGGCTTCAGCGCAGGCAGCACAACCGATCACGGCAACTACGGTGATGTGATTACTGGAATTACTGGAGCCTGTGGTGCAAATTCCAATGCAAATGATTACACTCCGTATGCCAAGGTGTACCAACCGCAGACAGGTGGAGGCACCACATACGCAGCAGGAATTGCATCGGGTGGCATAACTGTGGATTGGAATATCTAAGGAGTAGACCATGAGTGGATTTGATGGTATTGAAAAGGCTCTGGGAACAGAGCCAGTGAAGCCTGTTGTTCCGCCCCACGCAGTTCTTGCCAAGGTTGATCCTGTTCCTCTCACAGACGAGAAACTGGAGAAGGATCTCAAGACCGACTACGATGTGGTGCGTGAGAACCTGAAAGAATTGGTCAACATGGGCAAGAACGCACTAGACGGCGTGATTGCGGTAGCCCAAGAAGGCGACTCGCCACGGGCTTATGAGGTTGTAGCCCAAATGATCAAGACGCTTTCCGAAACCAATCGGGAACTCATGGACTTGCATAACCGCGTAAAGACCATCCGCAAGGTGGATCAGAGCGTCACGAACAACAGCACCACAAATCAGTCCATCTATGTGGGTTCCACCAAGGAACTACAGGACATCATCAACTCGGCTCGTTCTTCTACCAAGGCGTTTGACAACCGTCCCGATGTGCGCGATGTGATTGAAGGTGACAAGACCAATGAGTAACAAGAGCAGTAAATATCTTGGCAACTCCAACCTGAAGGCAGCGGGAGTCAATGTCAACTTCTCGCCTGAGCAGATTGAAGAGTATGTGAAATGCTCACAGGATCCCCTGTACTTCATCAAAAACTATGTGAAGATCGTATCGCTCGACAAGGGCTTGGTGCCGTTTGAGCCGTATGACTTTCAGGAAGAGATGATCAAGACCATTCACGAAAACCGTTTCGTGATTGGCAAACTACCCCGTCAGACAGGCAAGTCCACCACAATCATTTCGTATCTGCTCCACTATGTGCTATTCAATCAAAGCATGAGTGTAGCCATCCTAGCCAACAAACTCAACACCGCCCGCGAACTGTTGGGTCGCTTGAAACTAGCCTACGAGTACCTGCCCATGTGGTTGCAGCAGGGCGTGGTGGAGTGGAACAAGGGATCAATCGTACTGGAGAACGGCTCCAAGATTCTTGCGTCAGCCACATCATCGTCTGCGGTGCGTGGTGGATCGTTCAACTACATCTTCCTTGACGAGTTTGCGTATGTGCCGCAGAATGTAGCCGAAGAGTTTTTCTCGTCCGTGTACCCCACAATTACTAGCGGTCAAAGCACAAAGGTTACGATCATTTCAACGCCCAAGGGCTTGAATATGTTCTATCGCTTTTGGGTGAACGCAAGCAAGAAGTCTGGCGAAGAAGGCAAAAACGAGTATGTACCCATTGAGGTGCATTGGAGCGATGTGCCTGGTCGTGACGAAAAGTGGAAAAAGCAAACCATTTCCAACACTTCGGAAGAGCAGTTCCGCACCGAGTTTGAGTGTGAGTTTCTTGGCTCCATGCACACCCTTGTGCATCCTGAAAAAATCAAGTGCATGGTGTATCGCACACCAGAATATTACAATGCCGAGGGATTGCGGGTGTATCAACGCCCCATACCTGAACACAAATATGTCACGGTGGTGGACACAGCCCGTGGGCAGGGGCTAGACTACCACGCTTTCACAGTGGTGGATGTCACAAGCATTCCGTATCGTGTGGTGGCTACATTCCGCAACAACGAGTTGCCGCCCATGTTGTATCCAAATGCCATCTACCCCATATGCCGACAGTACAACAATGCGTATGTGCTTGTGGAGGTAAACGACATTGGTGGTCAGGTTGCGGATATTTTGCACGATGACTTAGAGTACGACAATGTGATCTATGTGTCCACGCAGGGACGCAAGGGGCAGGTAGTGAATGGTGGATTCGGCGGCAAGGGTGGAGCCATGAAGGGGGTAAAGACCTCCACAGCGGTGAAACGCATTGGCTGCTCCATTCTGAAGAATCTGATTGAAGACACCAAACTGGTGGTGGAAGACTTTAATGTGATTGACGAGTTTTGCTCCTTTGTAGCCAAAGGCGATTCGTTTGAAGCAGAAGAAAACCATCACGATGACTTGGTGATGACGCTGGTACTGTTTGGTTGGCTCACCACTCAAGCCTATTTCAAGTCCATCACCGGCAGCGATATCCGCAAAGACTTGTACGAAGAGCAAATGAAAAATTTGGAAGAAGAGATGACTCCCTTTGGATTCGTGGATGACGGGGGGTCTGACGGCACTTTCACAGATGCTAGCGGCACATCTTGGAAAGTGAATGGTGGCGAAAACCTAGATATGGGGTGGACTTTCTGACCGTTTGTGAATCTTTCAAAATAATACATACAAGCAGAATTGGAAAGTGAATGGTGGCGAAAACCTAGATATGGAGTAGACTTTCTGACTCGTTTGTGAATCTTTCAAAATAATACATACAAACAGAAGCACAGTCGCAAAGCATTGACTTCTTCACGAAGGAGAAACACAAATGGCATTTAGAGTAAGCCCTGGCGTAAGCATCAAAGAGATTGACCTGACCACCATTGTTCCTGCGGTTGCCACCACTCCCGGCGGTTTTGCAGGTTACTTCCACTGGGGTCCAACCGATCAGATTGTCAAGGTTACAGCCACAACCGAACTGGCTACCATCTTCGGCAAGCCGTACAACGACAACTTCATTGACTTCTACACCCCCGCGAACTTCTTGTCTTACGGCAACAATATGCAGGTTGTGCGTGTGGTGGGTTCAACCGCTAACAACGCAAGCGTAACGAAGACTGGTGTATGTGCTGCATATGCTAACGGTGGATTCGTTATCAAAAACGAAACTGATTTCAATTCATCCACCATCACCCAGACCACTGCTCCTACTAATGGTGTGCTGTTTGCCGCTAAGTATCCTGGTCTACTTGGTTCTTCGCTCAAGGTTGTTGTCACCAATGGTGCAGGCACTACAGGTGCGTCTTTGGCTGCGGCTGCTTCGCAGGGCGCAACTTACATTGATGTCACCACTACGGGTCAGTCTCAGGTTCGTTACTTTGCTGTAAACGATGAAGTAACATTCTTTGACGGCACAAGCGCAACGATTAATGGAGTTCAGAAGGGAACAACTGCTTCCACTACTTTCACAGGAGTTACTGCGGTGTTTGGTGACTTCTTTGGAGTTACTAGCGGTATCACGGGAGCAGGAACCGTTCCATTTGTCCGTCTGAATCTCAGCACAATGGTTCCTGTTTCTCAAACAGCAGGAACTACTCTTACTATCAAGAGTGCATACGCCAAGTACATTGGTTCTCAGGCTACTGTCACTCCGTTTGCATCGGATGCAGGCGGTGCGGGCGATCTGATCAATGTGCTTGTTCTTGACAAGGACGGAACATGGACAGGAACCGTAAACGGTCTTATTGAGAAGTTTGAAGGCTTGTCTCGCGCATACGATGCCCGTAAGTATGACGGCAGCAGCAACTATTACAAGACTGTCATCAACGATCAGTCCAAGTACATTTGGGCACTGTCCGCGGATCTTGAAAGCAACGGTTCCACTGCTGCGACCTATACGGCATGGACGAAGATTGGTGCAGGAATTGCC
>Ga0209087_1001607_pt1 | contig 13280 bp, 12 predicted proteins | sample S_130805_EF_Meta_FD_187321 | JGI IMG/M metagenome (GOLD analysis project Ga0209087, IMG submission 187321) | Freshwater microbial communities from Lake Simoncouche, Canada to study carbon cycling - S_130805_EF_MetaG (SPAdes) (version 2) | ecosystem: Environmental > Aquatic > Freshwater > Lake ...
CTGAACGCTAACTACCTCGCGAAACGACTCTCCGCCCACTACCCGATTCTTTACCGGGGTGCAGGAGGCTGGGTTGCCCACGAGTTCATCCTCGATTTCCGACCTTTTAAAGCGTCTGCAGGGATCGAGGTTGAAGACGTCGCCAAGCGGTTGATGGATTACGGATTTCATGCCCCGACGATGTCCTGGCCTGTGGGCGGAACGCTGATGATCGAACCCACCGAATCCGAATCCCGCGAAGAACTGGACCGTTTTGCAGATGCACTCATCTCGATCCGCAAGGAGATTGCTGAAATTGAGTCGGGCAAAATGGATCGTACCCGCAACCCCTTAAAACTGGCACCCCACCCTGCGGCCGATGTCATCTCGGATGGTTGGGATCGCCCCTACAGCCGCGAAAAGGCTGCCTATCCCGCTCCGTGGACACGGACGTGGAAATATTGGCCCACTGTCTCTCGCATTGACGCCGTCCACGGCGATCGGAATCTCATCTGCTCCTGCCCAACCGTCGAAGAGTTGGCCTCCTAAGCCAAATTTTAAAACAAAAACCCCGGGAAGCCGAAGCCCCCGGGGTTTCGAGAACTGGGCTTTTTTAGAAGCTGTAGACTACTTCCGCACCAGCGTAGTGAGCTGGACCATTCTGACCTTCTGGTTGGGCTGCTCCACTTTGCACCTGATAAAGGTTGGATCCCCAATCCAATCGGTATTCGGCACGAATGAGAAGATTATCAATAACGTTAAACCCGGCTGTAAGGGTGTACTCCCAAAGATTCACTCCGGTTACATGGCGGGTAGGATTGTTTGCTTCTGGGGTGTTATGTGTAGTGCTCGCCCCGACATAACCAATCACTCCGTCATTGTTACTGCCCAAATACTCGCCACGACTACTCAGACTAAACCAGTCATTGAACTGGTACTTGGCATAAGCTCCTGCCCCATACCAATGGGTGTTAATGTTCGCAGGACCATCCTGCGAGACTCCACTAATGTTCCCGAAGACTGTGTTAAAGGCCAGCAACAGCTTGTCCTCAGCGAATTTAGGGGCCCAATTTCCCCAAGAATTATAAAGGAGCATGTAGGCAGAAATATCCCCGTTGTTGGCACGTGCGGGCTGGCTCGAGGAGGTCAGACTGCTGTTGGTCGATCCCGTGGACGTGTTGTTATCATATCCACTGCTGTACTGGAAATTATTGCTCCAGTTTGCATTGCCGCCAGGTGCCGTGACGTTCAGGGAGGCCAACAAAGCAACTCCGTCTCCCGCATTCGGATTCAAAGTAGTGTTATTATCACTGTTCGATCCGTTCACTACCCCGAGTTTTCCATCGAGATAGTCATCAAACCTGTAAGAGGACAAAACCCCCGTGTAGTACAAAGGCATCACATTAAAGAGAATCCCGTAGGTTGTATTCATGTTGGCAGGGCGCTCCATCACTTCATAACCCATGGTCGAAACAAACTTACCCACCTTGAAATCCCATCCGTTCCCCACAGGGGCACGAATCGAAACGTAGGCTTGCTCCAAGAAGAGACTGTTGGAGTTATTGTTGGTGTTGTATCCAGCATTCGGAGTCCGGTTGATGAAATACGAGGCATCTTCACCGATCATCACATCTGTTCGAAAGCCAGCTTGCGCCTTGTTCTCCGAGGTTAGCGCTTTTTCCAAAGCCAACTTCACCGCGTATAGATTGAAATCGCCACGCTGAGCCGTATCTGTTGCGTAACGTGTCGAAACCATCGAGTTATTTCCTGATCCGGTGAAGTTGTAGCTGTAACCAGCGTCGACATACCCGCTGAGTTTGATTCCCTTTTGAGCCGTCTCGACGAAGTTGTTCTGCACCATTTTCTTGGTGTCTTGCGCAGAAGCCTCTGGCGCACTATCCGCAAAAGAAATGGACGCCAAAGCCGTCAACATTAGTACTAAAATGTGTTTGTTCATCACTTCAAAAAGCCAGAGCAAAACTCCAAAGACAACAAAACTCAGTTTTCGGTGTCAATAAGTGCCAATTTTTTCCACAATATCCTCAGCAGGATAAGTCCAGATCTCGGAAAGAGTCGGATGATAGTGAGGCATCTCCGCCATATCTTTGGCTGTCCCCTGATACCGCATTATCGCCATCGGTTCGTGAATCAGATCTGAGGCGTGCGGCCCCACCACCTCCGCACCCACAATCTCTCCTCTTTGCTTTAATGCGATCAGTTTTACAAAGCCGTTTAACTCCCCCATCACAATCGACTTCCCATGGTCAGCAAAAGGGTAACTCACCGTCACGATATCCCACCCCCTCTCTCGACACTCCCGTTCCGAATACCCCACACCAGCCGCCTCCGGAGAAGTAAAGATCACCTCCAGCTTCATTCGGTAATCCATCTTCTCCCGCAGATCCCCACCCCTAAGAAGTTGAGCCGCGTTTTTCGCTGCCACCTCCCCTTGCTGGATCGCCAGATGTACCACCTCATACGGTCCACACACATCCCCCGCCGCAAAGATATGCGGAACACCGCTTTGCTGGGTTTCGGATACCACAATTTTGCCCTTTGTGATTTCAACTCCCGCATTCTGACACTCTAGCCCCGACAAATCCGGCTCCCGACCAAGGGCCTGAAGAATCTGCTCAGCTTCCACCGCTTTTTTCCTACCCCCTTGCAGAAACTCCACTCTCTTTGATTTCCCTTTTTGGATCACGTGCACGATCTCAGTCCCGCAAAAAACATCCGTCCCATCCTGCCGAAAGACTTTCTCCAAAACCTGCCCCACCTCTGGGTCTGATTCGGGCAACAACTGGGAACTTCGTTGGATAACGGTGACCTTGACCCCCAGGTGGGCGTAGTACTGGGCAAATTCCAGCCCTACAGCCCGCCCTCCAAGCACGATCAGGCTTTTGATCGGTTTCCCGACCCGCAAACAATCATCACTTGTCCAGTACCCCGTCTTTTCCAATCCCGGGATTTCACGCTTGGCTGTCCTTGATCCCGTCGCCACTACAAAACTTTTCGCCTCAATTTCCGTCGGGGCCTTGTCTTTGCCCACAGACTCCAACCCGAGGTGATGCGGTCCCCGAAATTTTGCATGAGCCCGATAAAAGGTAAAATTCCCCTGCTCCAATTGTTCTCTCCGGTATTCGGCAAACTCCCGGATCAGACGATCCTTTCTTTTTAGAATCGCCTTCCAGTCGGGCTTTGGCTTACCCACTCGGATTCCAAACTCCGCCGCCCGTGCAATCTCATGATTCCGATGCGCACTCTCCAAAAATGTTTTAGTCGGCATACATCCCCGCAAAATGCACAGGCCTCCGACCTGCCTCCCCCCTTCGATCACAGCCACTTTCAGACCCAGTCCTTGCGCTGTCCGCGCCGCAGCATAACCCGCACTTCCCCCGCCGATTACGGCCAGGTCAAAAGACGGGGTCATAGTTAGACCGCCGTCGGAGTCTTTGTATCAATCACGGAGCTATGTCCGCCAAACTTGGGATAAAGGTAGCGCGCAGCAGGAATACCTTCCCGTGTAATCACCGAAGCCCTCTCCAGCCCTTTTTCCGCCAAGTGCCGCAACGAAGCTTGTAACAGGGCCACTCCTAGGCCACGTCGCTGATACTCGTAATCCAGAATGATCCCGGAAAGAAGCTGGGGCTCGTCCCCCTCCTTCGGCTGCAAAGCGCTTAACCCAATGACTCGGGAACCATGGGATAGCACTAGAATTTCCATTCCAACCAGCGGCTTGCCCTCGGGGAAAGTTTTTTGTCGCAACTGCTCCAAATGAGCCTCAAGACCCACAATCCACGACTTTTCGTTCAAAAAGGCCCGTTGAATCCCTTCCCATAATACCTCCACATTGGGATTCGGCTGGAGTTTAATCTCGTGCTTGGCGGGAAGAGAGGGCTGCTGAAGAGGGACCTTCCCCAAATCCCAAGTGAAACGGATCAGCTGAGGGTTGCGTTTCATGAGTCAATTGGAACGCAGATGCGACCAAAGGCCAAGCCGGAAACCGACTAGCGGCTTCCCGGCTTTACCGCAGGAATATTCTGCAAATCCGAAGGTATCGAGCTCGCTGAAAATGTCTCCACCGGGAGAGACAAAAGAGAGCACATTGGAGCTCCTAAGTCGGGACTCTTCTCGCTTCGGTTCACCAAACAGGCCACCCCAACCACTTCACCGCCTGCTTCCTTCACCCGCTCAATCACCTCTCGAACGGCGCTTCCCGTAGTGATCACATCCTCTGCCACCAAAAACTTTTCTCCGGGTTTGACCTCGAATCGCCGGATCTTCAACTGCCCTTCGGCCTTTTCTGCAAAGATATGTCTGCGCCCAAGATGACGGGCCACCTCATGCCCCACCAAAATCCCTCCCATGGCAGGCGAAATCACCGAATGAAAAACCCACTTGTCCACCTTCACTTTTTCGACCAAGGCTCCACACAGTTCCGAAGTCGCTACTGGATCCTGTAAAACAAGGGCACACTGAAAAAAAGTCCGACTGTGCAGACCCGATCGAAGAATAAAATGCCCATGGAGAAGGGCTCCGCAACGGCGAAAAACCTCAAGAACCTGATCTGCGGTCATGAACCTGGGCGCCGCGCCAGCAACTCAATCTCCACAGCCCCACCTTTCGGTAGCGCCGCCACCTGAATCGTGGAGCGACTGGGTGGATCTTGGGGAAAGAATTCGGCATACACCCCATTCATTTCAGGAAAAGTCTTCAGGTCGGTCAGAAAAACGGTCGCCTTCACAACATCCGCCAGACTCAATCCCCCCTCTTTCAACAGGCTCTGGGCCCGCTCCAAAGCCTTCCGAGTCTGCTCTGCCACGGATCCATTCAGCAAATTACCTGCCTCATCCAGTGCTAGCTGCCCGGACAGATAAACAAAACCACCCGCTTCAGTAGCTTGCCTATACGGTCCGATCGCCGGACCCGCCAGTTTCGATGTCCAACCTTTATGTCCCATGCCTTGCATCTTTTACGAATCCGACTCCCAGGTCAACGCTCATGAACGAGTTTCTCCGCAACAATGCACTGAACCGATTCACCCACTCCGATTTTCACTTTCCGCTCTCATTTTTCCCTCTTACAATCCACCTATGAAATTACTCCTCCTTCTCCTCTGCCTTCTGCCCGCTCCCCTCTTTGCCCACACCGGCCATGAAGCGCTGGGATTCACCAATGGCTTCACCCATCCCGTTTTTGGTCTGGATCACCTTCTGGCGATGCTCAGCGTCGGGATCCTCAGCGCTCAGATGGGCGGTCGTGCGATTTGGACTGTTCCCCTGACCTTTGTCTTGTTCATGCTCGTCGGCGGAATCTTTGGCATGCTAGGAATCCCCTTTTTCTCGGTGGAAATTGCGATTGCCGCTTCCGTCCTTGCTCTCGGCTTGACCATCGCCATCGATAAAAAGTGTCCCATGGCTCTCACTATGGCTGGAGTCGCCTTCTTCGCCCTCTTTCATGGGCACGCTCATGGCGAAGAAATGCCCGGATCGGCCCAACCCGCTCTCTACGCGTTGGGGTTTGTTCTTGGAACGACAGTGATTCACCTCTCAGGCTTACTTCTGGGCTGGTTGGCTACCCGCCAACCTCGCCACTCCTTAGTCCTGCGTACCAGCGGTGTCGCAATTGCCGTTGTGGGGGCTTACTTCCTCAGCCAAGCCTGACTCCCCACCTGGGCTTCCTTCAGCCCTTGGTAGATAGACCGTAACCCTTAATCTTTTTGTCTTAGTTCGGTCAGCTTTTGTCTCAAGAGTGCAATGCACTCCTTCCAAAAATCCTTAGGCAAGGCTTCATAACGCACCGTTTTGGCATCCACTTGCGTGGTGTAAAAAATATTGCTCGGCTCTCCCACCAGTTCATCAAAAAGATTCCGCCTGACATAGGCAGAGATCTCATCCCCTCCATCCAAATGGACATTCACATCCCGACCCTCCGCATCCGCCTCCAAGGCAAGCAAGACCAACTGCATCTCCGCCCAGTTGATGCTGAGATCGCTTTTGGCCAACGACGCCACGTGAGCGTCGATTCGCTCCAGAAGTCGACGAACGATCCTCTCACACTCTTGAGGTCGATTTTCAATCTCTTTTGCCGTTGGGACATCCCCATGGTCGTGACCTTCCCCGGAGCAGCACTTGTGACTCATGAAAGGTTTCTACCTTCGTCTTTCTCGGCGGGAAAAGAAATTGTTCTTTGGATAAAACTCTCCTTTTTCGACTTTTCCTGCTTTATCATGCCGTTGCTGTGCTGATCGATACCCATAGCCACCTCGACTTCCCCGATTTTGACGCCGACCGCGCAGATATCATCCAACGCGCTAACCAAGCTGGCGTCACCCGTCTCATTTCGATCGGAACGACTCTTGAAACCAGCCGGGCTGCCCTTGCCTTGGCCGACTCCTACCCTCATGTCTTTGCCACCGTGGGTCTTCACCCATCCGAGGTCCAGGAAGCTCCAGATTCAGCCATCGAGCAACTCGCACAACTCGCCCAACATCCCAAGGTCGTTGCCCTTGGGGAGTGCGGACTTGATTACCATCGCCTTCCGAGTCGATCCACTCCGTTTGCAGAATCCTCGTCAACCACTGGAGGAGTTTCCCCGGGAACCGAGGAACTCCTTCTCGCCGATGCTGAGATTAAAAATCGCCAAGCCACCTTTTTTCAAGAACAGCTCGATCTGGCTGCACGACTCCAACTCAATGTTGTCGTGCATCAAAGGGACAGCTGGGCCGATACTTTGGCCAACCTGAAGCCATTTTCGGGGCGTCTTCGGGCTGTTTTTCACTGCTTTTCTGGGACCCACGCCCAAGCCCAAGAGCTGATCGAACTGGGCCACTCGGTCTCCTTTACAGGGATCGTCACCTTTAAAAATGCCCGTGACCTTCATGCCTGCATCCAAAAAGTTCCCGCAGGTTCCTTCTTTCTTGAGACCGATTGCCCCTATCTCTCTCCCGAACCCCACCGAGGCAAGCGGTGTGAACCTGCATACACAAGGTTGGTAGCTGAAAGAGTAGCCTCCCTCCGTGGAACAACCTTGGAAGAAATCGCTCGCGAAACGACCTCCGCTGCGGAAAAGTTCTTCCGGTTCCCCTCCAAATCGTGAAACCTCCTATCCCATTCTGGATTCGTGTCCCAGCCACAACCGCCAATCTTGGTCCGGGATTCGATGCCTTTGGCCTGGCCCTCAATCTCTATAACTACGTCACCGTCGAGCCCGGACATCCCGAAACTCCGGATCCTTTCTCCTCAGAAATCGTCACGGCCTATCACAAATCCAGAAAACTCCCAAGGAAACCATATCGCCTCGTGGTGCGTGGACATGTCCCCCGCTCTCGTGGTCTCGGCAGCAGTGCCACCGTCCGCCTTGGCATGCTCGCCGCTCTCGACAAGATCCACCGTCGAACCCTGGATCTACCTTGGTTGATCGAAACCGCCACCACTCTGGAAAGGCATCCCGACAATATCACCGCCGCTGTTTTGGGTGGATTTGTGGTGTGTGCCGGAATGAAACCGGCCCGTACCGAAGTTTCCAACCGTCTAAAGTTGGTCGCCGCTATTCCAAAACTTGAAACCTCCACCTGTGCCGCCCGTTCCCTCCTTCCCTCCAAGGTCCCGTTTCAGGATGCCGTAGCGAATCTACGCAACGCCTCTCGCATCACAGCAGCCTTTTTTGAAAAGAAGTATCAAGAAGCTCGGGGATCGTTCTCCGATCGTCTCCATCAACCCTACCGTGCAACTCTCGTGCCCGGACTCGAAGATGCGATCAAAAGCGCCGAAAAAGCGGGAGCCATCGGTGCGTTTCTGAGCGGAGCCGGTCCCACGGTCATGGCGATCTGTCTCAAAGGAGAATCCACAATCGGTGCGGCAATGAAACGATCTCTACAGAAGGCAGGCCTCAAATCCGTCGAGATCCAGGTTCTTTCAGCCGACAATAACGGAATTCAAATTCTCCGTTCGATACCGAGAACGGTTTAAAAGAACGAACCAGGATCTGTCAGGTGCTGGAAACTATCGCTTTTCAGCGTAGTGGTGTAGACGATTCGACAGAATCATGAACGTAGGGGCCCAAAGCCCGACAAAGATTCCAAAACGTTCCGCATACGCCCGCTTCAAGTCTGCCAAAGCATCCACACCAGGTGCACCAAATTGTCCACCTGCAGAAAACCAGATCATCACTGAGCCGATGATCGACAAGAATCCCAAGGCGAAGCAGAGGTTGCTGAGGAATTGGATTTGTTGTTTGTTCATAGATTAAGGCTGGGCACTTTCCTGCTCGCTTCAAGCCATTTCAGACCTACTGACAGGCCTCGCACTCACCGCCATTGCGCATGGCTTCGATTGAGCAGGCCATCTTTTCCTCGGCACTGAAGGTTTTTTTGGCTGCATCATGTGAAGCTTCAGGATCCTGCAGACCAGCTCTCACCTCTTTTTTCAGCTTCACAGTGGCCTTCTCAATGTTCGAAGCTCCCAATGTCCGTAGATAGTAGGTCGTCTTCAGTCCTTGATGCCAAGCCAACCGATACATCCTTGAAAGAACCTTCAGATCAGGCTGACCCAAAAACAGATTCAAGGACTGGGCTTGATCGATCCACTTCTGCCGACGTGCCGCCGCCTTCATGATCCACTCAAAGCCCACAGCAAAGGCGGTCAGATACCTCTTCTTCAACTCTTCGGGCATTCCCTCAATCGAACCTAGCTCTCCGTCGAAGTACTTCAGCTGATCCACCATCTCCTGGTTCCATAGACCGGCCTTCTTTAGATCTTTCACCAGGAAGGGATTCAAAACAATGAACTCCCCGGAAAGATTGCTCTTCACGAAAAGATTCTTGTAAGTCGGCTCAATGCAAGGAGACGTTCCGGTGATGTTCGAGATAGTTGCCGTTGGAGCAATCGCCAACACATTGGAATTTCGCATTCCATGAGTGCGGATTTTTTCTCGTAACGGTTTCCAATCCATCCGACCGCCCCGGGGGACTTCGACTTCGACTCCCCGCTCCTGCTCCAGTAGATCGACCGTATCCTGAGGAAGGAGTCCACGATCCCACTTCGAACCCTTGTACGTGGAATAGGTGCCCTTCTCCGCCGCCAAATCACTCGAAGCCTCGTACGCGTAGTAGGCGATCGCTTCCATCATCTCATCGTTAAATTCCACCGCCCCCTCCGACTCAAAGGAAAGCCCCTTCATGTAGAGGGCATTCTGGAGCCCCATCACCCCAAGCCCGATCGGGCGGTGACGGGAATTCGCCGTTTTTGCGGCTTCCGTTGGGTAGAAGTTGATGTCGATCACATTATCCAAAGCTCGGACCGCCACTCGGACCGTATCCCGCAGCTTCGCATGATCGAGCGATCCGTCTGGCAAGATATGGGTGTCGAGAATGATCGAACCCAGATTGCAAACAGCGGTTTCATCCTTCCCCGTGTTTAGGGTGATCTCCGTGCAAAGATTGGAACTATGGATCACGCCCACGTGATCCTGGGGACTCCGAATGTTGCAGGCATCCTTAAAGGTGATCCACGGATGCCCCGTCTCGAACAGCATGGAGAGCATTCTCTTCCAAACCTCGATGGCAGGAACCTTATGGCTCCAAATTTCGCCTTTCTCAGCCCGTTTCTCATAAGCCACATACTGCTCTTCGAATTTCTTCCCATAGAGATGGTGAAGATCCGCGGCATCACTCGTCCGGAAGAAGGTCCAATCTTCTCGGGCTTCCATCCTCTTCATGAACAAATCAGGAATCCAGTTGGCCGTATTCATATCATGGCAACGGCGCCGATCGTCCCCGGTGTTCTTTCTCAACTCAAGGAAGTCGAACAAGTCGTTATGCCAAGTCTCCAAATAGGCACAGCCCGAACCCTTCCGCTTGCCTCCCTGATTCACTGCGACGAGAAGATCGTTGTGCAGCTTAAGGAAAGGAATGACCCCTTGGCTCTCACCGTTCGTTCCGCCGATATAGCTGCCGGTTCCCCGAACGCTTGTCCAAGAACCTCCTAAGCCACCCGCCCACTTCGACAACATCGCATTTTCTGCAACGCCACGCTGCATGATCGCTTCAATCGAATCGTCGACCCAGTACAGGTAGCATGAGGAGAGCTGGCTGTGCTTTGTTCCCGAATTAAACAACGTGGGTGTCGACGAGCAGAAGCGACGACTCTTGTAGAGATTATAAAGCTCCAGGACCCGAACTTCCCGATCCTTCGGTTCCGCATGGAAAAGTCCCATCGCGACACGCATCCAGAAGAATTGAGGTGTCTCCAACCTGCGTGAAACATCCGCCTGCTTATCGACGATCAGATACCGATCGTACAACGTCTGGACTCCCAAGAAGTCCAACTCCAGATCCGCCAATGGATCGAGTGCCGCTGCCAGTTTCTCGAGATCATATTTCTGCAGAACTGCACTATAGCGATTGATCTCCACTCCACGCTGGATCGTCTCGAGAAACTTCTTCCTATGGAAATCACGCAGCGCACGGATTCCATCCCGTAAAATATCCCAGCCCAACACCTCCTCATAAATGAAGGAGAGCTGAATTCTTCCGGCAAATTTGGCGAAATCCGCGTCTTTCTCGATCAGGGTCTTGGCATTCAGGCTGATCGTGTTATTGAGATCCGATCGCTTCATTCCGTCGAAAACAGACCTCCGTAACTCCTTTTCGATCTCCCCGGCAGACAGACACAGGTCCAATCCGATCGAGGCGAACTCAATCCGAGAACGTAAATCAGCACCGTCCCACAAAAAGGTCGTTCCATCCGGGTTAGCGACCACCACCATTCCCTCCGTGGGATCGGTTGGAGCAGCCGAAACCTCGCCCCGGGCTTTCCGCTCACGCTGATCGGTCCGCATGGCACGGTAAATGATATAGCGCTCCGCCACCTTGTAGTGCCCGGCTCGCATAAGCTCTTCCTGCACCAAATCCTGAACTTCCTCGATATGCACGGTCGCCTGACCCAATTCGGTCACTCTTCCCGTTACCGCACGGGCTATTTCTGGAGCGGACGAGGCATCCATATGTAAGGAAAGAAACGCCTGACATACCGCCACCTCGATCTTCGACTCATTCCACGGAACGGTTTGACCCTGTCGACGGATCAATCGAACGGTACAAGCGGCAGGTTCACCCGGTCCCGGCACAACCGGTGGGCGCTCACGTCGCTCTCCCACAAGGCTTCGAGCCACATCATAGGCGTTATTATCCACCAAAGTTTTTTCGACCAAGGTTTGCAAGTCTTCAATCTTAAGTCTCAGCGGCCTCTCGGCAAGGGCCTGACGGGCCAGGTTGCGACCAACTTCTGTACAGATTTTAGCAACCCAACGACGGTTTGTTTCGGTGAAAATCGACTCCTGCCCCTTGGCCTTTAACCACCGAGCCAAACTCCGGCCAACCATTTCCGCAACCTCCGCCAGCTGAAATGCATGATGCGAATCTCCATCAATCACCTCGATTTCAGGCATATCCACCTGTAACTCACCGATCGACTCACCCCAAGCATCCGCCTTGCCGTCCGGCAGGTTGAGAAAACGCTTCATCGCCAAATCCACATCAACATCACGCGGGTCCATCTTCATAAGACAATCCTCCTCTTTCTGCTTTTACTAAAAATTAAAGTTCGTCGTCGTGCACTGCCGCCAACGCCGAAGACTTCTGATACTCGGTCACACGGCCTTCAAAGAAGTTCTGCTCCTTCTTGATATCCATCATTTCGGCCAACCAGGGCAACGGATTGGCAACTTCGCCCCGCAAGGGTTTTAACCCAACCCCTTCCAATCGCCGATCTGCTATGTAATCGATGTAGGATAGGAAATCCTCCAAGCTCAATCCGACCGCATTCACCGGGAGACAATCCTTAATGAAGGTCTTCTCCAACTCGACAGCCGTGGCCATCGTTTGCCGCAGCTCTTCCTTGAAGTCTTCGCTCCAGATCTCTCGGTTTTCTTCGACAAGATCCATGAATAGGTTGCGGAAGACTTCAATGTGGTTCGACTCATCCCGCAGGGTGTAGCGGAACATCTGACCAATTCCCGGGAACTTGTTCTGCCGATAGAGGGAAAGAATCATGCCAAACAATCCGTAAAATTGCGTTCCCTCCATGCACTGACCAAAAACAAAGATATTTTTCGCCAGAAGTCTCTTGTTCTCGGTCTTTGTGAGATCCAAATCCCGACGCAGTTCCTTGGAAATTCCAGTCACAAACTCATTCTTTTTCACGATCGACTGCACGTCCTCAAACATCGCCTCACACTCGTGCGGATTGATCCCCAGCGAGCTGATCATATAGAGCAATGAGTCGGCGTGGATGTTTTCCTCGTGGGCGTGACGACCCAGCACCAGCTTGAGTTCGGGAGCTGTAACCATTTCACGAACGACGTGCTGAATGTTGTCCCCAACGATTCCTTCTGCCGCAGAGAAATAACCGATGCCCATCCGGATAATCCAACGCTCCACGTCCGAAACTACTTTGCCGTCTTTCCACTGCTCAATGTCTTTGCCCATCCCGATATCCTCAGGCTCCCAGTGATTCGCCTTCATCTTTCGGTAAAGGTCGTACGCCCAGCTATATTTTAATGGGAGAAGATTGAAGGTCATCGTCTCCTTACCAAGAATCACCTTTTTCCCCGCAAATGCCTCTTCCGCTTTTTTCTTATCGAGAACGAACTTACGCCCCCCCACGGTGAACTCTGTTTGCATCATAATTTAATCCCGCTTTCCAGCTTCTGCGAGGGTCGGGCTGCCATAACCACCGCAGGAGCCAATTTCACTATTATTTACGCTAATACACGTAAATACATTATTTAGCCCGCAACACCTTTGAGTTGTGTTGAATGTGTTCAAGGGGACTAGATGTAGTATGAGAATTTTACGTGTCAATAGACTTTGCGAAATTTTTTAATTTTGTTCGTATATCTCTTAAATTAAGGCGAATAGGTCGCTTTCCCCTACGCAAAATCGACCCCCTCAATGGCCTACTTATTCACAAAACAGAAAAGTTTCCCGAATTCGGACAATTTCTTACTGCGGAACGTGACAACCAGCACCGCCATGTTTTTGGAAATACTTTTGGTGATACTCCTCCGCAGGGGTGAATGGTCCCGCCAGATCCACCTGGGTAACGATCGGTCTTGAGAACTTTTTCTGCTCCGTCAACTCCGCGATCACACTGCGGATTACCGTTTCCTGCTCCGGTCGGGTGAAATAGATCGCCGACCGATACTGATCCCCCACATCCGGACCCTGACGATTCAGCGTTGTTGGATCATGAATCTTGAAAAAATATTCCACCACTTTACGCGTGTTCGTTTTCTTCGTC
>Ga0209087_1001610_pt1 | contig 13250 bp, 24 predicted proteins | sample S_130805_EF_Meta_FD_187321 | JGI IMG/M metagenome (GOLD analysis project Ga0209087, IMG submission 187321) | Freshwater microbial communities from Lake Simoncouche, Canada to study carbon cycling - S_130805_EF_MetaG (SPAdes) (version 2) | ecosystem: Environmental > Aquatic > Freshwater > Lake ...
GCGGCTGTGGCGCTACCGTCTCGGATTTCAAATGTTACCGACGTGCTTATTTTTGGGGATACAACAATACCCTTTAGTCGTGTTCGACCTACATAGTAAGAGCCAGCTGCGCTAAGGTGCGCACTTTTTACGTCTGTCTGCATCATAATCAATCTCCTAAAGTTGAAAAGGAGGTAGGGTTTGTACTACCCCCGAAGATTAATTAAGCCTGCTGAGCTGTAGGAACGTATGTACCGTCAGATTGGCGAACTACATAACGCACAGTTAACACACCAGCACCAGAAGTGGCTGTTACGTTAGCTTGAGTAAATGTAATTAACGCATCAGTAGAGCCTACGTTAGCACACAATGTAGCACCAGCAGCGTTGTTGTTACCTAACAAAAGGTTAACAATACCTGTGTTAGTAAACACGCTACCGTTAGCCGCTGTATTAATAGCCGTACCGTTTACAAACAAAGCGTATGTAGGGGTGGTAGTAGCGTAAGCAGTAGTAGTGTTGAACTGAGCATCAAGAATCTGAGCGCCAGCAGGTAGGGTAAATGCGTATGTACCAGCAGTTACGTCTGTGTAAGCAATCGGAAATGACTGTGAGCAAATAGTAGCGCCCATGTTGCGGATTGTGCCAGCAGTAGTACCAGTAGTGTTTTTAACGGTTCCGAGTAGCCAAGGACCTAAATGTGAAGCTAAACCCATGAGAGTTCTCCTATATACAAGTTAAACCTATTAATCGGTATATCGTCTGCTGGGTGCAGTTTAATAGGCTGGAATTACCCAGATAGTATATTTATACACCGAATTAAAGGTGGGTGCAACAGTTTCTAAAAATAAAAAACCCCGCTTTTTGGGCGGGGTCTTCACTACAAGGTTTGAATTAGCTTGAACCTGGGGAACCGTAGATTCCTAGTGGATCAGACCAACCAAAGCTATAACGCTCACGAGACTTGTAACGGACGTTACCAGTATCAAAGTCACCGTCCATTGAGTTGCTCAATGGGGTACGCACGAAATGCTTCATGCCGTTAGGAACGTCAGTTGTCAAATACCAACCGTTTGTGTCGGTCAAGAAGTGGTTAATTGTGTAACCATCTGGAATCGAACCGTTGTTCTTAATAGCGTTGATGTCATTGTCGGTTGTACCAACACGCAATTCAGTCTCTAACAAACGAGTTGCAACGAACTGGAGTGCAGGTGGAACGATTAACTTCTTAGGTTTAGCAGCAATCAATAAACCACGCTCGTCTGTCCAAGCAGCGATCTGAATAACAGCGTTTTCCAACGATGTTTCATTCAAGTCAGCAGCTGTAGAAGGACGATTGCTGTTTGTTGAGCCGTTTACCAATGGGTGAGCTGTGTTGAACAATGAAACGCCATCACCACCAGCATAAGCTGAGGAGAAACCGTTATTGATAACAGCAGCAGCTTTAACCTGCTTGGTATACGCCATAGCACGAGCTAGACCTTTGGTGTAGCGAGCTGATAAAGAATCGTAGAGGTTGTCTTCGATTGCTTCTTCAGTCAAGCTAAAGCCAAGAGCGATAGTTTCGTGGTTGTAGCGAGCTGTCCATGCTTCTTGAGCATTGTCATAAGCGATGGCAGAGCCTTCGTTTTTGACAGGAGCTGCAGAGAAACCTGACAGTTTTGTTTCTTCTTCAAAAGAACGCTCAGAGGTCTCAGTTTCGTAGATCTCTTTATGTTCTTCACCGTAGCGAGCATACTCAAGTCCGAACAAAGCGTTCAGTCCAGGTAATAGCTCTTTTAGTAGTTGCGCACGAGAAATAGCCATTTGTCAGCTCCTATTAAGCAGTTGCAGTAGCAGAGTAGTAACCATGTAAGCCAAATTGCAGCTTAAATAGTACTTCTGGATACTGGGTAAACACCAATGTCGAGCTTGCTACAAATGCTGTCGATGGAGCTTGGTTAAGGACGAAAGAAGTCGCACCTGCGGCAGCAGCTGTGGAAACAAAGGAAGCGGATTGAATCTGCTGACCTGTTGATGTATCCAATGAAGCTACGTCTGTACCAACTAACAATGCTTGTGGCAATGCAGAGCAGGTAACAGTTGCAGTAGAGATACTTGTATAAGTTGCAGAACCCAATGAAACTTGAGTATCACGCACTACATCAATGATACGGAAAGGCAATGTAGTTGTTACTGGGGTTGCTGTTGGCACTAAAAGTGCGTTGGCAGAGTCACCAGTATTGGCGTTACCAGAGTTAGTGGTAATACCACCTACGTTTTGACCAACCATAGCTAATGCAGCAGAACCAATGGTAGTACCTGAAGTACACATAACACCTTTAAATACGGTGTCAGGGTCATCACAGATAATTGCCATTGTGTCACCAGCAGCTGTGTTAGCTGGGTAGTATTGGCTATAAGTCGGTTGTTTTGTTGTTGGATTAGTTCCATAACAGCCCAAAAAGATACCTGTTACTTGGTTTAAGCCAGTACCAGATGCAATTGAAGCACGAGTGATGAAACCACGAGATAAAATTACAGCATCGCCATAAAAAATATTAGTGTTGTAGTTGTACTGAATCGGCAAATAACGTGTCGAACCAGAAAACACCTGACCACCAATAAGATTTAAAGGCTTGTACCCGTAGGGTGCTGAAACGACAGGATAAGCAGCCATTTAAAACTCCTATTAAATTTAATTACCTTTTCCAAAACTAGTCGTAGATTTATTCTCTTTAAAGAGAGGCATCCTTGGGTCGCTTTGGCGCATAAGATTATTATCCACAGCATCCGTTTGAGATTGTGTAACTTTTGCGTAATGTGAATCACGCTGTTCTACAAACTCAAGCGGAGTTTTACAGAGTAATAACCCGCCAATCTCGATGTTGTCTTTAAAACGTCCATCGGGATCAACTAACAATTTAAATTTCGGTTGCTCTTCGATTCTTACTGGTTCCCAACCTTCTCGGATTTTGGACGAGATGTTGCGAGGGTCAGCTTGATTCAACATAGAAACACGAATCCAGCGGTAAGCGAATCCTGCCTGTTTATCAGGTTCGGGTAACAGCTCAGGTGGTTGCCATTGTTTAGGGCGCTCAGATTGCTGTCTATCACTTACTTCACGGGGAACTCTATTTGTATTAGCCATTTTGTGACTCCAATTTAGTTAATTCCATAGCGTATTGCTCTGGAGAAAGGTTGAATTTCTTAGCCAAAGCTAACTGTGTCTGCGTAAGTTTGATCTTTTTGGAGGATGTAGACCTAGTAGCAGCTGCTACTACCGTGCTGGGTTTACTAGTTTTTACAGGGTCTTTGGTCCCTGTGTCCTCTTCAGAGAATTTCTCTGGAAAGCGCTTTCTAACTTCGGTATTAATAACGTTCCAGTAGTGATCGGAGCCGAGTGGGACTCCCTCCCTTTCTAAACGTCTATGAACACCTGTTGCCAGGAAAGTCATGTCATCATCTTCACCATACCACTTGTTTTTGTCAAGCCACGCCTGGGTTTTTGAATCCAGTCGCTGGGGTGCTGGTTGTTGATGTTGTATTTGTACTTCATTTTCTTGAGCTTGTAAAGCACTTTCGTCATACTGAGGTTTATATCTCTCAATTTCTTGAGATTTCATCTTAACTTCAGTTAAACGCTCTTGTGCTTCAACCAATCTTTCAGAATCACCAGAATCATACGCTTCACGATATTCCCGTTTTGCTTCTGAAAGCTCACGGGAGATATTTTCCTTGGCTGTTGAGACATAAACTTTTTCGCCATCGTTCAAACGACCTTTTAGCTTCTTGTTTTCCTCAATAACCAAGTTTGCTACACGAATAGCCTCTTGATGTTCACGCAAAGCTTCATCTTTTACCCTGCGCTCATCATTAATTAGCTTTTTCATCTGAAAAAGGCGCTGTTTTGCCTCCTGAGAGTAGCTTTCTAGGTCATCTTCATCAATTTCGTCCACAATATTCTTAGGAAGAGGCTTTTTACCAACATCTTCTTCTGGAATATCGCTTTCAATCTCAATTTCTATATTGTTTTGTGCCTCATTTTCCAGTTCATCTGGAAATTTAAACTCATCATCTTTAAAAGTAGCCATGTTTTACTCCTTAAACACGAGTAATTCCACGAGGATCTTCTACAAGACCTTCGACAGAATCATCATTGATTATTCGGAATTCCCTACCGTGGATTTTTAGTCTAGTACCAGAGTTTGGTCTGGCTAAAATGAAGTCACCCACTTTGCACCAAGGCCCATTTGGGAAACGGGTTTTGTCTTGGTAGCAATCAGGACCCATTTTTACTACAAAAAACACGGTGGAAAGCACTTCTTCCATGTGCATTGCAATATCCGACTTTAAAATCCCACTTTCGTAGGTTTTTTCGGCATCAGGAATAGCGCAAAGGATGCGGTAACCTGAGGGTTCTGGTAGCTGTTTGGCTTTTTCTTCGTCTGTTTCTGGTAGTACGGTAGTTGCGTTGACATCATCGGGGTTTGAACCCAATATGATTTCACTCATCAAAATTCTCCAAGTTTTTTTTCAGGTCTAATGTGTAGAGACGGGCGGTAAGAAGACCTGTAATCTCCCCGCACATCCTTTGGTAATGGGCGTAGTCGTTAGCTTCGCCTGTACCCAGAGACTCTTCGAGCCTCCGAACTTTCTCATCTAGGTTTTGGATTAGATGATCTAGTATTTTTTCTTTCATTCTTTAGCCTTTGGTTTGTCTTTCTTCTGTTGAGAATTGTGCTTATGCAAATCAATTGTTAAACGGGCAGCTTCTTCTTGCCTTTTAGCGTTCATTTGGGCTTTTGATTGCCCTACCTGTGCGCCAATTCGCATACCTTCCATTTTCTCTTTAGAAGCCAAGTCAGCCCTGTCTTTGGCTGTCTTAGCGCCAACTTGCATACCAGCAATTTCTTTCTGGGCTGCAATACGTTCTTTTTCAATCTCCAGCTGGTCTGCTTTAGCAGCTGCATCCATTGCCATTTTCTTCTCTTTAATAGAGATTTCTTGGGCTTTAAGCTGCAATTCTTTCATCTGCATCTGAACAATAGGATCTTGCGCTGCTTGTTGTGCTTGTTGCGCTGCAATAGCGGTTTGGTTCTGATTGAGCAACTGCTGGGCAACGGGGACTGCCATACGAGAAATTTGCATTTCCATTTCTGGAGATAAACTTTCTTCTCCGTCTTCGCTGTATGGGATCTGAATACCCATTTGCTGTTCCATTTGCCGTCTGTATTCCATGCCAACGTGTTCTGTAATATGGGCTTGCATAGCTTGTACCATCATAGGCGCTTGGGGGTTTTGCCCAATAACCTGTTTAATCTTTGGATCATTCATAGCAGCCATATGCACACGGATGTGGGCTTCGTGATCTTGATACATAAAGGCTTTTAACGGCTTGTTTTTAAGAGCGTTCATGTTCTCTGTGATTGGATCACAAGGCTTTTGATCCTCTGGCATAGGAACAAGCTTTTGAGCATCTTTAATGCCCAGCACATTTAACATCTGGCGATGCAAAAATGGCAGGTTATAAAGTTGTGGCGCAGTCTGGGATAACTGTAAAACGGCTTGGTACTGAACCACTTTTTGGCTCATCGTAGCTGCGTTTGGATCGCTAACTGGAATGATGTTAACCATTGCATAGTCAGACTTACGGGCTTTACGGCTGCCTGTTTCTGGCTGGTATGCGTATTCTTCTGGTGCGTTGCTTTCAATGATCTCTTTAAGAAGCTTTAATTCTTGCTTCATTGCATAGTGAACACGGGCTTGAATAGCCGACATTACTTTGAGAGTGCGCTCTAAAATTGCTAGGGTCGTGCCTACTGGAGACTGGCTAGACATATCGGAAACCTTGAGGTCTCCTGCAGAGGCAAACCTTCTGCCGTCTTCAATAATCTGATTAAGTAACTGGATCAAGGTCTGGCTAGGTTCCTTGTACGGCAGGGGCATGATGTTGTCTTTCATCGCACCACTTGGAACGTCTACGTCACGGAACTCACCTGGGGCTATCGGGGTGTCATCGCCTTTGACACGCAAGCCACGGGTCTTAAAGCCACCTGGCAAGTTTGCAAGTGACCCTGCATCAACGAGCTGGCGAAGTATTGAAGTGCCAGATTTAGCAAAAGCACCGAGAAGATGGACAATACCAAAACAGTAGAAACCAAAACCAGGTATATACCCATAGTGGACAAAATGTTGCCTCTTTTGATGCGTTTTATCATTTTCCCTCCAGTTACGTCTGATTGAAAGAATAGTGGATGTATTCTTTTCAATCGTAACAACGTAAGGTAAGGCGATGCCCGTAGGCTCACCGTCTTTGTCTGTATGCTCATAACCTTCTAAGTCTAGGTCAACGTGCATTTCCAAGACCTTGAATCGGTCATCAGTTGATGCTCTAAACCCTAACTTTTCAGCAATTTTCTTTTCTACTTCATCTAGGTTATTAACTGGGTCTCCAAGCTCTACATCACGGTAAAAGCCTGATACCTGCAGTTTGCGCATTTCGTTTTCGGTCTTGCGCATAACATGGGTAATACGTTCTGCAGTTTCTAGGTTTGATGCGCCATAAGGAACTACTAGGTCATCGGCAGTAACGTACATAGAGACTTGCCGTCCTAACTGGGCATCCTCATACACCTTTTTAAAACCGTTGCCAGACAATCCCATGCCCCAGAGCATACGCTCGTGTTCTGGGCGGTATTCTTGCATAACGTCTGTAATCTCATAGTTCATGTCTTCTTGAACACGAACTGCTGCATCTTTTTTCTCTGGGGTCTCTTTACCGATAATTTGGGTCTTTACTGGACCTGCAGCTGGAAAGGTTTCCATGATAGTTTCAGCTTGGAATTTAACCACAGCTTCAGCCAAGATAGGATGGTAAACACCGCAAGCGCCTTCCCAAGGCTCTGAACGCTCTTCAATTTTTAAACCTAAGAGTTCTAAGCCGTCTACATAAGTTTGAATCCAGTCTTTTCTAGAATCAATGTCGCTGCCAAAGTCTTCTACTAACTCAGAACCTAAAGTTTGTAATACTGAATCTGAAAGCAATTCTGCCAAGTTTTTGCCAAAATCTTCTTCTTCGCCTGGACGGATTTCAATTTCCATTCCATCCATGTCAATACGGACTGCCTCAGGGTCTTCAATTTCAATTTCAATATCTGGTCCTTCAATTGCGCCTAGTCCCTGTGGGGCTTCGTAGAGAGCTTTATCTATTGGCATAGGTGTTCCTTTTAAGTTTGTTTATTCTATTCCGAATATTAGTAATAGGCTACTTTTCTACGGAACTCACGAGGTTCATCGGGTTCATCCGTAGGCAAATTAATAAAGCCACCTTTTCTAAAACGGAGCAAAGCTTGCGTTGTAGAGTCCACTAAGTCATCGTGGTCTGAATTTGGGAAAGCAGCCAGTTCTTCTACGACTTCTTCTGCCCAGCGTTTTCTAGGACACCAGACCTTACCTGAAGCAAACAAGTCGGAAATAGCATTTACCCGTGAAATCTTATCATTACCACGAGTAGGAGTGTACTCCTGAATGGGTACGCCCATACGCCTTAATTCAAAAATAAGTGGCGATCCAGAAGCTTTTGCCTCAACAATACACGCATCAGGTTCCCATTCTTTATACATCTCAAAGGCACGGGTTTTAAGTTCTGGGAACTCTAACCGTTCTTTTAAGGCATCAAGCAAAATAATATGCGGGTCGTTCTCGTTCTCGTCTTTGTGGAAGACACCCCAGGTTGTACAAGCTGAGTAGTCAGAACGCTCGTTTTTAGTAAACGCAGTATCCCAAGACTGAATGATAAATTTACAAGGAGGCGGTCTTTCTGCTTCCCAAATTTGCCACCATTCTCGCTTAACTAACGCACCTTCTTCAGAGGTTGGGTCTTGTTGATACTGTGCTTGCCATTTAGGAAGCGGTAATTCTTCCCGTAACTTACACAGTTCTTCATAAGACCAGAATTCGGGCCATAGTGGTTTCTCGTTACGCTTGATAGCTGGAAGGCTAATAATCTCCCATTCATCACCGTCACGGTCAATCATGGATTGGCAGATCTTACCTGTTAGGTCACGCTTAGACCAACGGGTCATCACAACTACGATTGATCCTCCAGGCTGGAGACGCTGGCGAGGACCAGATCCATACCATTCATATACCTTATCGTAAACTTCGGGGTTGGTTGCGGCTATTGCGGCTTCTTGTTCAGAGTGTGGATCGTCAATAATAAGCAGATCTGCACCTTTACCAGTAACAGTACCGCCCACACCAATAGCAAAATAATCGCCATTGGCATTAGTAGCCCAACGACCAGCAGCCTTAGAGTCAGATCGCAAAGCGACATTTGGAAAGACTTTCGTATAGCGGTCACTGTCAACTAAGTTCCTCACTTTCCGTCCAAAACCTACTGCCAGTTCAGCAGTGTTGGAACATTGAATAATTTTACGATTAGGGAATCTGCCAAGATACCAAGCAGGAAGGAGATAAGATGCAAACTCGGATTTTGTATGACGTGGCGGCATATTAATAATAAGACGTTTGGTTTTTCCACTGGCAATCTCCTCAAATTTGGTAGCCATCAAAGCATGGTGTTGTCCGTGGATAAACCCAGGCCACATGGTCTGCACAAAGGTCATAAAGTCAATCTGACCTTCTTCACGGGTAACGGCATTTTGATAAGCCTCTGCTAGGGGGCGCAGTGGTTCTTGCTCCTCCTCAGGCAGCAAGCTCAGAATCTGCATTAACTCATCCATTTAAGTTCCTGAATTTAATATAAGAAGGACGAATACTACGGGTATAGCGTGTGTCCCCCTTGCAGATCCCCAGTTCTATTAACCGTTTCATTTTACGAGCCACGTTCCCTCGACCCTTTTCGCCAGTCATAAACATGATGTCATCTATCGTAGGACCAAACCCATAGTCTGCCCACCACTTCTCAATGATGTGAAAGGTTTCTTTTTGCGCTGGTGTCATTTGCCACAGTCCTCATGGTGTTTTAGCCGTTCCATTAGTTTTTCCGTCAAAATCTGCGAACTAGCTTCTAACCCCGCCAGTTGTTGTACAGTTAATTTTTTTTCCATTAACAGGCTTTTAAGGATGTTAGTTATCCTAGTAATGTCTTTCTCTATAGCGTGTACTGATCTCATATATTCCCCCCGCCGCCCCCCTTAACCCAGTTAGGGTCAAGTTTTAACACTAGAGCATCGTGATGCTGGGCTATCTGGTGATACAAAGATTTCATTTGAGCTAAGGACATCTTTCTAACCCTAGCCATAACCAACTCTACTTCTTGTTTACGAATGTCCCCGTTAAACATTTTTTACTACCCCCCCGTCATTTTCTACCCAATTTGATATGGGGGGTGTTTCTGTAGAAATTTTTAGTGGCGGTTGTCCCAAATTTGATACCCCCTCCCCCTTAGGGTTTTCCCTTAGAGCCTCGGAAGTATTTGATTCTAAAGGACTTTCAACTATAACAGGTGTTAGGGTTGACGGATTGGAACGGAATTCTTTGTCTGGATTACTATGCAAGTGACCAGCCGTATCGCTGGGAAAAAATTGGGCAGTGGGGGTGTGTGGGGTCGGGGAAATGCCATCCACGATGCCATCCCCATCATTGTTAGGAACACTTGGTTCTTCTTTATCCTCCTCTTGCACCTCACGAGACTCTACATCTACTGGTTCACTAATCTCTGCCAGTAGTTCTTGAGCCGTCCTCTTGGTTGATTGCCTAATGTTCTTACTGTTGGCAATAGCAAGTTGCACCGCTTCCAATAGCTTTGCCTTTAGGACTGAAGAGTCTAGGCTATGCACCACCTCACGCCTTTCAGAGAAGAGTTGGACATCACTCATCTTGCCCACAAGCTCCAAAGCTTTGAGTTGTTGAGCAGGTGGCAGGGCATCATTGAGAGCCATTGAGGATAGTTTATGGATTGCCATGCTCCTCAAACGAGCAGGTAATAGATATTCCTCCACCTCTTTATGGGCTTCTAGAGCCAAGATGTAAGTGGCAACATTAGGGTTCTTCGAAAGCTTATTGGCTTCACTGGCTACTGTAGTCCGCTTGCCCTTAGTGTCATGACTCAATCGGTAAGCTTCAGACTTGTTCCCAGTTGCGACTACAGACTCTGCGAAAGCCTTTTGTTTCTTGGTAAGCTTGATTCCATTGGCACTGGTAGCACCTAGAATAATCCTCTCAATCGGCACTGCCTTCATGCCTTCAGCTATCTCTTTCTTGGTTAGTCTCTTCATAGGTATCACCTGAGTATTCATTACCCCTGAGTATAGGACAGTTCTATAAAGGACATCAAGTATTACTCCTTCTATGTGTTTTTCTCTCTATAGCAGTATCCACACTGTTCCGCTTCGCTATCTACAAACCACCGCCTTTTAGGGTTCTACAATCCCCTGCTTTATCCTTTTCTGCCCACTGATTCACAAGTATCGGGTTTTAACCACCAGTCAATCGCCCTGCAAGCCTTATCCAGTAAGGGCTAAAAAATATTTTAAATAAAGTTGTGCAAGTCAAGTATTTCATGATCTAATTACTAGGTAGTTCAAATTTAATTCATCTGCTAGGAGAAAAATATGACCACTGAACACTACTACGATAGGGCTACAACCCTTACTGTATATACCAAGAAGCGAGTTCTGACTCGCACTGGGAAATACAAAAATGTATGGACTGCTACTGTGTGTGGCAAGGAATATCGGGCTACAACCCTCAAGATGTGTAGGGTTCTAGTGTCCGAAGCTTTAGAGCAGTTAGCTATGGGCAATCTCACATGGTTCGTTATGAATCCAGTGGAAGCTTAACCAGTCAATCTGATGATGGGCTAATGCCCGAAACATCCGAAAGGATGTCATTGACAACAACGCTAGGAGAATCAAATGGCTAATTGGAAACAAACACTGGATATCACTGACCTGATGGAAAGCTTTGAGCAGACTGAGGATGCTCTTACCTTTGCTAAGAGGGCATCTACTCGCATCCAGTTGTTCATTGAAACACACCAGTCTTGGGCAGATCGCAGTGGCATCACTGAAGACTTAGAGCAGATCGCTGAGTCTTTCTCATATGCTGATGACACCGCAGAGATTGACTACATCATGGCTGATCTGTATGACCTTGCAGACAATTCCCGCATTTGGGTTAAAACATTTTAAGGAGTTGGACATGAATCAAGAAACCTATATCTCTAACCAGTTTTGGAAAGTTCTGCCCACCGATGTGGTGGTGGAATCCCTGCGTGATGACTTCCAAATCCGTATGAAGATCCAGTCTCCACTGGGTCAAACCAATTTCATTAACTTGACCATTGAGCAGTTCAGGGAGATCGAGTGCATCTTGGCTATGTGGGAATCTAACCATGAGGAGCAAACAGTATGAACGAACAAATCCTAATCAATGCAGTGCGTATGATCGCCAGTGCTAGGGCAGAAGTTGATTGTGCTTGGGAAGATATCAATGATTGCTTCTTGGATGGGGACATCCTAGAAGTCTTATCAGAAGCCCAGTTTGATCTGCCTAAAGCCATGCAAGCACTTCAAAACTGGATCAATGAGCCTGTGGGGGGTTATGCCCACCAACGGGAATACAACCCCGACAATTACAGGGGGTTTTAATCATGTTCGACACTTTTGAAGTAATTGCTTGCAGTGATCCTAAATTCCCTTATGCCATTCAGGATTCAAACGGAGAAGTAATGGCACTGTTCAAGTATGAAGATGAAGCAGAATTAGTCGCTGAGTTTTTAACCAAGTCAAACCGATGAGCCTTGAATAGGCGAAACCCAGTGATGGGTCTTTGACAAACTGCTAGGAGTAAATGAATTATGGAAACAAAAAACAAAATTGATTTAAGCCAGTTCTACGGCACTGAAGCGTATCACCGCACATTCCTGTTTAATCCTAATTTGGTTCACACCGATGGGGTTCAATACTTTGCAGATCAGGCAGGTGCGTATTGGTTCTTGGACATTGTTGCCACTGAATATTATCCCCTCACAAAGAAAGAGCCATTCTTGTCCATCCAGTTGGCAGTTGAGGATGGCATTGGCGATATCTGCGTGGAAGACGGAGATTGCAAAGTCTTGGTTCAACGCAACATTCCCCACACTGACTGCCCTGATGGTCTTTACAAGTTTTTCCTGACCGACAATGTTTTGATGCTCACATCGGAGTATTGAGATGGCTACCTATTCAATCGGAGTTATGAAGTTCACCGAGCCACTGATTATGGAGGGATCATGGGGCGAGAGGGATATCGGGACACACGAATCCACAATGGAATTGTTCTTTAATGATGATGCTACTGGCTTCATTGAATGGGACATTGAAGATGTGGGTTTTGAGCATATTGGTCTGTGGTTCAGCATTGATCCAGTCGGCATCCGCACACTGACTGAATACGATGGGGTAATGTGCTTATCCCATAAAGCCATAGAGTTGTTGCGTAAATATGATGTAGTCGTGCCAAAGGAGTTTGAATAATGGATGGGGTTTTCTACGCAGATGTAGATAACCCTTTCTCCTGCCCTTTAGATGGGGCTAGGACAGTCGCATTGTCCGATGATGGGGAAACCTATATCGAGCAGTGCTTATTCTGCCAAAGGGTCTTTAAATTTCAATTTGAGGAGCATAACGATGTTCAATGAAAAAGATTGGTTGATTAACGCATTACTGGTGGTGGCTTGGGCATATATAGCTTTCTTTATGTTCCCACAAGCCCTGTATCTCTTTATCAAAACTGGGGGGTTCTGATGAGTAAGTTTAAGTTGGAGATTTGCATAGATAACGCAGTCTACGAAGAATCACTGTATGACGAATTGTGTGCAAATCTTATGGTTGTTGCGAGACAGGTTGATTCTCAACAAAAAGAGGGAATTGTGCGTGATACCAACGGCAACAAAGTTGGCAAATTTTCAATCATTTTTGACTAGGAGTTTTAAGATGGAAATTAAATTTTATGCTGACCCTGCACATGGATGGGGTGAAGTGCCTGTTAGCCTGATTAAGGAGTTGGGCATAGCTGACAAGATAAGCCACTATTCCTACATGAGGGGCGAGATGGCATACCTTGAAGAAGACTGCGATCTATCGGTCTTCCTGATGGCACTGGAAGCCAAAGGAGTTAAACCCCAGTTCGTTGAGATTCACACTAACAACGATAGCCCAGTGCGTAGGTATCAGAGTTTTAAATTATCAAACTGATGAGCCTGTAAGGGCGAAACCACCTGAATCACCTTAATTGAGTGAACGATGCAGTAAGGTGGTCTTTGATTAACTGCTAGGAGATTGA
>Ga0209087_1001611_pt1 | contig 13246 bp, 26 predicted proteins | sample S_130805_EF_Meta_FD_187321 | JGI IMG/M metagenome (GOLD analysis project Ga0209087, IMG submission 187321) | Freshwater microbial communities from Lake Simoncouche, Canada to study carbon cycling - S_130805_EF_MetaG (SPAdes) (version 2) | ecosystem: Environmental > Aquatic > Freshwater > Lake ...
AACTGCGTGCTCAAAGCCTGCGAGACGCATGGCCGCAGCGTCAGCGAGCTATCTGGTAAAGTGGACGACCTTGCCGCGTGGCAGGCCGGGGAGACCGCCGTACTGGTTGCACAAATTCAGTCGGGCGGCATCGGCATTGATCTTACGCGGGCAAACGTGGGCGTATTTTTTTCGCTCGGTCATTCGCTCTCTGAATGGCTGCAAGCAATCGCCCGTCTCCATCGACCCGGCCAGGAACGGCACACCCGTTTCTTCTCCTTGGTCGCCACCCTACACGGTAAGACAACTGCGGACGGACGTGTTTATGAAGCCCTGCGAGACAGAAAGGAAGTGATCGATGTCGTTTGCCGAGCCTACACCGACAGAAAGCCCGCTCTCGAGCAGTCTGGAGCAGATCGCTGAGATCGACCGGCAGATCGCGGTGTTTGAGATTCAAGTCAAGGAACTGAAGAAGAAGCGCGATGCGCTAGAAGGCGTTGCCGTTGAGGAACTCCTCGCCGGCCGCCTCGACGGCGTTCGCGTTGCTGGAAGGAGTTGGCGGGTGGAATGGGTTCATTCCGTCAACGCGACAGGTGAGAAGCAGGATGCGATTCTCGCCGCGGCTAGGACGGCCGGAATGGAGCAGCAATTGATCGGCGTCAACACGACGCGGCTCAAGAGTGTGCTCAAGGAGATGGCGAAGGCGGCGGGCAAGGATGTCCGCACGCCTTGGGCCGAAGGGACGCCGTTTGCTGGTCTTGTGTCGGAGTATGTCCGACCAGAACTGCGGCATTTGACGAACCCGAGTTCGTGACGCCTGCCCGGCTCGTTGCCGGGGGGCGTGGTTGATGGATCGATAGTCGCTCAAGGAGTGAATCATGAGCACTGCAATTTCGGTGAAGACGATCAGTTACCCGAGCTTGGCTCCTGACAGCCGGCAGGCCCGCATCATCGCGGCGAACCTGGAAGGCGAGCCGATGAGGGAGATGGATTTGGTGCGTGTTCCGACCCCGGTCGGCGGCGCGACGATGTGGTCGATTGACAACCAGGGCAACATCGAGACGACCGAGGAGATCATCGGTCTGCTGGTGGCCGAGGGGAAGCGGGCCGCTCTCTGGCCCAAGGATGACCCGAGCGGTGACCGCCCGCTGATCGTCTCACACGATCTGCTGGTCGGCTACCGCGTCGGAGACGATTACGGGGATCGTGATCCCAAGGCCGTCGAGAAGTATCGCATCGGCGACCGTCGCTATGACTGGGCGGCTTTGGCTTCTGGGCCAGAGTTCGGCTGGGGTTCCGGCAAGGGCGGCGAGCGGACGAGGAAGGTCAAGGAGCACCGGCAACTGGCGATCCTTCGCGAGGGTGCGACGTGGCCGATTCTGGTCAGCATCGGCGGGGCTTCAATCGTCGATTGGAATCGTCGCAAGCGGCAGTTCCAGGGCTTCATGTATGAAACCGTGATCGGCCTGAAGCTCGTCAAGGCGAAGAACAGCGGCGGCCAGCCCTACTCGCAGATCGTCACCCGAGTGGTCGGCACGATCAGCGAGGAGCAGGGTGAGGTCGCTCGCAAGACCTATCACCTCCCTCTGACGGCGATGTTCAACGCGCCGCCGATGGGTGCCAGCATCGTGGTCGAGCACAACGACGAGCAGTAGTTCTTTGCCGCTGGGCCGGCGGCGCACTCGCTGGTTTGTCTCCGTTGTCCAGCGAGCCGGCAGCCAATGCCAGGGAGTGGCGTTGTAACCCCTGGAAGTCTCCGCAGAACCTCGCGTCTACCTCTCGCGAGCCTGTGGGGGCGGCATTTGCCCCTGCGGGGCCGCTCTGACATCGGCGGCTCCGCAGGGGATTTCTTAACCACATAGCAAGGAGCAAATCATGGATAGGAAAAGAAAAAACATCCCCGCCCGCGTGCGATGGAATGTCTTTCAGCGTGATGAGTTTCGGTGCGTCTACTGCGGCGTAGCTCGGAAAGACGGTGCCAACCTCGTCATCGATCACGGCGACCCGTTTTCCAAGGGCGGTGCAGATGACCCGAGCAACTTCGTCACGGCGTGCAAGGAATGCAACGACGGCAAACGGGCCAAAGAGTTTTTGCCGAAGGCTGCCGATGGCGAGCCTGCCGTTGGACTAGGGAAAGAATTCGTTATTCGCCGTGGCCTTGCTTACAAGAACCATCTTCACGCCGACTGGGCCGAGGTGTTCCGACACTGCTGCTTCTCGGTGGAATACCTCGCGACACTGGATTGTCCGAGTGCTCTTAGAACTGTCAGGCCCATCGGCCAAATCGGCCCCGAATTTAACACGTTCTCGGTACTTAGGCTTGATTTTCGGTGTGAGTTCCAATCCCACGATGTGGGAAAACTAGACGTAGTCATCCTCCCCAACTGCGACCCCGGTTGCTTCAGCGAGCGAGACAAAGAGCGAATGAGGGATGCCGCAATCCTGGGATACAAGAAGCCGACGTTGATGATTTTTGGTTCGCCTTGGCACTTCTTTGCCGCGGCAGTCATTAACAGACATAAGGGATGCCCAGAGGGTTTCACGCTTGACGGGCGGATGAATCGCGGGAGCGACTTTTGTGCGAGTGGGTGGTATCCAGACGAGAACTGGGATTCGCTGGATGATCCTCGAAAGGAATTCGACATTGAGTGGGAGTCCATCGACTTCCGCGCATGGCACATGACGCCCGCCGAAGGCTTTGCCTCGGTCGAAAGCGAGGTGCAGCATGGTCTTTGAATTCGACGTGAACGCGGTGTTCAAGGAAGCCTGTGCCATGATCGCCGCAGGCGGGCGAGTGACGAAGCTACACGGCATCACGACTCAGGGATTCTGCACATGCGGCAAAGACGGCCATCACATTGATGGCTCCGTCAAGAAGCAGTGCGGCAAGCACCCCTCTGGCGGTGACGGGTGGCAGCACCGAGTGGCTAGGACTGAAGATGACGTTGCTGCTTGGCTTGACGACTATGACCGAGACGGCCTGCCGTTCAATATCGGCGTCGTCCTGGGGCCGACTACCGGCATCATTGACATTGAGTGGGACGACCCGGCTGCGCAGCAATATGCCGAGCAGATCGGGCTGACAAGGATCGCGACACCCACATACTCGTCGGGGCGTTCGGAGCACCGGCTGTTCCTCTGGGACGACCGTTTTAGCCAGATCGACAAAGCCGTCGTGTATCCAAATGGCCTAGAGGTTCGTCTCGGCGTCGGCAAGAAGGCATCCCAGAGCGTTATCCCGTGCTCATGGCACTGGAAGGGGGTGCAATACAAGTGGAAGCCGACTCTTCGGATCGACGAGGTCGAGCTTGCGAGCGTGCCCGAGGACTTGGCCCGTTCCATCGTCAGCGGGCAAGTGAAGGGCAGGCCCAGCGCAAAGGCTCGGTCGTCTCGGCAAGTCATTCACGGCGACGTTGGCGAGGGGTATCGGCATCCGACTCTTCTGGCGCTTGCCACGAAGATGGTGATGCGGAACGACTACTACGAAGACGACGACGAACAGGAGGACATCTTCGGCCTCGTCTGGAACACGAACCTCCAGCGATGCAAGCCGCCGAAGTCTCGAGAAGAGGTGTGGAGCATTGTCCACTCCTGTGTCTCCTATCGTCGCGAGCTTGAGCAGGCTGGCGAGATCGTCCCGAAGAAGAAGACGGACATCGAGGAGACTGCCAAGAAGATCGGCGAGAAGTCTGCCGCGGGGGATGTGAAGAAGCCAGTCAGCGGCTACGCCATGCAGGGGCTGGAGTGGAAACCCGTCGATGGATGGTCTGAGGGCGAGTGGATGCCCGGTTCGTGGGAGATTCAGATGATTCAGTCTGACCCTCCTGAGATCGTGCTGTGCGTCAGTCAATGGAAGGACACCCCGTGCAAGGGCAAGGTGACCTTTGCATTCGACGAATTCCGGTCGGCCACGAAGGTGGCAAACAAGGTGTTCTCAGCGACTCGTCGGGTCATCCTTGACGGTGACCGAGGCGAGTGGGAGCGAGTCTGGCGGGGCCAGGAGGGGGGCAAGAGTAAGCCCAAGATTCGCGGCCTCGTCGAAAAGCTTGTGGACAAGAAGCAGGCCGACAGGGAGGCCGACATCCACGTCGGAGCCTCGAGCCTGCGGTTTGCCACGCTGGCCGCCTACCTACTGGAGACGTTTGGGAAGGCAACCCAGCCCCGCGACGAAGACAAGCCAGAGCCAAACGTGTCTGGCCGCCCCTGCTGGGTCAAGCCAGACGAACTCTGGTTCAAGTGGACTAAGGTCTGGGAGGACATTGGACGCACCCATGACGTTCAAGCCGGCGAGCGGATTCGGATGCGGCATCTGATCTGCACCAAGCTGGAAGCCGCCGACATCCCCGAGCGGCGGCACTCGTTTGGGACGGTGAGGCACTCGTTCACAGTCTTCTCTCACCAATGGATCGAGGCAGTCCAGTCGCTCGCCGAGGGGGCGACTTCGGCTGACGGAGAATTCGCCCTTAATACGGGGGTTGCGAGTGGGGTAGAGGGACAAAAAACCTCTCAGGAAGTTCGTATTCTGCGTCCTGAGTCGCAACTCGTTGTGGCGCAAGGACTTACGACTGACGCGGAATTCTGAAAAATACGCCGATTCGGCGTCAGCGGTTGTAAAGCGTTTGTTTTCAAGGACTTATGACAAGGAGGTTTTGCGTCATGCACAAAGCAAGGGTCATCGGAGGGGCTGGAACGGGCAAGACGAGGATGATGTTGGACATCGCCGAGAAGGCTCTAGACCGCCCAGAGGTCGCAGGCAACCCATTTGCCATAGGCTTCTCCAGCTTCACAAGGGCTGCTAGGTCAGAGGCGGCGGGTCGAGCCGCGGCGGCCTGGGGGATCAGGCAGAGCGAACTGGAGACTCACGGGTGGTTCAAAACGGCCCACAGTGTGGCCTACAAGCAGTTGGGCATCCAGAAGGGTGAAGTCGTGGGCGGGAGCAAGGAAGACGACAAGTGGGTTTCTGAGGCTCTAGGAAGCGATGTGCAGTGTTCTGTGGACGAGGACGGCGGCGGGGTCGCCCTCTACATCGGCGACCCTGTGGCGGCCTCTGCGCTCAATTACTGGTCATTTGCCAGAAGCATGGTGGTTCCGCTGCGGCAGATCGTCGAAGCAGACCAGTCCCCCGACGCTCCTGGGGCAGACGAGGTGATTAAGCGGATTGAGATGTACGAAACCGCAAAGCGTCTGGAAGGCAGGACGGACTTCACCGATATGCTCTGCCGGTTCGTCGGGGTCAAAAACTACCCCGGCAGCGGGCCGGAGATGGTTACGCCCGAGGGTCTGGTGCCGGATACAGTCGTCGGCTGGATTTTCGACGAAGCGCAGGATGCCAGCCGGCTGCTGGACATGGCCTGCCAGAGGCTGCTGACCGGCGATGCTTGCAAGTGGGCCTGGGCCGTGGGCGACCCCTTTCAGGTTCTGTATTCGTGGGCGGGTGCATCCAGCAAGTATTTCATGGCGTGGGATGTCGGCAAGAATCAGAAAGTCATGCCAAAGTCTTATCGCTGCGCGAAGCCGATCCTTGAGCTTGGCGAGCGATGTCTCCAGCGGCTCGGCCCCGACTATTGGGATCGAGGTATCGCCCCCGCCGATCACGACGGCGTCGTCGAAGAGAGCGAGAACTTTGAGGACGATCTGTCCGACATCGACCCGCGGGAGGAGACGCTGGTCATTGCCAGGACGAACCGGCACGTCACTAGAATCGCCGCGATCCTAGACGACGTTGGTGTGCCGTTTCGGCGAGTCAAGGCAAAGCAAGGCTCCTACAACCGCGATCTGGGCATGACGGCTCTCTGGAAGCTCCAGCACGGCCAGCCTGCCACTGGGGAAGAGTGGACGCAGGCCATCGATATGCTCCCGAGTAAGACATCGGACGGCAGGACGTGGTTCATGCGGGGGGCGAAAAGCCAGTGGAACAAGGGGCTGAAGGATCGCTTCGACATCTTGTTTCCCGAGGATTTGCCGATGGTGGGTGCTACTGAACATCTCCGCGATGCGATTGCGTCCGGTTCGTGGAGCGGCCTGCCCGACGGCGGCGTGAAATGGGCCTCGGCAGCCAAGCGTTACGGACTTGAGTATGTGGCGAACCCGAAGGTCAAGATCGGCACGGTTCACTCGGTTAAAGGTCAAGAGGCGACAAAAGTGATCGTGCTCTCCAGCGTTGGCCGGCGAATCAGAGAAAGCGAAGAAAACAGCCAGGAGCGGCACGACGAGGAACGCCGCATCGAGTATGTCGCCGTAACTAGGGCGAAGCAGAAGTTAATCGTGGCCCATGACCCCAGAGAAAAGTACCGAATGGAGTTTCCGATATGAGCAAGAACCACCCGCCGATGACGTTTATTGGTTGTGAGGTTGACCCCTCTGGCGTTTACACCGTGAGGCTTTGTGGCGAACTGTGGGTCGTGCGCCGTTGCGGAGTTCTAGTCGGAGCGCTACCTCCCAAGATAGTGTCGAAGGATGGGCCTTTGTTTACGGCACAAATGCTTGTCGGCTACGGCGTTTTCGTATCTCGGCGGCTCTACGAGATGGGGTATGACGCCTGGATCGACGAAGGGTTCCCCGAAATCGTTGACAAGGAGGTGGCTTCGCTATGAACCACTTGTTCGACATTTCGCCAAACGAGCCGACTAGAAAACGTGGCTCTCGAAAACCGACGGGCGCGGTTTTGGGAACCCCCGAATCAGCACTTGAAAAAAACTTCTCTTATATAGGGCAATTGCCGGCCAAGGCGATCCTTCCCATCGGTAAGGCAGACGATCTGTTCGACTGCGGCGACGGGCGCTGCGGGGCGAGGTGCCACGACATCCTGCACGAACACAAAGGCGAGTGGTATGTCGCTTGTTGTTTCTGCGGCACGGCCATGTGGGTCAAAGCCGTCGCCGGCCACTTGAAACCTCGAGAGGGCGAGTTCGTGTTTCGGGATGGGCGGTTTGCTGGCATGACAGTATCCGAGGCTGCCTGCCAGCCGAGGGGCGAGGACTACATCGCGTGGTGTGCGGCCAACCACCAGCGGGATGCGGTTCGGTCTGCCTGCAAAAAACATATGGACGACAAGAAATCCGCTCGCTAGACTACTGCCGCCCACAACGGAAAGGATTCCCGATGGCACTTTGTCTCACTCGTCGCCCAGGCCAGCGCCTGCTGTTTAGCAGGCCCGACATCAAGATCACGATTGAGTCGGTTGAGGGGAAGACCGTGCGTCTAGTCATCGACGCACCCAAGCACATTCGCATTACTCGCGAAGAGCTTGTCTACCGCGCCCCGCCGAAGACGCCGGAGGCTGCGACATGATCAATCTGTTTGACCCAGCCCGCGTCTGGACATTCCCACTCCCCAAGTTCACTCAGGAGAACTTTTCGATGGCTAAGAAGAAGCCTGCCCCCGGCTGCCCGACCAGAACCGCAATCGACGAAATCCTCGCCCACCTTGAGGTCGTCGATTCCCGTCTCGCCCTCTGTGCGAAGTTTGAGGAGTTGAGGACTGCCGAGCGGATGCTGCACTCGCTCGCCCAGAGCGTCAACGCGCTGACTGAGCGCGTGACGGCCATCGAAGCAGCCCTCGCAGCCGAAGAACTCGACGAAGACGACGCGCCAGTGACCCGCACATGGCAGCAGTGGTGGGAGGGACGATGATCGAAGCTCTTCACACCTGGGCATCAGTCGCCACGATTTTGATCTTGGCGGGGGCGATTTGTTACCTGTCGCTGCTGCCGTACATGACTAGGGATTGATCGTGAGCCTGTGCGTGATCACAAGCCGGAAGGTATGGAGGCCGTGGCCGAAACTTCGGTGGGTCGCTCGCAGGCAGTATCGAACGATTCGCCGCAAAGACGGCACAGAGACGACGGTATGGTTCGACGCTGAAGACTACGAATTCGTATGGCCGTGGATGAAGTGCCAGGGGATAGGGATTCACAAAGGAGCGTGATGAACTCCGCGAAAGTAAAGCGAATTGTGCGGCTGGCAAGGAAGCTGGCAGCGGTCGTTGATGGGGGCGGTTGTCCTCTCCAGCGTGCCGGCAGGAAGTGGGAGAAAAAGTTTGTCAGGCTCGCCGCCGGATTTGGTTTCACGGTTTCAGAGCCGCCTGCTGGACGTGCCTATGACATTGTCGTTGACGGTCTTCGGGTTCAGTGCAAGCAGAGAAAAACGCTTGCTGGCGGGTGGGTAAACATATGCCTTCACGCGCGGTCGTCTCGTGGAAGCAGCAAGGAAGCGTATTTGCTGAACGAGTTCGAGGTGCTTGCGATGCGGTGTGACGGAATCGTTTACATCATCCCGTCGTGGGCGCTCGAGTCGGGAGACGGGATCACGATGAAGAACAGGTTTCGCCCAAGCGACTACACCACATTCATCAACAACTGGGACGTGTTTCGCGGCGAAGGCGTCCGACGCATGGCAACGCAGAAGAAGTTTTGGACATGACCACCTACTGCAACCGCTGCAACGAGAAGAAGACCAGCAACGGCCCGTGTCCAAAGTGCGGGTGCCCCGAGTTCAGGATTGAGAATCACGAAAGGAGCCGAGATGCCAATCAAAAAGGGCTATAGCCCCAAGACGATTAGCAGCAACATCAAGACTGAGATGCAGGCGGGCCGTCCGCATAAGCAGGCTGTTGCGATTGCACTCGACATCGCCAAGAAGGCGAAGGCGAAGAAGAAGTGAACTACGCCACGATCCTCGAGGCTCTCGCCGAACTGAACCCAGAAGCCTTGATGGCTGACGGACTCGAGGCAGCCTGCATCGGGTACACCGTCAATCACCATCACGCTCACGTCGCCGCCTATGACATCGCCAAGTGCATCGACGTGCTCGTCGAGCGCGACGGCATGACCTCGGCCGAGGCCGACGAGTTTCTCTCGTTCAACACGCTCGATGCGTATGTCGGCGAGAACGGGCCAATTTACATAAGGATCAGTAATGACTCGCAAGCGTGAACGCCAAGCCAAGAAGAAGCCCGCCCCGCCGGCCCCGCCGGAGGGCTATGCCGCCCGCACGAAGGCCCAGGCCCACGCGCTCGAGGTGATAGCCAAAAGCACAATCACGTTCGTGCTCGGCCCCGCCGGCACGGGCAAGACGCATCTCGCCTCGGGCTACGCCGTCCAGCAGTTGATCGACGGTCGCGTCGAGAACATCGTGATCACGCGCCCGTCGGTGGCGACGGAGCAACTGGGCTACCTCCCCGGTTCGGCCGAAGAGAAAGTCGGGCCTTACCTCGTCCCCTTTTTCGACGCGCTCGAGCGGATCGCCGGCAAGCGAGGTCATACCCGCGACCGCATCAGCGGCGCTGTGAAGATCGCGCCGCTGGCTTATTTAAGAGGTCGCACGTTCAACAAGTCGGTGATGATTTTCGACGAGGCGCAGAATGCGACGTTCGGCCAGTTGAAACTTTTCCTGACCCGCTTGGGGCAGGGGAGCCAGATCATCGTCACGGGCGATGCCGACCAGTCAGACCTCCCCAGGAGCGAGCGTCGGCTCATCGACGTGATGCAGCGGCTCTCGGGGCTGCGAGGCGTCGGGGTCGTCGAATTCAAGGCGACGGAGATCGTGCGGAACCCCATCATCGAAGGCGTGCTGCGGGAGCTAGAGAAATAGCATGGAACTGTTTGTGCTGCCCATCAGCCGCCTCCGAGTGACCGAACGCAATTTCATTGCCGATCACCTGACCCGGCCGGGGAGCGATTTCCAGCGGGCGATCCTCGCTGGTGGCGGCAGTCTCACCGGCACGATTGCCATCTGCTTGGATCAAGGCGAGGTCGTCGGGTGGGCACGAACCGAGATATGGGACGGCCTACCGACGCTCGAGGCGTTCGTCTCGCCCCCCTACCGCCGCCGCGGCGTGGCTACGCTCTGCGCCGCCGGCCTGCGGACAGAGGGAGCCTTCAGAGACTACGAATTCGTCGCTGTCTTTAGGACGACGATGGCACTGCTTGCCAGCCGCCTGGGGCTGCGGTACGCGGCATTTGACCGCGCCCCAGACGGGTCGTGGGTGGAGGCCAATCATTGACTCCTGAAGAACACATAGCCATCGCGAACGCGACGATTCAAGTGGAGCGGATGCTTCAGAGCACGATCCCGATGGTCGAGGTGCTCGCAAAGGCAGCCACCGATGTAGAAGCCACGGGATTGGCGATGGCTGCGTGGTTTATGCGGGATTCGATGATTGTCTACGCCTCCGAGATGAAGAAGTTTCTGACGAGCCTAGATGAAGACGACGAGGACGACGACGGGCTTGACGACTAGCCTACCGAGCCAGATAATTCCGCCGTTCGGTTCCACTTTTCATGGAGGATAGTGCTTATGCGTTTTCTTGTTTGTGCTCTTGGACTGTTCATGTTCGTGCCGGCCGCCCGTGCCGAGAATGTCGTCGTGACGACGACGACCGTTGTCAGCGCCCAAGATCAGGCCGAGGCGTGTGCCCGCACGGGGCGGCTGACCCACTGTCGCGTGCTACACGGCCGCCGGGAAGGCATAGGCTTTTCTCCCGTCAGCCCTATCCAGGCAGAGAAGTCGGCGTGTTTCTATGGCCGGTATCGCATCGTCGAGCGTGGCTACGCATGGTCGCCGATTCGCCGTGGCTGGTTCGCCGTGATCCGCTACGCCGACTGATCTTTTTGGTGGGCCGGGGGTGGCGTATCTGCCGGAGCGCCGCCCCCGGTTTTTTCTATGAGTAACGATTTCATTCGCATTGAGTTTGTCGGAGGCCCGCTGGACGGCGCGATCAGACCGATCCACCGCGGGTGCATCGAAGTGCCGCTGGCCTCTGGAGCATTCCTGCACGTCTACAGACGCGACGAAATCTACGTTGGCAACGTGGTGAAGCAGATCATGCGGCACAGCGTGGTCACAGCAACCTGGGGAAAGAAGAATGACAATTGCAACGATTGACGAGCAGGCGGCGAAAATCGCCGATCTAGAGGCTCGACTGGCGGCAGAGCGAGAGAAGGCCGCCTACTGGCAGGAACTTGCGGAGACGTTTCGCCTGCGGGCGCAGTCGCTCGCCGAAGAGGTGGAGCAAATGCGATGAATGACATTGTTGAACGACTCAGGTCGTGGGTAAAGAACGAGGTTCAGGAGCCAGACCCGGCTTCGGTGATCCTCGCCGCCGCCGACGAGATCGCTCGCCTTCGACTTCTTGCGCTGCCGATTGCCGGCACTGTGGAATCCAAGACGGGGATGGATTTCATCCCGTGGAGCGTGGCTGCCAGCGTGGGGCAGGCCGCGGACATCAGCAGGAGAACGGCTGTTCTGCCTCCAGGGTTTGAGATGGTTCGGCTTAGTCAGTGGATTCCGGTCGGCGAGAGGCTGCCCGAAGAAGACGTTGACGTTCTCGTTATGACGCACTACGGAATGCACGTTGCAGACCTTGACGAGGATGGGATGTGGAATGCTAGTCACGGCGATTCGTGGCAGTTCCCATTGCCGACGCACTGGATGCCACTCCCAGAGCCGCCACAGGAGGCGACATGAACGACTACCCCACGACCCTCCGCGTGATCGCCGCATTCAAGGCAGGCGAAGACCTCGCCGTAAGGCTTGAGAGCGCGGTGAAGGCGCAGAACGCGATGGCCGATGCGCTGCGGAATGCCGCGGACTACATCGAGCGGCTGCAAAACGAATCGTATTCGCAAAACGACGGAAAACATGGAGTTGCCGATACGAATCGGGCAAACATCACCGAAACGGAGCGGGAGGCGATTGAGCAAGCGATTGACGCTGCGAACGGCATGGCTCAAGCCGAGCCGTGGACAGCCGCCACTCTTCACGAACTTCTGAAGAGGCTCAAATGATCTACATCACTCTCGCCTTAGTCGCCGCATTCAGCGCGGGCGTCTGGTTCGGCTGGTCTGCCGCCTTGGCCGCGTTCGTCGAATCGGTGAAGCGAGGAACGATGCAGCAACTGATAAATGACTATGAGGAAGTGTTCGGGAGGCATCGCAAATGACAGAACACCGAATCTTCGCTGCCAGCTTCCTGCTGGTTTTTGCGGTTCTTGTGTTTCCGCTAACGCTGGCAGCTTTCAGAGTTGCAGACAATCTCAAGGAATTGCGTGAGTCAATCCTGCACCTCTGCTCGCACGTTTCGACGCAGACAGCACAGCAATCGTGGCTCGTTGAGCATTATGCAAAGCCAGTGCGTCCGCTGCACCCGTGGGAAAAGCACCGCTGCGAGTGGTGCGGTGCCGAGAAAGAAGGCGACAAATGACAGACCGCGACGAATTCGCCGCTGCGGCGTTGACTGGGTATCTGGCAAGCGAGACAAGCGACAACGCTATCCCAGTCGGTGATGCGGCCGCGGACGCTTACCGATACGCAGATGCAATGCTGCGGCAGCGAGACGCTGAACGTCGCACGCCACAGCAGCCCGCGCTCACCAACGACGAGCGGTTCGCCATCCGCTACTGCCTCACCCGAACACTAGAGAAACATCTTGTCGGCCACTTCAGGAAAGACGAGCAGGATGTCTGCATCCACGGCGTGATGCTCAAGAGGACGTTACTGGATTTGATTGACCGATTCCCGTGCAACCCAAAGGAGTGACAATGAACTGCCCGCCCGTATCCCTCGTCCAACTGCACAATCTTTGGCAGAGCGAGCTTCGCAGCGACGAGGTCGCCGCCGAACTCGGATGCACCCGCGGCCACCTGTTTAACCTCGTCAGAAAGCACAAGCTCGGCCGCCGGCCGCCGCGGTTCGACGCGCCGCGAAAGAGCGTCCACCCCGACCCCACTCCGCAGGAGATCGAGGAGCGGGCCGCCGCCATCCGCGCGACGTGGACGACACAAGAGCGGTACACCCGCATGGCGAGTGCCTATCGCGTTCAGCGAGTCACTGCCAACGTCTTCGACGACTCGCGCGACCACTACAGCGAAGTCTGTTTCCTAGATTGACGATAAGCCTACTGCCCACCATATTTATGGGATGCAACGGAAAGCTCCCCTGGAGAAAACCATCGTTGCTAAGGTCATGGCGCAAGGACGCGCCCTCGGGTACTGGGTGACCAAGTACCACGGCAACGCATTCTCCATGTCGGGCGTGCCCGACGTGCTGGCGATCAAGGACGGTCGCGCCTGCTGGCTTGAATGCAAGCGGCCGGGCGAAAAGCCAACACCAATTCAGCTACTCCGCATGAAGGAGTTGCAAGCGGCAGGATGCCCGGTCGCCGTCGTCACGTCGGCCGATGAGGCCCGTGCCTTTCTGGAGAGCGTCACTTGAGAGTCGCTTTAGTTACCAGCGTTTCTGCGAACATCGCCGAACTCGCGGCCATGACGG
>Ga0209087_1001615_pt1 | contig 13234 bp, 24 predicted proteins | sample S_130805_EF_Meta_FD_187321 | JGI IMG/M metagenome (GOLD analysis project Ga0209087, IMG submission 187321) | Freshwater microbial communities from Lake Simoncouche, Canada to study carbon cycling - S_130805_EF_MetaG (SPAdes) (version 2) | ecosystem: Environmental > Aquatic > Freshwater > Lake ...
CAGAGGCAGTTTCAACCGAAACCAAAACAGAAATAGAGGAAATTGTGGAAAACACAACAACCGATACACCTGTTGCGACCGAGGTAGTAGAAACCCCAGCGGTTGAAGCTTCTCGCCCAACAGTAACAGCGGCGGTCTATACAAAGCCACGCGTTGCACCAATGACTTCAGGTCAATATCTTGAGGCAAGTATCAAAGCTGCAATGGGTGATGAGTCAGCTCGTCAAACAATTCTTGCAACAGATGATACAACTACAAACACAGGTCTTACACTTGCACCACACCTAACTGAGTTCATTACTAACACACTAGATGTTAGACCTTCAGTTGAAGCGGTAAGCCGTGGCGCACTTCCAACTTCAGGCATGTCATTTACAATTCCTAAGTTAACAACTGCACCAACAATTGATTCAAACTCAACAGAGGGTGAAGCACTTGGTGGAACTGAGATGGCGAGTGGTTACATAACCGTGGATGTAAAAAAAGCTGCGGGATTACAAACCATAAGTTGGGAATTATTGGACAGGTCATCACCAATTTTTTATGACGAGTTAATTCGTGAATTAAATCGTGCATATGCTAAAGCAACAGACGAAGCAATGTTTACACAATTTGTAACATCTGGAACAGCTGGTACAGCTGTTGCAACTGCCGACGCAGACGGACTGCAATCATTTATTGCAACTGAAGCTGCTGCTGCTTATGCTGCAACAGGTGGCTTTGCAACTAACTTAGTTTCAAATGCGTCATGGTGGTCTGTACTACTTAATGCGCAAGATTCTACTAAGCGTCCAATCTACGCGGCGGCTAATCCAGTTAATAATGCTGGTATTGCTTCACCTCAATCAGTTGTTGGTTCAGTATTAGGAACTAACTACTATGTAGACCCTTATATTGGTTCAGGAACAGGTGATGATTCAATGTTCCTTGTTAATCCTTCATCAATTACTTTCTACGAAGCCCCTAAGACAACCTTGCGCGTGGAAGCACTTGCAAATGGTCGCTTGCAGGTGGCAGTTTACGGATATTACGCAATTGCAACTAAACTTGCTGGCGGAATCCGTCGTTGGAACAAGTCCTGAGTTAACTAATAACTCAAAAGTGTTAAGGGGCGTTGGAAGCCTTCGCCCCTTAACTTTTAAAGAAAGGAAATCACATGGCAGCTACTTGGGTTACTGAAGCCGAGTTAAGAAGCGCACTTGGAATTGGAAGTTTATATTCCAGCAGCGTTGTTGAGGAAGTCTGTCAATCTGCTCAAAACATTGTTAGTGATTATCTATGGAAAAACCAAGCATTTAATTCTGCACACTCTCATATTGTTGGTTACGGCACTTTATATTTTGATACACCTCATGACTTCTTTGTGGGGCAAGTAGTAACGGTAAGCGGTAACGGCGCGACTTTCAATGGTTCTAAAACAATAACTGCTTCAGACGCATATTCAATAACTTTTGTTACTTCACACTCAACAGTTGAACCAATTCACCCAACAAGTCCATTTGGTACAGTTGCGGGAACAGATTATGTTGCATACGGTAGTGTTCCCGAAATTAGAGAAGCAAGCCTCATGATTGCAATTGACATTTGGCAAGCAAGACAAGCTAGCAATTCAGGTGGAATTTCTCCTGATTTCCAACCAAGTCCTTACCGCATGGGAAATACTTTAACAGCAAGAATCAGAGGACTCATAGCAAATCATTTATCACCTAACAGCTTGGTTGGATAATGACAGTTGCCGTTACAACTCTCAGAACAACCCTTGCGAACGCGTTAATAAGCGCGGGGGAGTGGCAGGTTTTTTCTTTTCCGCCCGCCACTCCTATTGCAAATTCAGTTATTGTGCAACCGTCTGACCCCTACATTGAACCGACCAATAATAATTATTCAACTGTTGCACCTAAAGCAAATTTCAAGTTAATTTTAATTGTCCCAATGTTTGACAACCAAGGAAATCTTGCTGGCATTGAGGATTTAGCGGTTGGTGTGTTTAAAAAACTAGCAGCCATTACCACAATGAATATAAGTGTTGGCACAATATCTGCACCCACAATTTTGTCAGGGGTAGCGGGTGAAATGTTGACAGCTGAAATGTCCGTATCAATCATGACAAGTTGGAGTTAAAAATGAGTGAAATTTATGATGTTCCTTCCGAGGATAAAGCTTGGCTTGAAAAAGTCGGGCAAGTAGCAAAAACAGAAAAGCCAAAACCAACCACTAAGAAAGATGAGGAATAGTCAATGGCTGTTTTCCTAAACAATAAAGTAGGCGTTAAGGTTAACTCAGTTGACCTTTCTGACCATGTAAGTGCAGTAACAATCAACAGAAACCTAGCGGAACTTGATGTCACCGCCATGGGCGACCTTGGAGTTAAGAGAATTGCGGGTTTAGAGGATAGTCAAGTGACTATCAGCTTTTTCAATGACACCGCTACTTCAAATGTTCTTGCAACCCTTCAGGCTGCTTACGGAACAAATGTAACCTGTGTATTTTTGCAAGAAAAGGGTACAGCTGTTTCAGCAACCAACAAGTTATACACCGCTACCTGTTTGGTAAATGGCTTAACCGACATTAACGGTTCTGTCGCTGATTTAGCAACAATTGATGTAACATGGTCTGTTAGCGGTACAGTAGCCGTTGCAACCACAGGTACTTTCTAAGGAGTAAAAATTGTTAGCATTAAAAATCACCAAGGCTTCAGGTGAGGAATCAACACATGAGATTTCACCAGCGATTGAATATGCAGCTGAACAATATTGGAAAACTGGATTTCATAAACGCTTCCGCGACGAGGAACGCCAATCAGATATTTATTGGCTTGCTTGGGAGTGTTTAAGGCGTTCAGGCGAAACAGTTAAACCATTTGGGGACGCATTTCTAGAAACCATTGCTAAAGTGGAGATTCTGGACGCTGACTCCCCAAATGGGTAACGAGGGATTCCTTCCACTATTTAGTGGCGTCTTTAGCAATAAGGACTGGAATTCCTCACTCAGAGTTTATTAACATGGACAGGGCATTGTTTAGAGCAACGCTATCTGTCCTTAATGACGAAGCGAAACAGGTTAAAAATGCCCGTACAAGTAAAAGGTTTAATTGAAACCCGTAAAGCCTTAAAGAAGCTTGCGCCTGACTTGTACGAGCAAATGAACAAAGAAATTCGCGTTGCTTTAAAAACAATTACAGATGACGCTAAAACAAAAGTACAACCCTCAATTAGAGGTTTAGAAAATTGGCAAGACCAAGGTAAGCCTGTTGTTTCTCGTACTAAAGCCAAAACAATGATGGCACCAAATTTAAGAGCGTTTCCAAAATACAATCCTTTAATTGTTAAAAAGGGTTTAACTTACAGCGTTGCTCAAGGCAAAAGAAACAAAGCAGGATTTGTTGGACTTTACCGCTTACTAAATAAATCAGCTGTGGGTGCAATTATTGAAACCGCTGGACGCAAGAACTGGGGCGGCGACCCACAATCTCAAAGCAATAACCCTAACGCTGGGGCGCATTTCAATCAGAGAATCCAAGGCACTTACGGTGGCTTTAAACAAATTGGAAACAGCCGCATGGATAAAGGTAGATTGCTATTTAAGTCTTATGTTGATGACCAAGGAAAAGTCCAAGACGCGGTGTTTGCAGCAATTAGAAAAGCCGAACATTTATTTGAAACCACAACGAAAAATGACAGATTTGGATTAGCCGCATGACAATTGGCATAGATATTGTTTCGGAGTACAAAGATAAAGGCGCAAAACTTGCCGAGTCCTCATTAAACAAATTAACCAAGACCACTAAAAATCTTGCACTTGCCTTGGGTCTTGCCTTGTCTGTTAACAAGATTGTGGCGTTTGGTAGAGCTTCGGTTAAGGAGTTTACAGATTCAGAAAGAGCTGCTGCCGCTTTACAAAACACTTTAAAAAATACTGGCAATCTAATGGCATTTCCCGATACCGAGGCGGGGTTAAAAAACCTTAGTAAATTAAGCGGCATTGCCGACGACTCTTTGATTCCATCATTTACTCAGTTGTTTAGAGCTACTGGAAATGCTAAACAAGCAATGGATAGTTTGAACCTAGCCATTGAAGTTTCAAGGGGTACTGGTAACGAATTGAATCAAGTAGTTGACGCATTATCTAAGGGTTATGCGGGAAACACTAGAGGACTTGCAGGGTTAAACCTAGGACTAAATAAAGCCTACCTAGCCACAGGTGACATGGTTGGAATTTCAGCCGAATTAAACAAACAATTCAGCGGGTCATCTGCTGCTTATTTAGACACTTACGCTGGCAAAATTGAAGTATTAAATAATCAATGGAACGACACCAAGCAGATAGTTGGACAAGGTTTGGTTATGGCTTTTCAAGAGGCAACAGGTAACAGAGGCGTTGGTGGTATGACCGACGCAATGGAAAAGTTTGGTTATATTGTTGACGCAATCTTGATTAAAACAGGAACTTTGATAAACACTCTCACAAACAATGTTCCTTTCATAAGTGATTTGCTTAAGCGTGTTGTTGATGGTTGGGCATACATACTTGATGTCAAAGGTACTGAATTAAAAATCCAAAATGAAATTTGGAAAGCAAACACAAAGACTTGGGAAATGGCTCAAAAGACAGCCGACGACCAAGCAAAAAGAAACAAAGAATATCTTGCCTTTTTAGCCAAGCAAAAGAAACTTACAGACGCAGCAGCATTAGCAGCTAAGAAAAAAGCAGCTGAGGAAGCCGCACTTAAAAAGGCTGCCTCAATGTTTGATATTGATAAAATTCAAATCATTGCAGCACTTCAAAGAAACATTACAGATGATGAGAAGTTAAGACTTCAATTGCAGATGGCAATACTTCAAGAAAACGGTTCCGAAGCAGAAAGACTTGCTAAACAGTTAGCAGAAAGTCAATTACAGACTACCAATCTTGCCTTGGCTATTTCTAGGATTCCAAGAGCTTTAAATCCTTTTGAGGGTTGGGGTTCTGAGATTGACAACCTACTTGCCAAAATGATTCAAATGTATGCAATGCTGCAATTTAAAACTCCTTTACCTACCCAACAAGGAACAGTTAAAGCTCAAATTACTCAGCAAAATGCAGCAAGTGTTTTAGCCAATGCCCCAGTTGCTTTAAATGAATACCAAGCAATTACAGGTGAAATGAGTTACTTAGGTGTAAGAAACATGGGCAGTTTAAACATAACTATCAATAATGCTGGCAATGTTGTTTCGGACGACGACCTAGCAACTCAGATAAGAAATGGATTGTTGAACTCAAACCTATCAGGTTCACCAAGTGCCATTGGTAGATTGCTTGGTGCGTTCCAGTAATGGCACTTCCAGCAACCATTGATGTTTCTTTAAACTTTAGTTCAGGTGCTACCTTTGCAAACCCTTTTACAATTGGCGACCCTATTAACGGTGTTCTTGGTGTTGGTGTTTTATCAGACGCAACTGCACCCGCTCTAATTGCTAATTTAACTGATTTAACTAGACGGATAAGCATTAGGCGTGGACGAAATGTTGCTCGTGATATTTATGAAGCTGGTACATGCGTTGTCAGAATTTACGACCCTGAATCAACCTTCAATCCTCAAAATATTAGTTCGCCTTATTTTGGCAGATTAGAACCTTTAAGAAAACTTAGAATTTCTGCAACAGTAAGCGGAAATACTTATTACTTATTTAGTGGATACACCACAGCTTATGCCTATTCCTATGACCAAGCTGAAAACATGGCTTATGTGGACATTAGCGCAAGTGACGCTTTTAGATTATTTAACTTGGCTTCGGTAGTAACTGTGACTGGACAAGCCGTTGGACAAGATACTGGCACGCGAATCAACAAGATTTTGGACACCGTATCGTTTCCGAACGGTATGCGTAGCGTTCAAACAGGTAACAGCCTTACAGTTGCAGACCCAGCAACTTTAAGAACTTCTTTAGGCGCATTGCAAAACTGTGAGTTTTCAGAGCAAGGTGCTTTTTACATTACCCCTGAAGGCAACGCAATTTTTAAGAATAGAAACACAGTCATTTCAAGCGCAGGTAATACTCCAACTGAATTCAATCAAACAACAGGTATTCCATACAAAAACCTTAAATTTGCCTTTGATGACAAACTCATCATCAATACAGCTACCATGACAAGGGTAGGCGGCATTTCTCAAACAGCCGCAGATTCAGACAGCATTGCTACCTACTTCCCTCACTCAATAAGCGTGCCTGAGTTGGTAATTGATACAGACGAAAATGCCATGAACATAGCCAAGATTTATACTGCGACCCGTAGCAGCACCACAATACGGATAGATGAGATGACTCTTGACTTACTAGACCCCGATGTCCCAACAGCTACAATTCTTGCCTTTGATTACTATGACAATGTTCTAATCACAAACCTTCAGCCCGACGGTTCAACCATCACCAAGAACTTGCAGGTTCAGGGTATTGCTCATGATATTACTCCAAACTCATGGAGTGCCGTCCTGACTACTTTAGAACCGACTTGTGACGGATTTTTGATTGGTGATTTTACATATGGCGTCCTCGGGGACGATATACTTAGCTACTAAAGGAGATATACAATGGCAACAGGTTTTCCAGCTTCAACAGGTGATGTTCTATCAGCTGCAATGTTTAACGGTTTGACATCTTTTACAGTAGGTTCAGACCAAACTGCGGATTACACAGCGGTATTGGCTGACCAATATCAAGCTTTAATATCAATGAATAAAGCAACCGCCGTTGCTTTTAAAATTCCCACAAACGCCTCAGTTGCTTATCCAGTTGGTACTGCAATAACAGTTCTTAATAAGGGCGTTGGTGTTTGTACTATTGGTGCAGTAACTTCAGGAACTACAACAGTATTAAGTGCTGGCACAGTTGCAGCATCTCCTACTCTTGCACAATATAAAACAGCTGTATGTATTAAAACAGGAACAGATACTTGGTATGTAGTCGGGGCTATTGGTTAAATGTTAAATATCATTGCGGCACAAATAGGAGTGCCAAGTGCAGCAGCAGGAAATACTGTGCAATATGTAGTTGTTGCCGGCGGTGGTGGTGGCGGCTATGCAGCAGGTGGCGGTGGTGGTGGCGGTTATCGCACTTCCGAAGGTGGTTCAGCATTATCAATTGCATTATCAACACCTTACACACTTACTGTTGGTGCTGGCGGTGTTGGTGGTAATGGTGCTGGCGGTGTAACAAGTACACAACCCACAATTGGCGGTAGTTCAATATTTGCAACAATAACTGCAACTGGTGGTGGCAAAGGTTCAACTTATGACGCAACTACTGGCGGAGATGGTGGAACAGGCGGCGGCGGTGGTGGCGGTTCTGCTGGTAATGGTGGAAATGGTAATACTCCTTCAACTTCTCCGTCACAGGGTAAAAACGGTGGTAATGGTTTCAGTTCAGCAGGTGGAGGCGGCGGCGGTGGTGGTTCAGCTGGAACGACTGGCGGTGTTGCTGATGATGTGAATTACATTGGCGGTGCAGGTGGCACTGGTTCAACAAGTGGAATAAATAGTGGTAATTATTCAGGCGGCGGTGGTGGTCGCTCAGTTACTGGCGGCGCAGGTGGTTATTATGGTGGCGGCGCAGGTGGTAGCGGTAGCGGTGCTGGAACTGCTGGAACTATTTACTCAGGCGGTGGTGGCGGTAGCGGTGTACCAGGTGGCGCGGGTGGTTCAGGACTCATTGCATTAAAATATGCTTCCACTCTTACTGCAACATTTAGTGGCGGTGTTGGTTATACAACCTCAACAGCGGGTGGTTTTACATTAGCAACAATTACCACAGCTGGTGTATCCGATACAGTAAGTTGGGCATAATGGCACATTACGCATACATAGATGAAAATAATTTAGTTGTAACTGTCATAGTGGGTAAAGACGAAACTGAATTGATAGATGGTTTGGATACTGAAACTTACTATGCACAAGGTACGCCATACACAGTAAAACGGACTAGCTATAGCGCAAAAATAAGAGGCAATTTTGCAGGTATTGGTATGACTTATTTACCTTTAGAGGATATTTTTATATCACCTAAATGCCATGATGAAGCTGTTTTAAATGCTAATGCTGCTAAATGGGATTGCAACAATAAGGAACATGTAATTGAAACCTTGGCTTAGTAAAGCAGCGGCACAATTACGCGAACAAATAGATGACTCATACCCGAGCCGCCTTCGTCGGAGTGATGGGTGGGTTGCTGATTTGCGTCATCAACAAGCAGGTAAAAGCGACCACATACCCGAACATAAAACTGGGGTCGTCCGAGCAATTGACATTGACGCTAGCCTTTCTGACAACAAAGGGGATTCAGTCTATTTGGCAAATCAGCTTAGACTCTACGCTAAGGATTACGGACGCATATCTTATGTAATCCACATGGGCATGATTGCCTCTCCAATATTGAATTACAAATGGAGAAGGTATAGGGGATTCTCACCTCATACTCACCACATACATTGCAGCTTTAGAAAGAACCAAGACAACAATTCAGATTTCTTTGACATACCACTACTAGGGGGTAAAAATGAATAACAAGACACTAGCCATAATCAACTCATATGCAAGAAGCGCATTTGTTTGTTTGGCAACAGTATATGTAACTAATCCTGAAGGTTCATTTAATGACATTTGGAAAGCATTTCTAATTGCATTTGTCGCACCTCTATTAAGAGCTTTGAATCCTGACGACACAGCATTTGGCATAGGTAGTAAAGAGTAATGACAGCCCTTGAGTGGGCTGGCTTTGCAGCTGGAATTACCACAACTCTTATAGGTTTATTGGCTGGCTTACGCTGGCTCGTTAAAGGCTGGTTGAACGAGCTTCGCCCTAATGGCGGAAATTCAATGAAAGACCAATTGACCGATTTACAAAAAGAAACAACACACCTTTCAAATCGCATTGATGAACTCTTTATTGTCATTAGCAGGAAGTAAAATAAAGCCATGGCAAACACACGCAAGCGAAAAAAGATTAACAGGCGCGTAGTTCGTAGGTCACCTGAGCCATTGTCTAAGCTTGATGTTTTTATGATTACAAAACATGAGATTTACAAGGCAGCAAAAAAGGCTGGATTCAGCAATGAAGTAGCATGGTTTTTTATGCAAGAGCCACATTCATTACCTGATTGGGTTAGCAATGATAAACCCGATTCATTGATTCCACGCATTGACCCAACCGACGAAGAGGACGACGAATAATTAAGCGCGTCGCTTTCATAAGCGATTTACAGTCACCGTTCTTTGATGAAAAGAGCGTGAAGGTAGTAGGAAAGTTTTTAACTAAATGGAAGCCTCACCAAACAATTCAAATTGGTGATGAGATTGACCTTCCTCAGCTTGGTGGATTTAATGCAGGAACTATTGATGAGATGGTTGGAAACTTAGATGATGATAGAAACCTTACTCAAGATGTACTTCAGTACCTTGGTGTAACAGATGTTGTAGGCAGCAACCATGGAATCAGACTTTACAGGTCAATCAAAAAAAGACTCCCAAGTTTTCTTAACTTACCCGAAATGCAGTATGAGCGTTTTATGGGATATGACAAACTCAATATCAACTTTCACCCACATGGACTTGACTGGGCAAATGGTTGGACGGCAGTTCATGGGGACGCTTTCCCTCTTAGCCAAGTTGGTGGACAAACAGCCTTAAACGGGGCAAGAAGGCTAGGAAAGAGCGTGGTCTGTGGACACACTCACAGACTAGGGTTAGCAGCCTTTACAGAGGCTTCCAGAGGTCAATTAGGGCGTACTGTATGGGGATTAGAGGTTGGAAATTTGGTTGACCTTGCTTCAAGCGGTATGGCGTACACAAGGGGCTATGCCAATTGGCAGCAAGGATTCGCGGTTGCCTATGTTAAAGAGCGTAAAGTTCAAGTAATTCCTATCCCAATCAATAATGGTACATTTATATTTGAAGGTAAGCTGTATGGGTAGGCAGACTGATTACGAGCCTAGAGGTATTGATGAACAGATTGACGCCATAGACGAGTCAGGTTTATTGTAACAAAAGCGTTATAGAACACGAGCATGGTTGGGCTTGTAAATGTCAGCCCCAACCCTCACACTTTCATTATCCAAGTTAACGGAACTTGGTATGAAAGGAAAAGATGAAACTAACAGCTAACGATTTTGACCGATTGACAGAAACTCAAATGGAGTGGAACTCAATTGCAGACTGGAAAGAACAAGCGTTCCGATTTGAGGACACAATCAATTGGAATCATAAGTTCATTTTTTGGACTGAAAACTATGCCTCAGCTTTATTGGCAACAGAATATCTTAATCAGCAAGGCTTTGATTACAGCATTTCTTATGACGAATCAATAAGCCAATATTGCTTTACAACCGATTATTCAGGTTCTTGGTATGGTGCAGGAGTTAAATCATGAAAATTAACGGACTGACAGTTTTATGGTTCATGATTGCTACTGGATTGATTGCATACGCACTTAATCTGCTAAAACGCGAATCCTATAACAGCGGTTATTGGAGAGGCAGGGCGATTGGTTGGGAATCTCATAGACGATTAACCAACATACACAAAAAATCAGACGAGGTGTTTGACTATGAAAAGAACTGAGGAAATCCTTGATGAAGTCCAACTCATACTCACAGACCGAGGCAATATTTACGGAAATGCGGGAGAAAATCACCGACGAATTAGCGAACTCTGGTCAGGCTATTTGGACACTTACATTTCGCCTGAACAGGTCGCAATGGCAATGCTGCTCGTCAAAGTCGCACGCCTTAGTCAAACAAGTAACCATGACGACTCACTCCGAGATTTGCTTGGATACGGAATTATTTACCACCAAATCGTTAGAGAAATGAGAGGTGAAAATGATGGCGTTTGATTTAGAAAATTACATGACAGCTGAGGAACGAATTGAATTGTTCGCAGCCGATAATCCTGACATGCGTATGGCTTCCTACCAACATGTTGAAGGTGATTGGGTTTTTGTAAAGGTTTCTATTTACAAAACTAAAAACGAGGTTGACCCTTGGGCAACTGGATTAGCAGGTGAAAATCTTAAAACTCAGTTTGCAGTAGAGAAAGCAGAAACCTCAGCTTATGCAAGGGCAATAACAAATCTTGGTTTGCCACAATACTCAACAAGGAAAGATGGAACTAAAGCACCAAGGGCAAACAAAGCTGAAATGGAGAAGGTTGTGCCATTTACTCCTAGGTATGGTGCAGTTGGCAGCCGTAGCGCAGCGGTGGAACAGGTTTTGAGAACTTCCTTTGACACCCCTGAAGTTAAGGCTGCCATCAACAAAGAGCCAATTCCTTGGAGTGTTGGAGATGTTGTTGACGCGTTACCAAACTCAACACCTAAGCCGCCAATTGCTTGCGAGCATGGGCATATACACAAAGAGGGTGTGAGTGCTAAGAACCAAAAACCTTACTACGGTTATGTATGCGCTCAATCAGCTTGTCCACCCGTTTGGGCTAAAGTCACAAGTAACGGGCATTGGTATTTTGAGGACACCGAAAATGGGTGACATGGAGATGATTGACGCAACTGGCATGAAAGCAACCTTCACAGATAATGGAGTTGTATTAGATATTGTGCCATTGTCTGAGTGTTGTGAAATGTGCAATGACCCAAGGTTAATGACGGTTGATGGGATTAAGAAATGCGTAGCCTGTGGCTGCATTAACCACATTGAATTAAATCATCATGGGTAATAAGTCCGACTGGGATTTGGACTTGAGGTTTGGTCAAGAGGGTGAGGTTGCAGCCAACTCTCTTTTGACCGCACCAATAGAAACAGTTGAAGTGAAGCGTGATAGACGCTGGAAAGACACAGGCAATCTATACATTGAAACAGAGTGCTGGTCAGATGTTCCTGCTTGCTGGTATCCGTCGGGCATTACAGTTAGTAAAGCAACTCATTGGTCATTTGTTCTTGAGGACATGTTATTAACAATGCCAACTAAAAAAATAAAACTAGCTGTGGGAATCTATGGCTTGCCCAAAGAAATGAACCGTCCAGAGTATTCAACTAGGGGTTATCTCATAACAGTAGATAACCTTTGCAGGGTTGCATTTGTCTGACCTAACATGGGTATTTAAGTGTAATAAGTGCAGCAAACCCATGTTGTTCTATGAAAAGGCGGGTTTTGACGCAGGTGAGGAACATGTAGTTGTTATGTGTGTCAAGTGCGAGAATACAGGCGTAAAGGCTAGAATTGAGGCTATGACTGATAAATCAGTTGTCCGTTGTTCTAAATGTGGGGCATGGAAGTTAGAGAGTAGCAACTGTTCCACATGCAAAAAGACCAATGCCCTGAGTGTCTAGGGTATAACACTAATACAATCACAGCTGGCAGGGAGTATTTACATGACTGCAATAACTGTAAGCACAAATGGGTTGAAGGTTACGGGTAATGACCATGATGTTGATTGGGTTTATCAAAACAAGCTGAGGCAGCAATGGTTAGAAAACAATCCACATGCTGTGTATATTGGTTGGACTTCAATATGACTTGCCGTCTGACCTGCGGTTATGGTGAAGGTTATTGACAGAGTGAGTACACTATCAGCAAGCGACGCGCCTAAAAGCGCGAACGCTAGCCGCCTTAGCGGATTGCTAGCGAGTTCGTTGCTGCTAGTTATTGGGGCAGCTGTATGCTTATTGCTAATTAGCATTGTCTTTCAAAAAATTGATTCCGTTTCTGCCTATCAATACAAACCATTAACCATGATTTCATACAAAGAGTATGCACTTCTAAAGATAGAAAGTAATAAACAATTTAAATGTTTGTCACAGCTGTATGGTAAAGAAAGCGCATGGAATCCTAATGCTCAAAACGGTAGTCACTATGGTATTCCACAAGGTAAGAGCAAGTATCTATCAACTCTTAATGGTTATCATCAAATTGATTGGGGTCTTGACTATCTGTTTCATAGGTATGGTGTTGATACCAATGGCTATACTAATGCGTGTAAAGCATTACAACACTTTAAGATTAAAGGGTGGCATTGAGTAAAGCAGCACTTGGTTCGGGTAGATGGAAAGAGGTAAGGCTTAGGGTCTTAGCTCGTGATGGTTATACATGTGCATACTGTGGTCAAGAGGCTGACCAAGTTGACCATGTTCAAAGCCGAGTGAGTGGCGGAAGCATGTTTGACCAAGACAATCTTGTCGCGTGCTGCCGTCGTTGCAACCAATTGAAAGGCGCAAAAGGGGCAAATACCCTTTTTTTTAGGTCGGATTCTAC
>Ga0209087_1001617_pt1 | contig 13211 bp, 11 predicted proteins | sample S_130805_EF_Meta_FD_187321 | JGI IMG/M metagenome (GOLD analysis project Ga0209087, IMG submission 187321) | Freshwater microbial communities from Lake Simoncouche, Canada to study carbon cycling - S_130805_EF_MetaG (SPAdes) (version 2) | ecosystem: Environmental > Aquatic > Freshwater > Lake ...
AGTTTATTTCCCAAAGCGGGTCGAGCGGCAGGAATCGATACTGCTTCGCTCTGTCTGAAGATTTTGCAGTTGTCATGGAATCGAACAAAGAAAGGAGCGGTCACATGAAATGGCATCGAGTACTTCCCTTAGGTGGCAAAAAGCAAAGGATGAGGCATCGCCGGGCAAGGCACGTTTTGGCAGCCAAAATGTCCGGAAAGCAGAGTGCCAAAGAGTTTAGTCGCCGGGTTGGGGCGATTCTCCTTTTGGCGGGGTCATTGGCCACTGCGGCTTTGGTCACATCGATCGGAATGGATGCGATTTTGGGAGCATTGTTATATCGGAATTCCGATTTCACCCTTCGGCGGTTCGTAATCGAACCTGCGAATAAGATTGGAAAAGGGGAGTTGGTGGCAGCGAGCGGAGTTAAGATCGGTCAAAATCTCCTTCACATGTCTCTGGACGAGGTGCGGGGTTCGATCGAGAAAATCCCACATGTGGCCTCCGTCCGTGTGGAGAGACATCTTCCGGACACCTTGTACCTGTTTGTTGAAGAGAGAAGGCCTGTCGCACTACTGGCCCCGACGCCTACGGCAGGCATGCAGTTGGCACAACCGATGTATTACATCGATTCCAGAGGCTTTGTTTTGAAGCCGAAACCAGGGGAAAAACTCATGGCGTTACCGGTAATCCGTGGAATTTCATCGGATGAAGTGGTGGAGGGAGAAATTTCGACCTACCCGGATTTAAAGGCGGCTCTTCTATTCCTCAGAGAAGCTTCTATGACCACTGTTCGGGATGGGTTGGACTGCTCCAAGGTCTTGTTGGAGGGCCCGGGAAGGTTTGTGGTATCTACCCCGAAAGGCGGAAAAATCCGATTTCGGACTAGTTATCTTTCCGAGCAGTTTGAGCGTTTAAATGTGATTTTTGAATACGCGGAAAATAAGGGTCGGACCGTGCAGACGGTGGATCTAACCCCCGAACGAAATGTACCGGTTACCTTCCTCAACTAAACCCAACGGAGAATAAAACATATGATTATGCGAAGAACACCCGCTGAAGAAATTCTGATCGCGACCGATCTAGGAACCCAAACGATGACCGTTGCGGTTGCGGAAATGTCTGAGGATGGTGCGTTGACGCTTTTAGGTGTGGGTGAGTCTGCCTCTGCGGGAATGCGCAAGGCCGAGGTGACCGATTTTGGTTATGCGCAAGCAGCAGCCCGTATGGCGTTATCTGAAGCAGAGCGTAGGACTCAGGCCGAAATCACGGAGGTCTACTTATCCCTTAGCGGGACTCATCTGAGTTCCAGAAACGAAACGGTGCGAGGAGTCACACTGGCCGAGGACGAACATCGGGTGACAGAAAACACACTGGAGGAGTTGCATGCTCTAGGGGCGAATTTGCCATTGAGTCGGGATCACGCAATCTTGCATGAACTCTTACGGGGATATTCGTTGGATCGTGGGGTGGGATCGCTTCAACCCTTGGGAGTTCATACGGAGATGATTGAGGCGCACTACCATTTGGTGACGGGAAAACGGACTCGGCTACAGACAGCGGTGCAGTGCGTGGCAGATCAGAAGATTCGGGTGAAGGGCTGCACCTTTTCGGCCTATGCATCGGGTCTGGCGGTGTTAACCGAAGAGGCAAAAAAGCGAGGCGCGGTTGTCGTCGATTTGGGGGCGGGAGTAACCGATATTTCGGTATGGAGAGATAACGCAGTAGTTCATTCGGCGGTGCATGGGGTGGGAGGAGATCACTTAAGCCAGGATCTTTCGATTGGATTGGAAATTCCTTATGCAAGGGCCGAGAAGTTGAAGAAGGAGATTGGCTCGGTCGTTTTGGAGCCGATGGAAAAAGATGAGAAGATCACCCTGGCTCGTGAAATTAGTTTTGATGGCAGATCGTTCTTTAAAGAGGCGATGGTTCAGATCCTCCAGGCACGTATGGCAGAAATCTGGCAGATGATTCGGGATGATCTGGAAGAGCAGAATCTTTGGAGTGCGGTCGAGACCGAGGTGGTGGTGACGGGGGGAGGGGCTCGGTTGCGTGGACTCAGCCGCTTGGCTTCCGAAATTCTGCCCCGACCGGTTCGGATCGGGAGAGCCCGGGATTTCCTGGGTGAACAAAGCGATTTGGAGAGGCCTGAGTTCTCGACGGTTCTGGGAACGCTGAGGTATGCGGCGGATTGTGAGAGACGTGAAGCAGGTCAGGTCAAAGGTTGGCGAAAAATTCAGAAATCCTTGGGACGTGTGGTCGCAGGGATGCGCTTCTTATAAGAAAAGGAAACAAGACCATGAACAAATCAACTCATCCAACATCCTCAGTCGCAATTCTTGCAGTCGGTGGCACAGGAGCCGCCGTTTTGGACAATCTTGCCGTCGCGTGTGAAGGGGAGCATCGCACCCTTTGTATCGATACGGATGCGCTGTCATTGAGGGGGACGGTGGCGGGGAAAAAGATCTTGGTAGCTCCTGAGAGAGTGCATGGAATAGGAACGGGCGGGGAAGCAGAGTTGTTGGATGGGTTAAGCCTTGAGGAGGGTGACAGTCTGGATCCGCTCTTAGCGGGGATTCAGACCGCGATGGTGGTTTTATCTGTGAGTGGCGGTACGGGATCGGCACTCGGACCCAGTTTGATTCGGCGCCTGAAGAAGCAAGGTTCTGAAGTGGTCGTCCTAGCGGTAAGTCCGTTCGGTTTTGAAGGCCCAAGAAAGAAGGAACGGTCGGAGAGATGTCTTCGGGAACTAAGGCAGGTGGCAGATGCGGTGCTGGTGTTCAGCAATGAGAGATTACTGGAGACATCGATGGCAAAAGATTTGAGGGAAGCACAACGGTCGTTGGATAAGGCTTTAGCAAAGACGATTCATGCTTTGGCCCACGTGATGGAGAAGGGTGGGTTGGTGCATTTGGGGGTAGCCGAGTTGAGAGAGGCGGTGGGGCAAGGTGCGGATGCCATTGGCCTTTTGGAAAACGCCTGGACTGGGGTGGCGGAAGCTTCAGGAGAGGGGAGGGAAGAGGCGGTAATCGAAGCGGTGATTGAGGACATCCTGTTGGAGGATGGAAGAGCATGGAAAGACGGAAATCGAGTTTTGGTAAGTGTGATCACCGGTCCAGAAACTTCCCTTCAGGATTTTCATGGGTTCTTGGAAAAGATTCGGAGACGGCTACCGGTGGATCTGCCGATTTCTGCAGGAGCCGCTGTAGATCCGGAACGAAGTGAATCGATAGGTGTAACTCTTTTGGTCACAAGAAGGGGTGAGGAAACCGTATTGCCGAAGGTAGAAGAAAAGAAAGTGGAGCAGGACGTTCCGATGGAGGCAGTGGAGGGCAAGGGAAAGCGAAAAAAACGGTATGTGGCGGCACAGGGAGAGTTGGAATTCGATTCAACCCCGAGCCGGTTCACGCGGTCCAGCCCGAGTGTTCGTGGGGCTGAGGATTTGGACCGGCCTACGTTTCAAAGGAAGGGAATCAAGCTGAGGGTTTGAATTCGGGATATGGCTGGTAGTCGGTTGCTGTTGGAAAATATCCGGAGGCTCAGATATCAAGCTTGTGCTTGGAATCAGGGAACATTCCGCTGGAATCACAGGGAATCTGTGAACTTCCTTTTCTCACTCCTTTCCCTTTTCGTGTTGTCGACTGGAATAGCGCAAGAAACAAACAAGCCGCTGTTTCAGCTGGGGATTGATGTCTTGGCGGGTCGGGGTTTTCAGGAGCTAAAGGGGAAACGGGTCGGATTGGTGACGAATCCTTCGGGGGTGGATGGTCAAGGAGTACCGACATGGAGGAGATTGCGTGAGGCGTCCGAGGTGAATTTGGTTGCTCTCTATGGCCCGGAACATGGGGTGTTTGGCAAGGTGGGGGCTGGAGACAAGGTCTCGGGTGAGAAGCACGGCGAGGATCGAAATCGGGACGGCAAGATCACGAAGGAGGAAGAGACGGGGATCAAGGTGTTTTCGTTATATGGAGATACGCGCAAGCCGACGCCTCGTATGTTGGATGGGATCGATGCGATGGTGTACGACCTGCAGGACGTGGGTTGCCGTTCTTATACCTATATCAGCACCCTTGGGCTCGTAATGGAGGCAGCTCAGGAAAAGGGAATCGAGGTGATTGTATTGGATCGGCCGAATCCGCTGGGAGCGTTTCGAGTGGAGGGACCGCGGCCACAGGGGGAATTAGTCATTCCGTCTTTTATCGGTCAGTACGATATTCCTTATGTGTATGGCTTAACGATCGGTGAGTTGGCCAAGTGGATCAACGAAGTGCATATGAGGAGACCGTGTCGTTTGAGCGTGATTCCGATGAAGGGTTGGACTCAGAAGATGACTTGGGAGGATACGGGTCTAAAGTGGGTGCCTACTTCCCCCAATATTCCGATTACGCGTTGTACACGGGGTTACGTCGCAACGGGATTCTTTGGGGAGTTGGGGGTGAGTAATGGAGCGAATCCGACCGGTGTTCCGACGACGGGGTTGGATGGCTCGGTGATCCAGCCGTTCGATATCTTTGCTTTGGAGAATGTGGATGCGGAGGAGCTTTGTCGGAGAATGACGGAGTGGGGATTCAACGGGGTGAAGTTCACACCTTTCCGATTTAAACCGCCGACGGGTAAGTATCGTTCTGTGGTAATGGCAGGTGCAAAGGTCAGTATTGATCCAAAGGCTCCCGCCAATCTAACAGCGATCAACATGGCGGGGTTGGAGTTTCTGAAAAAACTGCTTCCCCGTAAGAACTTCTTTTCCGATTCGGAGAATATGTTGATGTTCGACAAACTGAACCGTACGCGACAGACGCGAAAAATGGTCGAAGCCGGAATGAGCGCGCGACAGATCGTGGCCACGTGGGATGCAGGTGTGGCGAAGTGGCGAGAGGAGAGAAAGGCGTATTTGATCTACCCGGAAAGTTCTGAGCCGATAAGGAAAGTTCCAGCCTCAGGTTCCGCTCGTTTGAAACCCTGAAAAGAGATTTGGTAGACTCGGTAATCTTTCAGGGCCTGGTACGGAAATTTGCCTAGTTCTTGTTGTGAGGTAAACCCACCGGCCAAGGGACGCGTCGACGAATCAGCCAACCGACTCCAATCAGATCTTGAACTCCGACCCAGGCACGCCCAGCGATGGTGTATTTAGAAATTCCCGCACGCCGAGGGCGATGACGGACAGGAAGTTCCCCTAGACGGAGACCTGCGGCTCCGAGGAGAGCGGGAAGGTAGCGGTGCATTCCCTTGAAAGGGACGAGAAAGCGAGCGTCTTCCCTGCGGATGATTTTCAAGGAGCAGCCCGTATCGTGAGCGCCATCCATCAAAAAGGTACGGCGAATGGCATTGGCAATTTTGGAGGCGATTCGTTTTTGCCAAGAATCCATTCGGGGAGTGCGGATTCCACATGCAAAGTCGGCTTTTTGAGTTCGAAGAAGGTTCAAGAGGGCGGGGAGATCGGCGGGATCATTTTGGCCGTCCCCATCCATCATTGCGGCGTAAGAGCGGGTAGCGGCGAGTAGACCTGCATAGAGGGCGGGACCCTGGCCAAGATTCTTTGGAAAACGAATGATGCGGACGTCCTTCTGTTGGGCGAGGAGGGCAGGGGTGCTGTCCTGACTGCCGTCATCCACTGCTATTATTTCGGCTTCGGGAACGGCTTGCCGAGCTTCGGCCAGAACGGCACTAATATTCTCCTCTTCGTTATAGAAGGGGATGATTAGGGAAAGTTCGGCAGACATGACTTTATTTTGAATGCAGGAAAGAGGGGAGTCGGGCAAACAGTTTTGGAAACCATTTCTGGCCAACTTTTTTCCATATGGAATTGGCGATCTGGGCAATCACCCAAGTGTAAAGAATGGAAAGCGGAATGGAGGCTAGAACGTCGGTGGGGTAGTGGTCTCCCGTGTAGATACGACCCAGTCCGGCGAGAGCCACGAGATACCAGGGCCAACGGAGAGCGGATCCCCATACTAGGCAAGCTGACATAGCGGCGGCGGTTGCGTTGGCCACATGGGAGGAGGGAAAGGAGCGTCCATGGCGGATGTCTTGTTCGGGAATCCCGGAAATGCGGACAGCGGGTTCCCAGCGGTGTTCGCCCGAGCCTGGACTGACTTCGCGGACTCCCTCGACCGACTGGTAGGGGCGTGGCCGATCAAAAAAATGTTTCAGTGGATTGGCAATCAGAGGATCCCCAATGGCAATGGAGAGAAGAGTGAGGATGACCCAAGCCTTGGTCTTGGCTTTCCCCCGAAAAATGAGAACCAGAGCTAAAAGAAGAAGGATGGGGGACCAGAAGCGGCCGTCGGCTAAGAGGTTGAAGAACTGATCGAGTAGGGGGTGATTGAAACCGCGGTTGATCCAGCGGAAAACCCTGAGGTCCAACGAATAAACTTGGGAGATCAAGCAACCGAGGATAAATTAGTGAAAATGGTACGACAAGTCGCATACCTCGGGCTTTTACTGGGGTGGTTCAATTTAGGTTGGGCGCAAGATAGGAAGGCTCTTTCAACTCCAGCATCCGGAGATAGCGAGGAGGTGACACCGACCCCAAGGCAGATGCAGAACTTTCTTTGGAGAACATTGGTAATGAAGGACTTAAAGCTTAAGGGGCAGGTCCAGTCTGGGGAGAAAAAGATTCCCATTATTGTTCGTACGAAGGATCGTCTTTTGCAGTTTGAATTTCAGGATCGACCTTTGCAGATCCGTGTTCGATTTGCGCCTGAGGGCAGTTTGATTCAGCGACGAAAGAAGTCGGATAGTGAGTGGCAAGTGGTGACGGGTGCGGAAAAGACCGAGGCGGTGGCGGGTACGGATCTGGCTTACGAGGATTTGGGAATCGATTTTTTGCGGTGGCCCGACCCCCAGCCCAAAGGAGAGGATTCGGTGATGATGCTGGATTGCTGGGTTTATGAAGTGAATCCCCCCGTGGAAAGTAACTATGCGAAAGTCAGATACTGGATCAGTAAGGGATATAAAACGATGATTCGGGCCGATGGGTTGAATGCCAAGGGGCAACCGATCAAGCGCTTTACCTTTAACAGTGTGATCGAGGCGGAGGACACGGTGGTGATCGGGGAGATGAAGGTGTCAAAATTGACGCCCGGGACCGATGTGTCAGCGACGCGCACCTTTGTCCAAATTGAAACAGTAGAAAAAAATTCCGGTCTGTAGTCCCGCAAGTCTCATGAAATATCGAATCGATCTACACTGCCATTCGCGTTTTTCGTCGGACGGGGTGAGTGAACCTGAGGAAATGGTCCAAGCGGCGAAAGAGCGTGGGTTGCACGGGTTTGCCATTACCGATCACAATACCTCTGCTTGCGTGGACTATTTTCTTTCGACGGGATTGATGCGGGAGGATGGACAGCCGGTGAACGGGTTTCTCATTCTGCCAGGGCAGGAGATTACCACTTCTGCGGGACATCTTTTGGCCTTGGGGGTGCGATTGCCCGATCTGAAGGGAATCCCGCCTGCAGAAGCCATGAAGCTGATTCAAACTTCGGGTGGGTTAGCGGTTCCCCCTCATCCCTACGACAACTTTCGGGCGGGAATTCGGGAGTCGATTCTGAAAGAGCTGCCTTTGGAAGCGATTGAGGTCTTTAATGCGGCAGTCACTTTCAAAAAGGCGAATCAGCGCTCCTTCGAATATGCCCAGAAGAGGGGATTGGCGATGACTGCGGGAAGTGATGCGCATCATGTGGAGGCGATTGGAACGGCCTGCACAGTTTTGGAGATGGATGATTTTTCTGTGAAAGGGACTTTGGCCGCCATTCGAAATGGTGCGACGAATCTAGAGCAGAGGTATATGAGCCGGACGCAAGCTCTGCGAAAGACTTGGAGTAATGTTTTCCGTTTGGGCCGGAAAAAGAAGCATCCGCATACGCGCTCTCAATCGTGAAACATCCCGCCCCCGTTACTCGGGCTATCATTCTGGTCAATGTGGCTGTGGCTGTGCTGGATGTACTTCTTACACTGAACCGTCCGGGGGAGGATTCGTGGATCCGGCACATGCTGGCACTTTCTCCCGCCAACCTGTTGGACGGGGCATGGTGGGAGCCTTTTACCTATATGTGGCTTCACGCCCCGCCTGTGGGATTTTGGGTCACCCACATTCTCTTTAATATGCTGACCCTTTCCATATTTGGAAAACCGGTTGAGGCGCGTTTGGGACCACGTCGTTTTGCCCTGCTCTATATTCTCGGTGGACTGGCGGCTGCGGGCGCCTTTTTGGGGCAGGCGTGGTGGGATTCAGGTCGGACTCTGGCTGGATTGCATGCCCACAATCAGGAGATAGTCGGGGCCAGTGGGGCAGTTCTTGCCGTTGTTGCAGCCTTTGCGATCTACTATCCCGACGCACGGCTTTTTATTTTTCCATTTCCGTTTCCCGTTCGTGCCAAAAAGGCAGTGGGATTCTTCATCGTCATAAGTGTTCTCTTTATGTTTGTGCCCGTCCTCTCCTTTATCGGACACAGTGCCCATATTGGGGGACTGCTGGTTGGATTTTTCCTGGCTCGAGCATGGCTGAAGCGGTCTGCCCAGCCTCCCGTGTTGAGTTCGAAAATTCAAAAAGGGGTGGATGAGATGACAGCTGCCTTGGCTGTGGCGAAGCTGTCGGACAGCGAATTCCTGCAAGAGGTGAGACAATTGCTGGGGGAATTAGGAAAGGGCCACTGGCGACCTCTGACCCCGAGGGAACGTGCCCTGTTGCGACGGGCCCATCTTTTGGTGTAAGGGTCAGACGATTTCCAAGATGAAAGAGCCTCTTTCTCCTGCCCGCGTGAAAGGGCTATGGGAGAGGTTTCTCAAGTTTTCTCCAGGGTCTGCCGAGTTCATTCAAACCAGCGAAATCCTCCGAGAGGGGGTGAAAGATCCGATTCATCTTCTGGCGGAGGGGTCAAAATCGAAGTATCGGATTGAGTGTAAGGAGAGGATTTTTGGTGCTGACTCTGCATCACGCCGATTGGAGGGATTGAGGGAGTGGCAGAGGGCGGAGTTGGTGAGGTTGGCTTGGAGAAACTTCGCCCAATCGATCCCAGCAGAGGAAGCGGCTCGTGCTTGGACAACTTTGGCGGAGTTTACCGTTGAGACCGAGTTGGCTTTGGCCGGTGAGAAAGCCCCAGAGTTGGATCAAGGACAAACGAAGGGGTTTGCCATCTTGGCGTTGGGGAAGTTGGGGGCAGGGGATCTGAACTTTTATTCCGATTTGGATCTCATTTTCGTTTACGGAAAGAGAGAGGAGCAAGGTGCTGCGATACGTTTAGCAAGGGCGGTGGTGGGGGATCTGGATGCCCCCGGGGGAGAACGGATTTATCGGGTCGATCTGCGACTTCGTCCGGAGGGAGATCGGGGGCCGTTGGTCTTCACCCCCGATGCGCTGGCGGAGTACTATGAGGCCTACGGGGAGGTTTGGGAGAGGTGCGCCTGGATCCGAGGTCGAAGAGTCGCGGGAGATGAGGAGAACGCGTACGAACTCTTTCAGGCACTTCAACCCTTCATTTATCCCCGCGGATTGAGTCCCTCTGCCCTGGGGGAGTTGTTTCAGCAGAAAAGCCGAGCAGAAGATGAACTGGTTGCGGACGAGGATCGGGAACGGGAGATCAAGCGCGGACGGGGGGGATTACGGGAAGTGGAGTTTCCTGTTTTAGGTCTCCAGCTTCTTCATGGGGCGACTCAACCCACCTTACAGACTCACGACTTACGGAAAGCGATTCGGAATCTCGAGATTTTGGGAATCTTGAAGCAAGGGGAGGCGGAGACATTGAGGGGTGGATACGACTTCTGGCGAAGGTTAGAGGACTTTTTGCAGATGCGGCAGATCCGTCAGACCCATCTATTGCCCGCAAACCCCGAAGAGATGGATTCGTTGGCTCAAGCGATGGGAAAATCGACGGGGAAAGAATTGGAAAAAGAGGTGGAAGGGTGGAGAAAGCAAGTTCGGAAGGTTTACGATTCGATCTTCGGAGAACTAAAGCCCAAGACCATCGCCGGGGTAGATTGGCCGGGAAGAGTGGATTGGGCGGATGAAAAGACCGCACGGGCAGCTTGGGAGGATCTGGAGCCTGGGGAGGATGTTCACGCGACAGCACGAACGAAAGAAAACTTTCAAAGGTGGCTTCCGCTCCTTCAAAAAGAGATGAGTGGGTGTGCTCGACCCGATCTGGCTCTGACGGGATTAGCGAACTTTGTTAAAGCGTATGGGGCACGCTCTCTGTTGTACGAAAGCTTATGTGTCAGTCCGAAGGCTCTGAAACTTCTCGTTCGATTCTTTGAAAGTAGTGAAGGTCTAGGGAGAGCTCTGGTGGCGAGGCCTGAATTGTTTGAGGCGGTTGCACAGTCGGAGTTGGACACTCCTCGAACGATCGAATTTCATCGGAAAGCGCTGGTCCTGCCTCAAAGGGAGGAAGAGGCGATGGATGCGGCAAGGCTTTATGTCCGTGGGGAGGAGTTGCGGATTGCGATCCGAAGTTTATTGGGCTTGGGGGGGATTGAGGATTTTCAAAAGGAACTGACTGCGTTGGCTGAAATCTGTTTGGAGTGGTCGTGGGATTTCGCAGGTAGGCCGAACTGGGCGTGGATTGGATTGGGAAAGCTGGGAGGATCTGCTTTGAGTTTTGGATCCGATCTGGATCTTCTGGTGGTGGGGGAGGGGGAGGCGGCTGTGCAAAAAGCGGTGAAATTCCTAACAGCTGAACTGGCTTCGGGCAGGTTGTTTCAGGTGGATTTTCGGCTTCGTCCCTATGCGGAGGGAGCTTTGGCGGTACCTGTGAATCGGTATGCCGAGTACTACGAAAAAGAGGCTCAGGGTTGGGAGGTGCAGGCGCTTTGCCGAGCCCGTTTACTGGGAGGATCGGGAAAAGTAGGTGAAAAATTCTGGCCAGCGGCTGAAAAGAGCTGGCTGCGTTGGGGGAAAGAGAAGAGCTTTTTCACGGAAATCAGGGCTATGCGGGAGCGGATCGCCACGGAAAGAGTGGAGCAAGGGGCGGAAAAGAGATCTTACAAGACAGCGAGGGGTGGGTTGCTGGATGTGGAGTTTGCGGCACAAGCCTGGCAGATGCGTGAAGGATTGAGGGAGTGTCGAACAGGAGAGCTCTTGGAGGCGATGAAGAGAAGCCTTCCAAAGGAAGCAGTTGTTTTGATCGATGGACTAAATTTTTGGTCGAAAACCGAGTGGTGGCTCAGGTTGGGGGAGGGACGCAGCAGTAGCCTGTTACCGAAGGCGGGTCGGGATCTGGAGTGGTTGGCGGTGCGGTGTGGAGAGGCGGGAGGGGAGGAGTTGATGAAGCGGGTTCAAGAGACATTCAAACAGGTGCATGCGGCCTATGAGAAGGTGTTAAGATAACGCGACAAGGCTCTCGACGATTTCAAAACGGGAAGGCATACTCCTCTCTTTCAAATATCCTTATGGCCAAAGAGATCACCATGCCTGCTTTGAGTCCCTCGATGACCGAGGGCGTACTGGCCAAGTGGCATAAAAAGGTCGGCGACACTATCAAGCCCGGTGAAGTGATCGCCGAAGTCGAGACCGACAAAGCGACGATGGATCTCGAAGCGTACGACAAGGGAACCATTTTACAGATTTCTGCTCCTGAAGGTTCTAAAGTGGCGATCAACGGACGGATCGCCATCGTCGGAGAGCCCGGGGAAAAGGTGGATTCGTTCAGCGCCCCGGCTCCAGTGGCTTCTGCCGCCCCAGCCAGTAAGACTGTGACGAGCAGTACTCCAGCTCCCGCGGTTGTAGCGGCTCCTTCTGTAGCACCTGAGAACATGGGGCGGGTGAAAATTTCCCCGTTGGCCAAGAAGGTGGCTGCGGAAAAGGGGGTGGATGTGACCCGGGTAGCTGGAACAGGTCCTGGAGGGAGAATCGTTCGTCGCGACGTGGAAGGGGCTGGCGGTGGTGTGGGACGTGTTTCTCTTGGAATTTTTGGCGGGAAACCAATTGCGCAGGACGGGGTTCGTCCGGTTTCGCAGATGCGTGCGGCGATCGCCCGTCGTTTGGTCGAGAGCAAGACCACGGCTCCTCATTTTTATGTCGAACGTGAAGTGGATGCGGCTCCGCTAGCCAAATTGCGGGCTTCGGCGAATGCCGCGCTCGAAATGGCGGGCGAAAAACTGAAGCTGAGCGTGAATGATTTTGTTTTGAAGGCGGCGGTGGAGGCACTTCGGAGAGTTCCGGGGGTCAACTGCTCGTGGGAAGGGTCTTCGATCCGGCAACATGGCGCGGTGCATCTGGCTTTTGCGGTGGCGCTGCCTGATGGCTTGATCACTCCGGTGATCCGTAATGCCCATGCGAAAGATTTCAGGACGATCGCCCGCGAAGCCAAGGATCTTGGGGCGAAGGCGAAGGCCGGAAAGTTACAGCCCGAGGAGTACACGGGCGGGACCTTTACCGTAAGCAACCTCGGAATGGTCGGAGTAGAGAGATTTTCGGCGATTTTGAATCCCCCGCAGGCGGCGATTTTGGCGGTGGGTGCAACTGTCAAAAAGCCGGTGGTGACTTCGAACGGGGCGATTGTTCCTGGCGAAAGAATGAGTCTGACCGTTTCGGCTGATCACCGGGTGGTGGATGGCCTGATGGCGGGTGAGTTTCTGAAAGCGCTGGTGGAAGTGCTGGAGAGTCCCGGCGTCCTATTGATGTAAGGGGAAATTATGGCGACCTATGATCTTGCAGTTTTAGGTGGAGGCCCGGCCGGCTACGTCGGGGCGATCCGAGCGGCTCAACTAGGCAAGAAGGTTATCGTCATTGAGAAGGAACGTGCGGGTGGAACCTGCCTGAACTGGGGATGTATTCCCTCTAAGTCTCTTCTCAAGAATGCCGAGGTTTATCAGCACATTCTCCACGCCGAGGAGTACGGGATCACCACAGGGAAGGTTTCCTTTGATTTTGCAAAAGTGATTGGGCGAAGCCGGAACGTTTCCGACCGAATTGCGAAAGGAGTCGAGTTCCTCCTCAAGGCCAAGAAAGTGGATTATCTGGTTGGGGAAGGAAAATTGGGGGCAGACCGCAAGATCAAGGTCAAGACGGCCGACGGGAAGAGTCAGGTGATTGAGGCGACGAATGTCATGTTGGCGACCGGGTGTCTGCCGCGGGTTCTGCCCGGGATGAAGGTGGACGGCAAGGTGGTGATGACCAGCCGTGAAGCCTTGGAGATGAAGAAGCAACCCAAGAGCATCATCATTCTCGGAGCGGGGGCGATCGGAGTGGAGTTTGCGTATTTCCTGAATTCGTTTGGAACCAAGGTGACCCTCGTCGA
>Ga0209087_1001618_pt1 | contig 13194 bp, 13 predicted proteins | sample S_130805_EF_Meta_FD_187321 | JGI IMG/M metagenome (GOLD analysis project Ga0209087, IMG submission 187321) | Freshwater microbial communities from Lake Simoncouche, Canada to study carbon cycling - S_130805_EF_MetaG (SPAdes) (version 2) | ecosystem: Environmental > Aquatic > Freshwater > Lake ...
CCGCCGCCAGCCGCGTCCGCTCCGCATCGACGCGCGCGGTTTGCGTCTCGAGCACCGCCAGCGCCGCCGCCGCCGCGCGCGCCTCCTCCAGCCGGCGCGCCGCGTCGCGGCCGGCGGCCTCGGCCGACCGCGCGACACCCTCCGCGCGCAGCGCCGCGTCGCGCGCCGCCTCGGCCTCGGTCACCGTGGCGGCCAGCGTCACTTGCATCGCCCCGGCCGCCGCCGCATCCGCGGCGCCGATCCGCGCGAGCAGCGCCAGGCGATCCTTCTCGGCATCCCGCCGCTGCGCCTGCGCCTCGTTCGCCGCCGCGCGCAGCGCCTGCTGGATGCGGCGATAGAAGGCGGTGCGGAACAGAGTCTGCAGGATCGCCTGGCGTTCGGCGGGCTTGGCCACCAGCAGCTCGCGGAAGCGGCCCTGCGGCAGCAGCGCCACCTGGCGGAACTCGGAGGCGTCGAGCCCAAGCATCGCCTGCACCCGCGCCGCCACCTGCTCCTCGCGCTCGAGCGGCGGCTCGCTGCCGTCGAGCCGCTGCAGCGACTGCTTGCCGCGCTCCGGCGTCGTGCCCTCGCCCCGCTGCTTCGGCCGGTCCCAGGCGGGGCTGCGGGTGATGCGCCAGCGCTCGCCGGCATGGGCGAAGTCGAGCACCACCTCAGTGCGCAGATCGGCCGCGGCGTATTGGCTGCGCAGCTGCCCCGGCGTGCGCTCCTCGCCGCTGCTCTCGCCGAATAGCGCGAAGCAGATCGCGTCCAGCAGGCTGGTCTTGCCAGCGCCGGTCGGGCCGCAGATCAGGAACAGCCGATGCGCGCCGAGCGCGTCGAACTCGATCACCTCGCGTTCGGCATAGGGCCCGAAAGCCTGCATTTCCAACCGCAACGGCCGCATCAGGCCTCCGCCTGCTCCGCGGCCGCGATCGCCTCGGTCAGCGCCGGCAGCGCCGCCTCCGGCAGCGGGGCACCGCGCATCGCCTCGTGGAACTGCGCGAAGAGCTCGAGCGGCCTGAGCGCGCGCGCCGCCGCATCGGCCGCCACCGCGCCCGCCGGCCGTGGCGGCTCGGCATAGCCGAAGCTGACGATGCGCTCGTAGACCGCCGAGAGCGCGCGCTGCGCATCCGGGATCGGGTCGGGATCGGTCAGCGTCAGCGCGACGAAATCCTCGCAGCGCCCGGCCGCGCGCAGCTCGGCGAAGCTGCCGCGCAGCAGCCGGAAGGCACGCAGCGGCGAGAGCGGCAGCGCCTCGGTCGTAACCCTGCCGGCGCTGTCCAGCTCGACCAGCAGCATCTCCTTCGCCTGGCCGGCCTCGCTGGTGGAATAGGCGAGCGGCGAGCCGGCATAGCGGATGCGGCCATCCAGCAGCGCCTGCGGCCGGTGCAGATGGCCGAGGGCGACGTAGTCGAAGCCCTCGAAGCGATGCGCGCCGATCTGCCCGGTGCCGCCGACCGAGAGCTGCCGTTCGCTGTCGGAGACCGCGCCGCCGGCGACGAAGGCATGCGCCACCAGCACGCGGCGCTTCGTGTCGCCGCAGAGCGTGTGCAGCTGCGGCGCCAGCCAGGCGAAGCCGGCATCGTGATCGGCGAAGGTCGCGCCATCGGCCTGCTGCGCCAGCGCGAGCGGCGAGGCGTAGCCGGCGGCGACGATCGCCACCTTGCCATGCGCGTCCTCGAGCGTGACGACGCGGCCGAGCGGCGAATCGCCGATGTGCAGCCCCGCCCCCGCGAGCAGCCGCGCGCCGAAGGAAAGCCGCCGCGCCTCGTCATGGTTGCCGGGAATCAGCACGACCTTCACGCCGAGCCCGACCACCACCTGGTGCAGGATGTCGTCCAGCAGCTCGACCGCATCGGCGGGCGGCACCGCGCGGTCGAAGACGTCGCCGGCAATCAGCACGGCATCCGGCCGGGTCTCGCGCACCAGGCGGGGGAATTCGACTCCCAGCATGTGCTCCTGCTCCGCGCGCAGCGAATGCCCGCCGAGGGTGCGGCCGAGATGCCAGTCGGCGGTGTGCAGGAAGCGCATGCCGGGGCAGAATGGCGGCCGCGCCGTGGCGATGCAACGAGGGAGCGAGGCATGTACAAGATCGACGTCCTGGTCCAGGGCTATCCAGGCAAGTCGCTGTGCCATGGCGGGCTTGGCTGGAGCACCATCGCGCTTTTGCGGGGACACGGCCGGACGATCCTGATCGATGTCGGCGCATTCTCCGTCCGGCCCGAATTCGCGAAGCAGCTCAAGGCCGCCGACTGCGCGCCGGAGAGCGTGACCGACGTAGTCCTTACCCACGCGCATTGGGACCATTCGGTGAACTACACGCTGTTCCCCAACGCCGCTGTCTGGATCGGCAAGGTCGAGATGGACTGGGCGACCGCGCAGCCGCCCGGCTTCAACCCGCTGCCCGAGCTCTATGTCGCCGACCTGGCGCGCCACCCGAAGCTGCACCTGCTGCAGGATGGCGAGCGCTTCCTCAAGGGCTTCACCGCGCATCTCTGCCCCGGCCATACGCCGGGCTGCCTGGTCTATCGGCTGGAGGGCAATGACGTGCCCGTGGTGTTCAGCGGCGATGCCGCGAAGAATCGCGCGGAGATGCTGTCGATGGCGACCGACATGACGATGGATGCCGGCGCCAGCCGCGCCTCGCTCGATCGCATCTGGGGGCTCTGGCGGCAGGTACCGGGCACGCTGCTGATCCCGGGTCACGATTTGACGATGCGGCTCGATGCGGCGGGGCGCCCGGAATACATCGGCCAGCGCCGCGCCGGCATCAAGGCGTGGTTCACCGAGGATCTCGAGGTGATGGAGGAGTTCGACATCTCGGCGCCGCGGTTCTGACGGCACCCGATGGTCGGAGCGCCGAATCGGATGCCCGACTCCATCCGCGCCTGGGTGCGGTTGCCCTCCGGCCGCCGCCTCGACCTGCTCTCGCCCACGCCCTTCGACTGGACCGACGAGGACCTCGCGATCGGCCTCGCCCGCACCTATCGCTGGGGCGGGCATTCGATCTGGCCTGGCGCGCCGCTTTCCGTCGCGCAGCATTCGCTCGCCGTGCTCGCGCTGCGCCGGGCGCGCGCGCCGACCGGCCTGTCGCGGCCCGAGCAGCGGCGCGAATTGCTGCACGACGCGGAAGAAGGCCTGCTTGGCTTCGACTGCATCTCGCCCTTGAAACCCTTCCTCGGCGCCGGCTTCGCCGAGTTGCAGGCGCGGCTGCAATCAGTCGTCGCCGCGCGCTATGCGCTGCCGGCCTGGAGCCCGGAATCGAAGCGCGCGCACAAGGCCTGCGACATCGCGCTCGCTGCCGCCGAGGCGGTGCATGTCGCGGGCTGGACGCGCGAAGAGGTGCGCGGGACGCTCGGCATCCGCGCCGCGGTCATGGCGGAAGATCCGCTCGCGTCGACCTTTGCCGAGCCGCCCTGGCGACCCTGGCCGCCGGAGACGGCAGCCGAGCGCTTCCTTACCGCCCTCGCCCGGCTTGCCGGCGACTGATACGAAGCGCCGCATGAGCGAACCAACCCCCGACGCGATCCTGCAACTGGGCCTGGGCTTCTGGGCCTCGAAGACGCTGCTCAGCGCGGTCGAGCTCGGTCTGTTCAGCGGCCTCGCCGAGACCGGCCCGCAGACCGCCGAGCAGCTCGGCGCCCGCCACGGCCTGCATCCGCGCGCACGGCGCGACTTCCTCGATGCGCTGGTCGCGCTCGGCCTGCTGGGGCGCGACGCTACGGGGCACTACGCCAATACGCCGGCCACCGCCGCTTTCCTCGACCGCGCGCAGCCGGGCTATGTCGGCGGGCTGCTCGAGATGGCGAATGCCCGGCTCTACCCCTTCTGGGGGCGGCTGACCGAGGCGCTGCGCAGCGGTGCGCCGCAGAACGAGGCGCGCGACGGCGGCCCCGATCCCTTCGCCGCCATCTACGCCGATCCCGCTGGCCTCGAGGGTTTCCTGCGCGGCATGACCGGCGTCAGCCGCCCCGTCGCGCAGGCGATCGCCGCGGCGTTTCCGTGGGGCGCGCATCGCAGCGTCGCCGATATCGGCTGCGCGCAGGGCAGCTTCCTGGTCGAGTTGCTGACGGCGCATCCGCAACTGACCGGCATCGGCTTCGACCTGCCGCCGGTGCGCCCGGTCTTCGAGCGCTTCGCCGCCGAGCATCGCCTTGCGGATCGCCTGCGCTTCGCCCCCGGCAGCTTCTTCGACGATCCGCTGCCCGCCGCGGAGGTGCTGGTGATGGGCCATATCCTGCACGACTGGGACCTGCCGACGAAGCGCATGCTGATCGACAAGGCGCATGCCGCGCTGCAAGCGGGCGGCGCGCTGCTGGTCTACGACGCCATGATCGACGACGACCGCCGCGCCAACGCCTTCGGCCTGCTGATGAGCCTCAACATGCTGATCGAGACGCCAGGCGGCTTCGACTACACCGGCGCCGATTGCGCGGCCTGGCTGCGCGAGGCCGGCTTCCGCGACGTGCGGGTGGAGCGCCTCTCGCCGACCCATGCCATGGCGGTCGGCGTGAAATGACCCTCGACGACTTCGCCCTCACCCACCCGATCCGCGTGCGCTACAGCGAGCTCGACCCGCAGCGCATCGTCTTCAATGCGCACTACCTCGCCTATTTCGACCTGGCGCTGGTCGAGTACCTGCGGACGCTCGGATTCCGCGGCGACCAGGGCTTCGCCGCGCAGGGCTGCGACATCCATGTGGTGAATGCGACGCTCGATTTCCGCGCCTCGGCGCGCGATGACGATGCGCTGCTGCTCGTGGCCCGCATCGAGTATCTCGGTCGGACGAGCTTCCGCTTCCGCATGGGCTGCTTCCGCGACGGCGCGCTGCTGGTCGAGGGCCGCCTCACCTATGTGAACGCGACGCGCGACGGGCAGGTGCCGACGCCGCTGCCCGCCGAGTTCATCGCGAAGGTGCTGGCCTTCGAGCGCGTCCCGCCCGATCGCAAGCCGGGCTGACCCCCTTTTCATCGCCCGCCCGCCGGGGTTCATTGCCGGCAACACCGGAGGAACAGCCATGGCCAGCGTGCCGATCAAGGACAACCGATTCTGCATCGTGGGCGGCGCCAGCCTGGTCGGGTCGGCCACCGCCGGCGAGCTGCTGGACCACGGCGCCGCGGAGGTGGTGCTGTTCGACAATTTCGCCTTCGGCTCGGACGCCGCGATCGAGCACCTGAAGGACCATCCGCGCCTGAAGCTGGTGCGCGGCGACGTGATGCGCATGGCCGATCTGCTGCGCGCGACCGAGGGCGTTGCCGGCGTGCTGCAGCTCGCGGCCTACATGACGCTGTCGATGGATCGCGACCCCTGGTCCGGGCTCGACGTCAACATCCGCGGCGTGCAGAACGCGCTCGAGGCCTGCCGGGCGAACAAGGTGGCCAAGGTGGTCTTCGCGTCGTCGAACGCGACCTACGGCTATGGCCCGGGGGTCGCCGGCGAGCTGGTCGAGAGCACGCCCTTCCACAGCGCCGGCGCGCCGCCGGCCGCGATCCTGTACGGCGCCTCCAAGATCATCGGCGAGCAGCTCTGCCGCGACGCCTTCCGGAAGTGGGGCCAGGACTACGTCGTGCTGCGCTATTCGACCGTGTATGGCGAGCGCCAGCACTATCGCGCGGCGAATGCGCTCTACATCATCGAGACCTATGATGCGGTGAAGCGCGGCGAGGCGCCGGCGGTCTTCGGCGATGGGTCGGAGACCAAGCATTTCGTCTATGTCGGCGACCTGGCGCGCGCCAACCGCATGGCCTTCGAGAGCCCGGCGACCGATGTCGCGGTGAACACCTCGGGCCCGGCGCCGATCACCACGCTGGAGCTCGTGCAGTTGGTGACCAGGCTCGCCGGCGGTGGCCCCGCGCCGCGCATGGTCGGCGACACGCCGGGCAAGGTGCGGCTGACCTCCGGCGGCGCCTTCCGCATCGCGCATGAGGAAGCCTTCCGCGCCATCGGCTGGGCGCCCGAGGTGGGGATGGAAGAAGGCCTGCGACGTCTGATATCCTGGCGGGAACAAAGCAATACCGCCGGGAGGTAGTCCATGAACCATCATGTCCGTCGTCGTGCGCTTCTGATCGGAGGCGCCGCGCTGGCGACGCCCGCCCTCGCGCAATCGAACCCGTGGCCCGACCGGCCGATCGAGCTGATCGTGCCCTGGACCGCGGGCGGCGGCACCGACGTGATGGCCCGCACCTATGCCCGGTTCCTCGAGCGCCGCATCAACGGCACCATCGTCGTGCAGAACCGTCCCGGCGCCGGCAGCGAGGTCGGCCTGGCCGCCGTCGCCCGTGCCCGACCGGATGGCTATACGCTCGCCGCCGTCACCATGCCCGCCTGGGTCACCATCCCGATCGAGCGCAACGCCCAGTACCGCGGCGAGGATTTCGCACCCGTAGCGCTGATCGCGACCGACCCCTCGGCCATGACGGTGCACGCCGCCAGCGACTACCGCTCGGTCCAGGACGTGATCGAGGCGGCGCGGCGCGAGCCCGGCCGGCTCACCTTCGGCTCGGGCGGCATCGGCTCGGACGATCACCTGCAGCTCGTGATGTTCCAGTACGCCACCGGCACGCAGCTCACGCATGTCAGCTTCGGCGGCACGCCGCAGGTCCGCACCGCGCTGCTCGGGCGCCAGCTCGACATCGCCGGCCTGAACGTCGGCGAGATCGCCGCGGTGCCACAGAACATGCGCATGCTGGTGCAGGCAGGCGACCGCCGCTCGCGCTTCATGGCGGACGTGCCGACCTACAAGGAGCTCGGCCTCGCCGTCGACATGTCGTCCGAGCGCGGGATCGCCGCCCCCGCCGCCACGCCGGCGCCGATCCTGGCGCGGCTGCGCGAGGCCAGCGCCGATGTCGCGCGCGACCCCGAGTTCATCGGCGCCATGGAGGCGCAGTTCACCGAGATGCGCGTGCTGATCGGCGAGGCCTGGTCCGAGGAGCTGAAGGCGAGGCGCGCCACCTACCAGGAGCTCTGGCGCCGCGCGCCCTGGGCGGAGAGGAGTTGAGATGACCATCACCCGCCGCACCCTGCTCGGCGCCGCCGGCACGACGCTGGCCCTGCCCGCGCTCGCCCAGCCGAAATGGCCGGACCGGCCGATCGAGATCCTGGTCGGCTTCACCGCCGGCGGCGGCACCGACCTCGACGCCCGCAGCTATGGCCGTGCGCTCGAGAAGAAGCTCGGCGGCACGGTGGTGGTGACCAACCGGCCCGGCGCCTCGGGCGAGCTGGCGCTGGCGGCCGTCGCGCGCGCCAAGCCGGATGGCCACACGCTCGGCACCACCAACTACCCCTCGATCATCACCATCCCGATCGAGCGGCGCGCGCAGTTCAAGCTCGACGATTTCGCGCCGATCGCCAACCTGGTGACCGACCCGAGCGCGATCACCGTGCTCGCCGACAGCCCCTTCCAGACGCTGGCGGATTTCATCGCCGAGGCGCGCAAGGATCCGGACAAGCTGACCTACGCCTCGCCCGGCATCGGCTCGGACGACCACCTGCAACTGGTGCTGCTGATGGCCGCGAGCGGCATCCGCGTGACCAACGTGGTGTTCCAGGGCGACCCGCAGCTGCGCACTGCGCTGCTCGGCAAGCAGGTCGACAGCATGGGGCTCAATCTCGGCGCGGTGCTGCAATCGCCCGACAAGATGCGCATCCTGGCGCAGGCCGGCGCCGCGCGCAGCCGCTTCGCGCCGAACGTGCCGACGCTGACCGAGCTCGGTTTCGCGGTCGAGATGGCCTCGCAGCGCGGCATCGTCGCACCCGCCGGCACGCCGCCCGAGATCCTGGCGCGCCTACGCGAGGCGACCGCCGAGATCGCGCGCGACCCGGAGTTCATCGGCCAGCTCGAAGGCCGCTTCACCGAGCCGCTCTCCGAGATCGGCGAGCCCTGGTTCGCGCGGCTGAAGGGCCTCGAGGAGCGCTACAAAACGATCTGGGAGAAGACGCCCTGGAGGTAGCTACCCCAGCTCGAAGCTGGTGATCCCCCAGACCTTCTGCGCATCGAAGGCCGGCGGCGGCGCGGTGTACATCCGCGCCGTCTCGAAGACCGGCGCCAAGCCCGCGCGCTCGGCCATGGCGACGGCCGCGCGATGCGGCTCGGCGACGTCGATCACCACCGGGCCCTCGGGCGCGGCCACCAGCAGCGCGGCGAACAGCGTCTCCGCCACCTCGGCGTCGTCGGCAAACAGCGGCCCGATCTTCGACCCCGCCGGCGCCGGTCGCACCACGCCATAGCCTGCGAGCGCGCCGTCCCTGACCACCGCCAGCGCGACATGCCCGGGTGCGTCGAGCCAGGCGCGCAGGAAGGCCTCGCGCGGCGCCGGGAAGCACGCGCGGTCATAGGCGGCGATCTGCGCGAAGGGCAGCGCGGTCGCCGCCACCACCCCCTTCGGCGCCACCAGCCCCGCCGGCCGCGCCCCGCCATAGCGGATGTTGCGATGCGCCAGCGCGAAGCCGGAGCGGCGGTAATTCGCCTGCTGCGCCACCACGCCGTCGAGCCCGACGCAGCGCGCCGGCGACCCCGCCAGCGCCGCCTTCCACAGCTGCAAGCCCAGCCCCTGCCCGCGCATCTCGGGCCTGGCGATGTAGAGGCCGAGGAAGCCGAAGCCCTCGCCATAGCGCACCACGCTGATGCTCGCCGCCAGCGCGCCATCCTGCACGGCGCACCAGAAGCCATCCGGGTCGGCCGCCCAGAAGCAGGCGGCGTCCTGCGGCCCGGGGTTCCAGCCCTCCTCCGCGGCCCAGGCGATGGCGGTGTCGAGCTCGACGCGCCGCATCCGCCGGCACAGGGTGGTCACGCGCCCCGCGGTGATGCCGGCGCCCTCCCTCGATGATCCGCCTGTAGAGCGGCAGCTCGCGTGCCATGCGCGCGGCCATCGCCTCCGGCGGACCGCCGAGCGGCACCATGCCGCTGCGCGCCATCATCTCGCGCAGCTCCGGCGTCGCCAGCGCCTCGTTCACGCCGCCGTTCAGCGCGACGAGGATCGGCGCCGGCGTGCCGGCGGGTGCGGCGATGCCGATCCAGGACATCAGGTTGAGGTCGGGGAAGCCGGCCTCCGCCACCGTCGGCACGCTCGGCAACAACGGGGTGCGGGAATCACCGCTGGTCATCAGCGGCACCGCGCGGCCGGCCGCGACATGCTGCGCGACATTCGGCACCGCCTCGAACATCAGGTCGACATGGCCGGCGAGCAGGTCGTTCATCGCCGGCGCGCCACCGCGATAGGTCACGTGGTTGAGCTGCAGCCCGGCGAGCGCAGCGAAGAAGCTGCCCATCAGATGCGGCAGCGAGCCGACGCCGGAGGACGCGTAGGAGAGCGTCCCCGGCTTCGCCCTGGCCGCCGCCACCAGCCCCGCGACATCGGTGAAGGGCAGGCCGGTGCGCGCGTTCAGCACCATCGGCGTCGCGCCCACCAGCGCGATCGGCGCCAGGTCCTTCAGCGGATCGTAGCCGGGGGTCTTGTAGAGGTTCGGCGCCACCACCCAGGGCGTGGTCGGCGCATAGAGCAGGGTCAGCCCATCCGGCGCCGCGCGCGCGACATGGGTCGCGCCGAGTGTCGCGCCGGCGCCGCTGCGGTATTCCGTCACGAAGGGCTGGCCGAAGAGCTTCTGCAGATGCGCCGCGATCGCCCGGCCGAAGGCGTCGGTGAAGCCACCGGCGGCGAAAGGGTTCACGATGGTGACCGGTCGGCCTGGCCAGCCCGCCGGGGCCTGCGCATAGGCCGCGCCACCCAGCATCGCCATGCCGCCCGCGAGCAGCTCCCTGCGCCGCATCCCGTGTTCCTCCCAGCCGGTTTCGGGCACGATAGCGGCGCCAGCCGATGGGAGGGAACAGGTGCGGCACTACCCCGTGGTGATCGCCGGCGGCGGCCCGGTCGGCATGACACTGGCCAAGGTGCTGGCGCAGCTCGGCACCCGCTGCCTGCTGGTCGAGCGCAACCCGACCACCACGCGCCACCCGAAGATGGACATCACCAATGCCCGCAGCATGGAGCTCTTCGCCCGCTTCGGCCTGGCGGAAGCGCTGCGCAAGGTCGCCGTGCCGGCCGGGAACAATTTCGACGTCACCTGGGTGACCACCATGGCCGGGCACGAGTTGCACCGCTTCCGCTACCCCTCCGTCACCGAATGGCGTCGCCGCATCCGCGAGACGAACGACGGCACGATGCCGCACGAGGCGCCGATGCGGGTCTCCCAGGTCGAGATCGAGCCCGTCCTGCAGCGCGCCATCCAGGCCGAGAAGCTGATCGAGGCGCGCTGGGGCATCGGCTTCGAGGATCTCGCGCAGGATGCAACCGGCGTTACCGTCACGCTGCGCGACACCGAAACCGGCGCCACCGAACAGGTCCGCTGCGACTACCTCGCCGGCTGCGACGGCGGCACCAGCCAGGTGCGCAAGTGCCTCGACATCGCGCTCGAGGGTGAGGCGCGGATCATGCAGCGCTTCATGACGCATTTCCAATCGGACGCGCGCGACCTGCTGCAGCGCTTCGGCCAGGCCTGGCACTACCAGTCGGCCTACGGGACCATCATCGCGCAGGACGACCGCGACACCTGGACGCTGCAATCGCGCTTCCCGCCCGGCATCGCGCCCGAAAGCGCCGACCCCGACGCCATGCTGCGCGCCTTCGCCGGCACGGAGTTCCCCTACCGGATCCTGGTCGCCAACCACTGGACGCCGCATCTGCTGGTGGCCGAGCGCTATGCCGAGGGCCGCGTCTTCCTCGCCGGCGATTCCGCGCACCAGTACATCCCGACCGGCGGCTACGGGATGAACACCGGCATCGGCGATGCGGTCGATCTCGGCTGGAAGCTGGCGGCGCTGTGCCAGGGCTTCGGCGGGCCGGCGCTCGCTGCCAGCTACCATGCCGAGCGCCATCCGATTGGCCTCCGCAACCGCGAGGGCTCGCGCCGCCATACCGGCGTGCGCATCGCGGTCTCCGGCGTCTACGATGCGGAAGGCGCGGCGCTGTACGAGGCGGGCGCCACGGGCGACGCCGCCCGCGCCCGCGCCGCGGCGAAGATCGCCGCCCTCGGCAATGCCGAGAACGAGTGCTGGGGGATCGAGTGGGGCTATGCCTATCGCGCCTCGCCGGTGATCGCGCACGATGTGGACGCCGTGCCACCCGACGACCCGCTGACCTATACGCCGACCACCATCCCCGGCGTGCGGCTGCCCAGCCTGTTCCTGGCCGATGGCAGCGCGGTCTTCGACCGGCTCGGCCCCTGGTTCACGCTGCTGGCGATCGACGCGCCGCCCTGCGCCGCGATCATCGCCGCCGCTCGCGCGCGCGGCGTGCCGCTGACGGTGCTCGAACTCCGCGACGCCTCGGCGCGCGCGGTCTACGGCCCGGGCTGCCTGCTCGTGCGCCCCGACCACCACATCGCCTGGCGCGGCACCGCGGGCGATGCCGGCGTGATCGACAGGGCGCTCGGCGTTACGCCTTGATCACCACCACGATATCGCCCTCGGCCACTGCCTCGCCCTCGGCGACGCGCACATCGAGCACCGTGCCGTGCTTCGGCGCGACGACCGGGATCTCCATCTTCATCGACTCCAGCAGCAGCAGCGTTTCGTCCACCGTCACCTCGTCGCCAGGCTGCTTCAGGATCTTCCAGACGGAGCCGGCGATCTCGGACTTCACGCGGATTTCGGCCATGAGCGTTCCCTACCTCGCCGCGCATTGCAGGCGTCGCACGCGTCCTGGTCAAGCTTGACCGGCGCCATCCCGCATCCAACCCTGGCGCGATGCATGGGGGACACAGGCCGATGACCGAATACGCTTGGGAACGCCTGACCGCACCGGAGCTCAAGGCGCGCGCCGCGGAGGGCGCGCTGGTCGTGCTGCCGATCGGCAGCCTCGAGCAGCATGGGCCCCATCTGCCGGTCTGGACCGACAGCTACTGCGCGCATGAGATCGCGCTGCGCGGCGTGCGCGAAGCGGGCGCACCCGCCGTGGTGCTGCCGCCGATGTGGCTGGGGCTGTCGGAACACCATTTGCCTTTTGGCGGCACCATCACGCTCGACCACGCGACCTTCCACGCGGTGCTGCGCTGCGTTGTGCGCTCGATCCTGGCCGATGGCTTCCAGCGCCTGCTGATCGTCAACGGCCATGGCGGCAACATCGACCCGCTCGCCGTCAGCACGCGCGAGCTCGCGGCCGAGTTCGGCATCCCCGTCGTCGTCACCACCTGGCCGCAGCTCGCGCCAAAGGAGATCGCGGCGGTCCTGACGACGCAGCCCGGCATCCACCACGCCTGCGAGGGCGAGACCAGCCTCTGGCTCGCGCTCGACGCCGCGCAGGTGCGCCAGGACAAGGTGGCCGAGGCGATGTCCAACCCGCCGCCCAACCCGCCCGCCGGGATGGTCCGCTTCTGGTCCTTCATGGAGCGCGCGCCCCGCACCGGCGTGCGCGGCGACCCGCGCGCGGCCACCGCCGAGAAGGGCGAGGCGATCCTCGCCGCGGTCTGCGGCGCGCTCGCGGCCGCGATCAAGGACCCGGGGCTGTGGAGCCCGCCCGACATGGTGTGGGAGCGCGGGCGCGCGCAGAAAAGCTAGAGCGTGATCGCCGCAGGCTGGAACAGCCGGAGGCGTGAATCACGCGACAAAACAAAAGGCTAGACCATGGTCCGCGCTTCAGTCAGCGCGGATCATGGTCTAGGCTGGCGAAGCCGGCGCCATCCCGCTAAGCCCGCGCGCCCTTCACCGCGAGAGGAACGCGTCGTGCTGGTCTGCCGTGACATCGCAAGCCTGCGCGCGGCCACCAGCGAGGCGCGCCGCGCGGGCCACCGCATCGGCCTGGTGCCAACCATGGGCGCGCTGCATGACGGGCATCTCGCGCTGGTCGCCGCGGCACGGCGCGAGGCCGGCTTCGTCATTGCCTCGATCTTCGTGAACTCGACGCAGTTCCTGCCGCACGAGGACCTCGCGCGCTATCCGCGCGACGAGGCGGGCGACCTCGAGAAGCTACGCGGCGCCGGCTGCGACCTCGCCTGCATGTGCGACATCCGCATCGCCTCGGACCGCGCGAAGTTCGCCGAGAGCTTCGTGAAGCTCGGCATCATCCCCGGCGACGGCGGTGCCTGGCTGCTGCCGCGCGCGGTCGGCATGTCGAAGGCCGCCGAGATGGCCTTCACCGGCGACACGATCGATGCGGCCGACGCGCTGGCCTGCGGGCTGGTGTCGAAGGTCGTGCCCGGGGAGCGGCTGATGGACGAGGCGCG
>Ga0209087_1001619_pt1 | contig 13194 bp, 13 predicted proteins | sample S_130805_EF_Meta_FD_187321 | JGI IMG/M metagenome (GOLD analysis project Ga0209087, IMG submission 187321) | Freshwater microbial communities from Lake Simoncouche, Canada to study carbon cycling - S_130805_EF_MetaG (SPAdes) (version 2) | ecosystem: Environmental > Aquatic > Freshwater > Lake ...
CCAAATTTCATGGCGCCGCCCTTTAATTCGCCAAGAACTTTAAATAATTGTTCTGCAGTTTTTTCTTGAATCTCTGCAAGAACAACAGAACCAGATTGACCAACTAGTTGGCGACCAAGTCCCAACGCTCCACGTCCTGCAAGACCAAGTGGAATAGAAACCATCTTCGCCGAGCGCACGGTGGCTGAACGAGGGATTTCAGTTTCTTCAACTTTGTCTTTGGGCACTGGCTTATTCTGGAAGAAAAACGCCCGCTTGGCATCTTGAGAAGGAGTGGGTGCAGCAAGCACCGCAACTGTGTGGGCGAATTAACGCCAGGAACATCCGCACAATGGATGACGCGCAAAGCGAATGTGTTGAGGATTACATAAATCGAGATAGTTGGTTCGCACGCGAGTGGAGATCAGAACTGATTTCTTCGTATCTATAAATCGAAAAATTTCAGAGGCAATTTGCGCTGCAACAAAGTGCGCAATAGCCACAGGTATTTCTAGCTCCCTGTGTGTACTCCTAAAGATATCTATTTCGCGAGAAAGCGAATGCTGATCACTGCGCGCAAGAGTTACGCAACGAGAACACGCACTTTTACCAGGAATCACAAGTGGGCCAACATCTATGGATGGACCATCAGGGGCTGAAACAATTAAATGTATTTCATCTTCACTCATACTCTGTGCAATTAGTGCTTCATGACCATTTCCAATAAATATCTTTAGGAAAACTTCAGGGATATCTTCAGCAACAGATTTATCTTTACTTGGAAACAGCGCCAATTCGCGAGCCTTATCTTCGAGAGTGTGCTGAAAATTTGAACCAACATCACCACTTGTGAGCAAACCTGCACACATATCTTGGTTTCCAATTCGCGCGCGATCTCGCCTAGACGCCGAGGCCATCTTTGTTTGTGTCACTCCACTTGCCAGCAAAAGTCCATATAATTGAGTTGCAACTCTGTTTTCACCTGATATTTCAATCAAAGCCAATCGACGATTCGTTAACACTTCAACTCCACCATCATTAACACCAGGGATCCATGTTGTTGCAGATAACTCTGGAGTAATTTTTGATTGCAATTGAATGTAACCAGCGTCGGCGCTTTGATCTTGTTCTTTGAAACGACCTGGCGCAACTATCGGTGTAACTAAATAATCGATAAGTCCTGCACTGAGTAATTGGCCAACAACCTCACAGACAATCTCAATGTTTATCGCGAGCGCTTCAGCAATTTCCTGCGCGCTCTTCTTGCCATCAAATGCGGCGATGATTGAATTAATACCAAGTGCCTCACACTCGATTCCGGAACCATTACACCCAACAAAAACGCGATTTCCTTCAATCAACGAATCGGATAACGAGAGAACTATTGCGCCTCTTTTAAGGCGTGGACGGATGAGTGATAAATCGATTGCTGGCGTAGCTACTGTTTGTATTTTCATCTGCGCACAATGGCGTTAATTTCTAAGCCGGAATTTGCCACCATTAATTTCTGTGCACGAACACACGAATTCATTGCTTTGCGTAATTAAAGCGTTACGGATTGCACCAGTACAAAAGAAAACCCCCACCAAGCAATATCTGCCTGCGGGGGTTTTCTTAAAAGTGCTTTTAGCTGGGCTTGTATTAAGCCTTACCGAGAATGCGGTTCACCTTGGTGCCACATACTGGGCAGATGCCCTGTGCCATGCGACGACCGGACTCTGAGACCTTTACGGTTCCCTCGAATTCACGCTTCTCTTTGCACTTAACGCAATAAGCGTCACCTTTGTATGTCTCTGCCATTTTCTTCCTCCGTTCGACGCATGCTTGCCTATGGGTTTTTTCCCAATAAGGGGCAGGCGTGCAAGCATGACGATACCCCCGCTCACGCTCAATTGCGCTCATATCACGCGTGATTGTGGGAAGTTTTTTACAGGACTTCGGCTCCCGGAAGGACCGTCGGCGGCATGTAACGCCGTTCAGCGGCCTCAAAGCCCTCTAAATAGGCCTCAGCACGGCTCTCTTCGGGGAATCTGGCTAGTACAGCCTTAAATTCTGGGCCATGGTCAAAGTAATGAAGATGGATCGCTTCATGAAAGAGGACGTAATCCAGGGCGTAATCCGGAGCGCCTTTGAGTCGATCTGAGATTCGAATCGTTGCATCTACTGATGTGCAAGATCCCCAGCGCTCGCGCATCTGGCGCCAATTAATTGATTTCGGACATATCGTAATTTCTGGTGCATAACGTTCTAGCAATTGCACGCATCGCTGCATCAACATCGTTTCAGATGGTGATTCATCCGCCTCTTGCGCACGGATTTTGGCGATCATCTCGGGGATAACGCTTCGTTCATCAGCTTTACTCATGCGCGCAGGGATCGAAATGATTATTCGCCCACCTTGGCGATAGGCAGAGATACTTTTTTTGCGGCGTTTGGATCTCAAGACAACTATTTCACCCTCTGAGATTCCTGGAAGGGTGGATTCGACGTCACCATCACCATCTCCTAATGAATGTGTAATGGAGTGGTTGAGGGTCATAGAGAAACGGTACCTGTTGAAGCGATTTCACAACTTATTTAACACAATAAAACGCCGAAAAATAATTGCATTACAACAAAAAAATACATGTTGTCAATGTGGTGGTTATTTGATTATGACTCTCTTCTGTCGTACTTTTCGACTACGAAGTCCTCGGATAACCGTTCTATATCTGCAAGGGGAAGGCAGATACAGAATGTGCGCCCGGGGACTTCGCTTTTCTAATTAAAGGCTGGATAAGTCATCTGGAACTTCTGTGCTCTTCAAGAAATTCTCAGGGTCCAATAAATCTTCCGGTGCTGGCAATAGTGATGACCAGATTTTATCTCGGGTGCTTACACCCTCTTTTTCGCGGATAACTTTCCAGAAGTTTGCAGCTTCTCGTGACATTCGTGGTGAGACTTCAAGGCCAAAGAGTGATTTAAATAATTGTTGAGTCGGCGCCGATGTTGCGCGACGTCTGCGAAATGTTTCACGAAGTGCATCAATGGATGGAAGTCGATCACTTACTGCAAGAGTTGTGACCTCATCGGTCCACCCTTCAATTAAAGCAAAGACAGTTTCTAACTTTGTAAGAGCAGCGAGCTGTGCTGGCGACTCTTCAGGAGTAAACATTCCTTCACCAATTGCAAGTGTGAAACTCTCAGGATTATTGGGATCGATATTTCCAGATTCCATTGCCTCTTGTGCTTGGCGTTGTATGGCATCGATATCAATATGAATACCTTTTCCGTATTCAGAAATTGCGGTGCGAATATATGAGACAAGCCATGGATTGCTCTCAAATAAACGCGCTACTGCTTCTTCACGAATTGAATGAAAGAGTGTTATTTCACTCTTAGGAATTTCAAGATCTTGCGACCACAGCGCAATATTTTCAGGCACTAATGCAGGTATTGCAGGATCTACTAGTGGCAGACCAACATCGTGGATTCCGGTAACAGATGATGCGAGTGCTCCAACTGAGTGCCCCAATTGCGTTGCAATGAGCGCGCTAATAAAGGAGCGAAGCAGAGTTGCAATTGTTTCGATAGGCATTGGTGTTTCCTCTGCCTGACCTTCGTTAATTGCTTGCTGCATCAGTTCGGAAACGGCAGCGGCTAAGCCAGATGCAAGTGGTTCTACGGTTGTTTGCCAACCTGCAAGTGTTGAATCAACCCAATCTGAGCGGCTAAGGGTTTGAGTAGCGCTAGCGATCGGTGCAAAGTCGGTGGCTTCATTGAGCCAGAGTTGAGCAATAGAGCTGGCTTGTGCGACAACGGTTGTATCTGTGTTGCCCACGGGAAGAGAGCCTGCACTCGAAACAATTTTCTTCGCGGTATCGCGAACAATGCTCTTTGGAAGTGATTCAGTTCCGGCTGCAAAAGGATTGATAAACCCTGCAGGATTAATTCCTAGCTTTTGAAATTGTTCTGTGACTTGTTCTTGCATTTGCGCGAGCATCGCTGCCAGTTGTTCAGGGGTCATTTCATTCGGGTTCTCTTCAGAACCGTCATCTGGGGTGAAACCAAATGCTGACATGACGACCTTTCTTCTAAAACCTTTTTACTAACTTCGTGCTCTTCCATATCGTACGGGTGGTAACACCTATAACGCGCGATGAAAGAAAATAATTCCATTGAACTTATAGGCGCTCCGACCTCTAGACTACGAACATGTCCAGTTCTTTCTTAGCCCTTATTTGGTGGGTAGTTCCTGCTGCGGGTTTAATTGGCGCTTTGGGTTACGTGGTGTGGGTTACGAAATTTAAAGATCGTTTTGAATCTGAAACGTCTCGTTCAATTGGGAAATTTAGTGAGTTTCAACAAACATTTAGAGATCCCAGTAATCATGCTCCTGTAAACCGCAATGATCCAGCGCCCAATGAATTGCCACCTCAAAAACCATTTCAGGTTCCACCTTCGAATCAAGATCGCACACCGCTATAGCAATGCGCTATTCATCGCTACCCATTGCGGTTAAAGCAATCGTTCTTATATTTTTTGGATTCGCACTTTTCGCCCCGCTGCCATTTGTAGTTGTGATGCCAGGTGGTGCAACTGATGTATTAGATAAAGTCATTTCAATTAAATCTGAAAATTCCTATAAACCAAATGGGTCGCTCTACTTGCTGGCTATTCGAGTAACCAGCCCAGGTGCATCGATGTTTTCTGGTGAAATTGTTTATGGCTGGGTCAATGGAAATTCTCGAATTTACCCTCGCTCTGCGGTGTATCCGGATAACGTGAGTTCAAAGGTTTTAGATAAAGAAGCCAAAGTAGATATGACTTCTTCGCAAGATAAAGCAAAAATCGTTGCACGTGCATATGTAAAGAAAAACTATCCGGAACTAGCAAGTGTTGATCCATCCTTGATTACTTTAGATGTGAAAAATACCGGCGGCCCAAGTGGGGGAATGATTTTTACTCTTGGAGTTATTGAAGAGTTAACACCGCAAGATTTATTACAAGGAAGAAAAGTTGCTGGCACTGGAACAATTGATCTCACTGGAAAAGTTGGCCCAATTGGCGGCATTGATGAAAAGTTAATTGCAGCGCAACGAGTCGGCGTAACAGTTTTTCTTGCACCCCGCTCTAATTGCCCAGAGATCACATCGGTTCCGAAAGGAATAACCGTCTTTGCGATTAGTACGATCGATGATGCAGTTAAAGCCCTTTCTGCAAATAGTTCGCCTGAAGTAATAGGTATGTCCTGCGCTAAAAGAGCCTAATTTTGCCCAAGTGGCAGAAGTGGCGTTCGGTTCAGTATCTTTAACTCATGACTAGTAGCTTCCCGAATTTAAACTTTAATCGCCGTCGTCGCGGACCACTTCCAATTGTTATCGCAATTTTGGTTGTTGCCTCCGTTGCACTCGTTAGCCTCAGTGGCTTCTATGCAGATTGGCTCTGGTTTAGATCAGTTGATTTCACAGAAGTCTGGTCAACAATTCTTCTGACAAAAGCAACAGTTTTCGTGGTCGCAGGTTTTGCAACGTCATTAATTATTACCTTAAATATTTATTTAGCATTTCGTAAGCGACCTTTATATGTTCCACTAACTGTTGAAGCCGATAACCTCGAGCGTTACCGTTCACAAATTGAACCTATTCGTCGACTCGTACTTGCCGGGCTTTCACTAGTTCTCTTTTACTTCGGAGGATCATCTGGATCCCAACTCTGGGACACATGGTTGCTCTTTAAGAATTCAACTCCATTTGGTGTTACTGATCCACAATTCGGCCTAGACATTTCATTCTTTGCATTTAAGTTGCCGATGTATCAAGCACTTGTTGCATGGGGAATTTCTACCCTTGTCTTTGCAATTATTGGCTCTGCCATTGTGCATTATTTATACGGTGGTATTCGTCCACAAGTCGCACAAGAGCGCACAACAGTTGCCGCCCGTGTTCAGCTATCTGTTCTCTTAGGACTTGTTGTATTGCTAAAGGCAGGTGCGTATTGGTTGGATCGTTATGCACTTGCTCTCAAAGATAATAAATTAATTACAGGTTTGACATACACAGACGTCAACGCACTTTTGCCAGCAAAAGCTATTTTGACAGGCATAGCCGTGATCTGTTCACTTTTATTCTTTGCAAACATAGTTCGCAAATCTTGGTTACTTCCAGCAGCTGGAACAGCGCTGCTTGTTATCTCATCTGTATTAATCGCAGGTATTTATCCTGCTGCTATTCAACAATTCCAAGTAAAGCCAAGTGAGTCTTCAAAGGAAGCGCCATTTATTCAGCGCAATATTGATGCAACTCGTGATGCTTTCGGGTTATCAGCTGTTGAAGTAAAGGATTTTCAAGCAACACTCAATGCCTCCGCGGGACAACTTTCTGGCGATGCGGCAACCATTTCCAATATTCGCTTGATGGATCCAAACGTACTTTCAGCAACTTTTAGACAACTTCAACAAATCAAGCCTTACTACACCTTTGGTGCTTCCCTTGATGTTGATCGTTACAAAGTAGACGGGGTTTCCCATGACACGATTGTTGCAATCCGCGAATTAAATATTGATGGAAACCCAAGCCGTAACTGGATTAACGATCACTTGGTTTACACACATGGATTTGGCTTTGTTGCAGCATATGGAAATGTCCGCGATGCAGATGGAAAGCCATCATTTATCGTTGGCGATCTTCCTCCAACAAAGGGACTTGGCGAATTTGAACCACGCGTTTATTTTGGTGAGAACGTTCCTGATTATTCGATCATCGGTGGAACAACTACTGGAGAACCAGTTGAATTTGATTATCCAGATGATGCCTCTGCAAATGGTCAAAAGAACGTAACGTATTCGGGCAAAGGCGGAGTTCCTGTTGGTTCTCTCTTTAACAAATTAGTTTTCGCACTGAAATATCAAGAACAACGTATCTTGCTATCAAACTTGATTAATAAAGATTCGAAGATTTTGTTCGAAAGAAACCCACGTGATCGTGTTGCAAAAGTTGCGCCGTGGCTAACTCTTGATGGAGATCCATACCCAGCGCTAGTTGATGGTCGTATTTTGTGGATTATCGATGGCTACACAACTAGCGCCGGCTATCCATATTCACGCAAGACCACACTTTCAAGTGCAACATCAGATGCACTAACTGCTAACTCAACATCTATTACTGCACAAGGAAATGAAAGCGTTAATTACATACGCAACTCTGTAAAGGCAACAGTTGATGCCTATGACGGAACCGTAAGTTTGTATCAGTGGGATGAGAATGATCCTGTTCTAAAAACATGGTCAAAGGCTTTCCCTAAGAGCATTAAGCCAAAGTCTGAAATTTCAGATCAGTTAATGGAGCACATCCGTTACCCAGAAGATATGTTTAGAATTCAGCGCGATATCTTGAGTGCGTATCACGTACAAACTGCAGCAGCTTTCTATGGCGGACAAGATTTCTGGCGCGTACCTCGCGATCCATCAACATTTGGAGCGAACGCCGGAAACCAACCTCCTTATTACATGACCATGCAATTGCCTGGTTCTGATAAGGCAGCGTTCTCATTAACAACACCATTCGTACCTCGTGGTGGTCGTGAAAACTTAGCAGCATTTGCCGTAGTTAATTCACAGGCTGGTCCGGATTACGGAAAAATAACTGTTCTGCAATTACCACGAAGCACAAACGTCGCTGGTCCTTCACAGGTTGCTTCTAACTTTGAAGCTAAACCAGAAGTCGCAAACTCACTCTCATTGCTACGTCAGGGTGGATCAGATGTTGTGCTCGGTAACTTATTAACACTTCCAGTTGGCGGTGGCTTGTTATACGTACAACCTGTTTATGTTCGAGCAACATCAAACGCTGCGGCGTATCCATTACTGCAAAAAGTTTTGGTGTCATTCGGTGATCAGATTGGTTATAGCGACACTCTTAAGGGTGCACTTGATCAAGTATTTGCTGGTAACTCTGGAACATCTGAAACTGGTTCTGCAACTGGTTCAGGAAAACCAACAACTGGCACAACTGATTTAGCTAATGCACTTGCAAGTGCGAAACAAGCACTTGCAGATGGACAAGCAGCACTTGCTAAGGGAGATTTCACTGCGTATGGAAAAGCGCAAGATCGCTTAAAGGCTGCAATTGCCGCCGCAATTTCTGCGCAAAGCAAAAAGTAATTACTCATCTAAATCCGCTTCTAAATCGTAGAAGTACACTCACGGATTTGGTTATTACTGCTTGCTCACTTACGATAAGCCTTCCGACGCGGGGTGGAGCAGCTCGGTAGCTCGCTGGGCTCATAACCCAGAGGTCGTAGGTTCAAATCCTGCCCCCGCTACTAGATTCGTATATGCCATTCTTAAGCCATGATTTGGTGGCCTAGTGAAGTTCCAACTATTACTTATGGCAATATCACGCTACGCCCTTCACGTGAGAGCGATATCGAAAGTATTTTTAAAGCGTGCCAAGATCCATTAATTTCACACTTCACAACAGTTCCTGCAGATTACACACTCGAACATGCACAGGCATTTGTCCGTCAACTCGATCCTGAAGGATTACAAAGTAAGCGCGAGATTAGATTTATAGTAGAAAGCAACCATGGTGCGTCGCCGGAGTTAGCAGGGGTTATCTCGTTTCACTCACCAAGTTTTAGCAACAAAGTCGCTGAAATTGGTTACTGGATTTCAAAGGAATTTCGTGGAAAATCCATCGGCACAACAGCGGTAAAAATGCTGACTAACTTTGGCTTTGAAACAATGGGCTGGAATCGCATTGAAGCAATGATCGATCATGACAACGAAGCCTCAAAAAAGGTTGTTACACGTGCAGGATACGAACACGAAGGCTTGCTTCGCCAAAGAGTTGTTCGCGCAGACGGATCAATAATCGATATGGACGTATACTCAGTACTGCAATCAAAGTGGAAAGGATTGCCGTAATGGAATCACTCGCGTTATTAGTCACAATTATATTTATTGTTTTGATTCTTTCAGGACCATTGGCAATCGGTTTAACCTTTGTAAAAACCACAAAGAGATCGACGAACACTCTAAGAAGAATATTCATCTGCCAATTCAGCGCAATTGGAATTGGTTTAGGGGTAATGCTTCTACTTCAAGGCATCCCGGTAGGAACTAAATTATTAGCGCTCTCTGCAATAGCTGTTAGCGCATATGCACTGAAGCGCGAGTTTAAGAGAAAGTAATTCTTAGAAATGGTGGAGGTGCCGGGAATCGAACCCGGGTCCTTCGGGATTAAAACAGGGCTTCTACGGGCGTAGTGTGATTAACGTTTTCTCAGTTCCGAATCTCATCCACACAAGTATTCGACGAACTCATTTGCGAAAAGGTTCTTCTACAGTGTTCGCAACGCCACTGCAGAAAAAGTCTTCTAGCGACGCCAGGTTTCAGACCGAAGACGGAATCTGAGCTGACGGATTACGGGGCTAGCTTATGCAGCTAGGGCGTAATCAGTGCGAGTTGTACTTGCACTTATTTTTTGCACAGGTTTTTGGTTAACGAGATCATCCTGGCTTCCTCGGCCCGCTTCCCCTGAATCAACTTCCAAAGTCGAGACCGTTCACCCCCATGGGTGTGGAAAGCTATTTCCACTATTTAGTTTTTGTTTTCATTAATCAAAACACTTGCGCGCTTGGAGTAATGAGTAGATAAGTGTAAGGCTGAATAAAAAAAGATACAAAACGGGGTATTAATTAAGCGTGTGAATTACTTTAAGAATCCTTGCCAGTGCGACGACGAGAAACTTCACGCTCTATTTCGCGACCTGCTTGACGTTCCATAAGTGCAGCGCGCTTATCGTGGACTTTCTTACCCTTTGCAACTGCTAATTCAATCTTTGCTTTGCCATCTTTAAAATAAAGTGAGAGTGGAACAAGAGTGAGTCCGCCTTCCTTCATTCGTGCAGTTAGTTTACGAATCTCAGCAGAGTGCACAAGTAGTTTGCGATCACGTCGTGGTGTGTGATTAGTCCACGTACCTTGTGTGTATTCAGGAATGTGAACACCGCTTAACCAGAGTTCACCCTTATCAACCATGGCGAATCCATCAATGAGTGAAGCACGACCCATACGAAGTGATTTAACTTCAGTACCAGTTAATACAATTCCGCATTCAAATACATCTTCAATTGAGTAATCGTGGCGGGCTTTCTTATTTTGCGCGATGACTTTGCGACCAACTTCTTTGACCATCGCACATCACCCCCTGATAAGACAACCGAATGCGGTTGTTAAGAGATAATTAAACCTTGAGATAGCGGCGAAGAGTTACCAATGAAGCCAGAACTGAAACGCCAAGTCCTGTCAGCAAGAGCCAACCTGATGCAACCCATACTTCGCCCCAGCCAAAGAACTTAGTAAAGGTCAAAAGTGGTGCAACTTTGGAATCAACCACAGATTTAAGAAGAGCCAGCAAACCTGTTGCCAAGCCCCAACCGATGATCGCTGAAATAACACCTTCAAGTAAGAATGGAAGTTGAATGGACCACGATGATGCACCGACAAGTTTCATTACTCCGGTTTCGCGACGTCTATTAAATGCTGCGATACGAAGTGTGTTACTAATTAAAAGTGCCGCAGTTAGAACTGAAGCCAGGCCAACCAGTAAAGCGCCATTTCGGAGAACTGCTAGTAAGCGGAAGAATTTCTCAAGAATTGTTCGTTGATCCTGAACCAGGTCAACACCAGGGCGACCTGAGAATGCACTAACGATTACAGGAAATTGTTGTGGATCTTTTAACTTCACACGAAATGATTCTGGCAATTGATCTGCAGTTACATTCTGCGCAATAGCTGAGTCTTTAAAGCGCTCCTGAAAACGTGCATAAGCCTGTGACTGTGATTCGTAATAGACAGTGTCAACAACTGGCATGTTCTGCAATTCATTTTGTATTTGTAGGCGCTGCGCAGAAGAAATAATTCCAGCAGAACAAGATGGAGATTCTGAGAGAGATCCGCAGAGAAATACGGAAACTTCGATCTTGTCATACCAATAATCTTTCATTGCATTTACTTGTGAATTAGAAAGTAAGCCGATTCCGAGCAATGAGAGCGAGATTGCAACAGTGACAATGACTGCAAAAGTCATCGTGAAGTTTCGCTTAAGTCCGATACCAACTTCACCTAGTAAGAAGCGTGCGCGCATTTGCTAACCCTAACCCGTGTAACCGTAAACGCCGCGAACTTGGTCGCGAATCACGTGTCCGCCATCTAATTCGATAACTCTCTTGCGCATTTGATCCACGATTCCTGCATCGTGTGTTGCCATCAACACAGTGGTGCCTTCGCGGTTAATGCGGTCAAGTAATTTCATAATTCCAACAGATGTTGAAGGGTCTAAGTTTCCGGTTGGCTCATCGGCAATAAGAATTGGTGGGCGGCTTACATATGCACGGGCAATTGCCACACGCTGTTGTTCTCCACCAGAAATTTCATTTGGAAGACGATCTGCTTTGTCCTCTAGACCAACTAACTCAAGTACTTCAGGAATTTCACGATTAATTTCTTTTTGTGAATATCCCAAAACATGCAATGTGAATGCAACGTTTTCGGCAATAGTTTTATTTGGCAGTAAGCGGAAATCTTGGAAAACAGTTCCAACTTGGCGGCGTAGTTCGGGAACCTTATGAGTTGCAAGTGTTCCTAAATCTTTTCCAGCAACATGGATAGTTCCTGAAGTTGGACGCTCTTCACGGAGAATCAAACGAAGAAATGTGGACTTACCTGATCCGGATAAACCAACAAGGAATACGAATTCACCTTTTATGATTTCAAGGGAGACGTTTTCAAGAGCTGCCCGCTCTTGCCCCGGATAAAGCTTCGTTACATTTTCAAAACGAATCACGTGCGCTCCAATTAATTCGGCCTAAGCGCCACAATTTTCTTTTCTCACGCGGAGATAAGAAATTTATTGCGCTTTCCTTACTGGACATAGTTTATGGAATACACGCGCTTTTATCGGGAATTAGGTACTCGGTAAGCCTGTGATTTTTCTCTGAGTGCGGCAAATCACGCGTAATTTATGAACTACGTCTCCAACGAATTCCGGCTTCGATGAAGTCATCTATTTCGCCATCAAGTACTGCACCTGTATTTCCAGTTTCATGATCTGTGCGCAAATCTTTAACCATTTGATACGGCGCAAGAACGTATGAACGCATTTGATTTCCCCATGAACCAGAGTTATCGCCCTTAAGTGCATTGATTTTTGCTTGCTCTTCTTGGCGACGACGTTCTAACAATTTTGATTGCAATACGGCCATTGCAGTCGCACGGTTTTGTATTTGTGAACGCTCGTTCTGACAAGAAACAACAATGCCAGTTGCCAGGTGAGTAATACGCACTGCTGAATCCGTTGTATTCACACCCTGTCCACCAGGACCAGATGAGCGATAAACATCTACACGAATCTCTTTTTCATCAATTTCAATATGATCGCTTTGATCCACAACTGGCACCACTTCAACACCAGCAAATGATGTATGGCGGCGGCTCTGGCTATCAAATGGTGAAATACGAACAAGTCGATGCGTTCCTTGTTCTACTGACAGAGTGCCGTATGCATAAGGCGCGCTGACTTTAAAAGTTGTTGATTTAATTCCAGCTTCTTCTGCATACGAAGTTTCTAAAATATCTACTTTGAGTACATGACGTTCGCAATAACGCAAATACATGCGCATCAACATCTGCGCCCAATCCGCTGCTTCAACTCCACCAGCTTCTGAACGAATTGTGATGAGCGCATCGCGATCGTCATATTCACCATTGAGAAGAGTCTGTACTTCTAACTCACTGATTGCTTTCTTCGTTGATTCCAACTCTGCTTCAGCATCTGTCAATGCAGAGGCCGTATCACTTTCACTCTGCGCCAATTCAATAAGAATTGGTAAATCACTCACTCTCTGGCGCAGACTCTCCAACTTAGAAATTACTGATTGTGTGCGAGATAAACGACTTGTTATTTTCTGAGCAGCATCTGGGTCATCCCATAAATTAGGAACGCCTGCTTGCTCTTCTAGTTCAGCAGCTAATTTGCGCAATTTCGGAAGATCCAAAACCTTCTCAATAGAAACAAGGGTCGCGTCAATCGCGCCGATCTCTATCCCATATTCACGCGCAGCCATGGGTAAAGGATAGCGAGATATAAAACAAAAAAATTTGCCGCTTGCTAAGGTTTACGTATGACAATGTTGAATTCGGAATTGCGCAGAAAAGCCGTTGTAGCCCTACTTC
>Ga0209087_1001620_pt1 | contig 13193 bp, 11 predicted proteins | sample S_130805_EF_Meta_FD_187321 | JGI IMG/M metagenome (GOLD analysis project Ga0209087, IMG submission 187321) | Freshwater microbial communities from Lake Simoncouche, Canada to study carbon cycling - S_130805_EF_MetaG (SPAdes) (version 2) | ecosystem: Environmental > Aquatic > Freshwater > Lake ...
GTTGGTACTAAGCAAGCTAAAGGGCTTAACGCTTAGTTCTTGACCTGTTCAAAGTATAGGCCTTGTAACTGTCAGTGGGCAGGTAGAGGATTCAGGGATGGATGAAGAAGATATGAGATACCGAGTAAGCGCCGTAGTTACCAGCACTCTACAAATAGTTGTTCAGGCTAGAAGTGTTGAAGAGGCTGAGGCTTTTTCAGATGCAATTGATTTTGATAAGTGGTCCCTTGTCAGTTCTGAGTATGTAACAGTCGATGTTGCAAAGGATTTCTTTGAAAGAAAACAAAAGGTTGAACAAGATACTGAAGTTACACCTAGCAACGAAGGTCCTATTTTAAAGATAGTTAAGGGGTAGTTTTAGTAATGGAAAACAACATAGCTCAAAAAGTAACTGCCTTTGCCATGATCCTTGCTCTGCCATTTGCACTTGGTGCATTTGTGCTTGCTTGGGCACCTGCCCAACAGTTTTATCTAAGTGATCCAATATATGATGGCTTCGTCCAACCTAGAAGCATTTCTGAATTAGTTGATATTACTCAAGACTCAACCGTGACCGTCCTTTGTGAGTATAAAGAAAGTCAATACAGCCAAGGCACGGCCTTTGCAGTAGATCTAGATCATAGCCAAGGCAAAAAATATCAAACAACTCTTTTAACAAATCATCATGTGGTCGAAAAATGTATAGAGAATGACAAGCGGATCTTTGTATTAGCTTTAGGCGGCAATGAGATTGAAGCTGTGATCGATAGATTTGATGAAGAAAATGATCTAGCTGTACTAGCGACAACTTTAGAGATTGAAAATTTAAACTTCTCAAACTATAAACCAAACCCCGGATATTGGATTGCAGCAGTTGGTAGCGCTGATGGATATGAAGGCTCGGTTGCTTTTGGTAATGTGTTAAACACAGACAAATACGAGTTACTAATTACCGCACCCTTATCTAGCGGCAATAGCGGGGGACCCCTTATCGATAATGAGGGCAATGTGGTTGGAATAAACACTAAAAGCCCGATTGGAACTGACTATCAATACAACGTTGCAATGTCCTTAGATGCAATGTGTGTGAAGATTATGCAGTGTGAAGGGGCTGTGTTTTGGGAGAGGGAGGAATAATGAATGAGCTTCCATTTTTCGATGAAAAATCTGAAATAAATGCAAATGCTTCATTAATTAATAGCGAAGAACAAGATCTACGTTCTCCTGGAAATATTGCAGCATTATTAGCGACTGCAAAAGTTAATAATAATAAAGCTAGGCTATTGATAGAATATTTTGAGACTATTGAATCTTTAAAGAATGCTTCACCACTCGAATTAGAACAAGTAGCGAGTTGTGGAAAAGTAGATTTTAAGCATCTAAAATTTTTCCCGGTTCAAGAAAGTAATGGTGTCAAAGTAGTTACATACTTTGATGATGACTATCCGACTGGATTTAAAGATTTAAGAGATGCTCCACTTTTATTGTGGGTGAGAGGTGAAATTCCAAAATCAAAAAGTGTGTCCATTGTTGGAACAAGAAATGCTGATAATTGGGGTAAGCAAAGAACATTTGAAATAGCTCGAATGGCAGCTGAAAATGGAAATGTCGTTGTGTCTGGCTTAGCATTAGGAATCGACACTCAGGCACATCTTGGTTGCTTAGAGGGCAACGGTAAGACCGTTGCAATCCTTGCTTGTGATGTCAGGTTTCCGACCCCAAAGTCTAATTTTGAATTAGCTGAAAGAATTCTCGAGGACAGCGGTTGTGTAATTGCCGAAGTAGCGCCCGGAACTGAAACCGAGGCGGGTAATTTAATTGCAAGAAATCGATTACAAGCAGCTTGGAGTGATACATTAATTGTTACACAGTCCGGAGTGCCTTCTGGAACCTTGCACACAGTTAGATTTGCTTTAGATCTTGGCCGGAAATTGTTAGTCCTAGAGCCACAGCAGGGTGCTGACAGAGAAGCATACGCTGGCAACCTTCAATTAATTGGAGAAAGTGTTTTTGACTCAAAAATTCTCGGAGGAAGTAAAGAGTTTCAAAACCGCATCAGTAGTCGAAAAATTATTGCGGATATCACTCTCAAAAAACCAGAAGATTTTCTAAAATATCTAAGCCAAATGTAATGTTAAAAGTAATTATTTTTGATTTAGACGGCACTTTGGCTAATACAAAGAATTTAACTCAAAGTAGAAGAGTTCCCGCACAGGTGCTTGAATTATCTCAACCAATGGATCCATTTCCAGAGCTATTAATGGGTACAGACTTTCAGTTTGAAATTGCGACCTTGTTACGTAGCTCAATTCCAGTTTATATAATAACTAGATCTCCATTAGCTTATGCTTCTACACTTGTATTTCTCCTAGGTATTGATTTTGAGGAATTAATACCGAGCAGCACCAAATTTCCAACTCCACAATCAAAAATACAAAACATAATTGATAGAAATAATTGCACACCAGCCGAAGCTTTATATATAGGAGATACTAATGAAGATTTTCAAATTGCAAGAAACATGGGGATCATGTATCAGGATATAAATGAAGTATTAGGTTTATCTGGTAAGAGTGTTTCTCATTATCAAAATCTAGTTAAACATTGCGAAGAAGCTGACGTCTCCGAATCAAAGACGTCTAAAGTGTTGTTAGCTAATCAGAAACGGTCTGATGATTGGAGGGAGTTGATATTTAAAATAGTACAAAAGGAGAGCACAAATACTGTTACTCCGAGGCAGAGCCTCTCAGAATTAGCTGACGGGTTTGACGGTGGCATTTACCCATTTCACGACGAGTATAATGATGAACTAAATAAAGAAATTTTAAAGCCTTTTATTCACCCTCGCTTTGTTTCTAGATATCAATACGATACTGATCCACATATCAAGATGAACCTTTTTCAAATGTTAATTAATTTAGGCTATGGACCAAAACTGCTAGAACCTCCTTACAAATTCTCTATCCTCGAGAGTTCTTATAAAATTGAGGTATTTGCACATTACAAATATAGTGATAAGAGTCAATGGTGGAAATTTATTAAAGATTGGAAGATATCCTATTCAGGGCCAGAGCCTAAACTTCACAACTTAGAGTTCGTAGCACTTACAATGAGTGCCCCGATATATTTTGAAGAAGATCCAACTTTACTCATTATTCCGATACCATCTAGCCCTTTTAGTACAAATAAACCTGCTGAAGTTTCGCTCCGGTTAGCTTATAGGGTTTCTCAATTATCCGAAGTCCCTTTAGAGAATATATTTGTAAAAAAAGACAAGAATATAGTATTACTCGATCCAAATTATAATTTTGATAATATTAAGGATAGGAAGGTAATTCTTCTTGATGACCAATTAACGGAAGGTAAGCATGCACTAGATTGCATAAATATATTGTTAGAAAATGGCATTAATAAAATTAAAGTTCATACTTGGACATCAACTAAATTCAATTTAAAGATAGTTGAAAAAAAATATGAAACAACTAAATCTAACGCGAATGAAAATAAGAAAGCTTCAAAGATTATTGATTTTCTGAAGTATAGAGAACAAATTCTGTATAACAAAAAAGTTGAAGAACGGGAAGAAAAACTAGCGGAAGAGCCTGCGTACTTACTCTCAATACCAAATGCCGGATGGACTTGGTACTGTGATTATCATGAGGCTTTTGGCTTAGCAGATACCGAGCATGAGGCATTGTGGATGGGGGGTGCACATTTGCATTATCACGAAGATGACGAGAGTTGCACAATGAGCATAAAAGAGTGGTGATCAGCTTTGAGCCAGTTTAGAGCAAGCCCACAGATTAAAAAAACAACTAGTAAGCTTCTCCAGTGACTTTCACTTTTATAGACCTTTTCGCTGGGATTGGGGGATTCCATGCAGCTTTAGACCCATTGGGTGGAGAATGCGTATTTGTTTCAGAAATTGATTCTGCTGCGTCAAATATTTATTCAAAAAATTGGTTAAAAAATAGCGGAATATCTGTGTCAGGTGATATTAAAGAGTTAACAAAAAATGTAAATGAAAACATACCAAATCATGATGTTCTGACTGCAGGCTTTCCCTGTCAACCTTTTTCGAAATCTGGTCATCAACTTGGTGTAAACGAAGCAAGGGGAACGCTTTTTTATAATATTCTTCAAATCATAGAAGAAAAAAAACCTAAAATAATTCTCTTAGAAAATGTTAGAAACTTAGTTGGACCAAAGCATTACAAAGATTATTTGATAATAATCAAGCTACTTAGAAAACTTGGATATGCTGTTAGCGATGAACCAACTATTTTATCTCCACATGAAATACCAACTCGATTTGGTGGGACACCTCAGCATAGGGACAGAGTGTTTATAGGGGCAGTTAAAGTTGGTGAAAAACGTGCTAAAGAATTGAGTGACTTAGGACCATTACTTCCAAGGCAACCATTTAAAAAATATGAAGAAATAATTTGGGATATAAACAAAACTCTTACTGAGTACATGGCAACCCCAGAAAATAAAAGTACAAAAATAAGCAAAGAAAAAATTAATGCTTTAAAGATGTGGAATGAATTTCTAAATTCATATCGTGATTTTAATAATTCTAACCCACCAGGGTTGCCGCTATGGAGTGATTACTGGGACATTCGTAAAAATATTAAAATTCCTAAATCAGTTCCAGATTGGAAACGGCAGTTTATTTTGCGTAACATTGAAATTTATGAGGTAAATTCAAAATGGATTAATACATGGAGGAAGAAATACGATCTTTCTTCTCATATAACTTCAAATAGAAAATTTGAATGGCAAGGCCGAAACCAAGAAGATATTTATAAATGTCTGATTCAATTTCGGCCAAGCGGCATTAGGTGTAAAGAACCAAATTACGTTCCAGCTTTCGTAGCTTTAACTCAAACTCCCGTGCTTGGATGGGAAAAGCGTGAGATAACAGTTAAAGAAGCAAGTTTACTTCAAGGATTCAATAGAAATTTTAGCTTCTATGATCAGCGTGACTCCCTTTCACTTAAGCAAATAGGAAATGCTGTCCACCCCGCTTCGGCTCGCTTAGTGTTTCATGCACTAATAAACAGAGCTGAAACTTTGAAACTTCCATGGGCTAGCGAGTTAATTGAGCCAAAAAAGAAAAATACAATTTTGCCAAAAAACTTCTTTGCTACATATAGTCAGTTACAACTAACTTAGGTATGCTGCCGTGAGGGGGTTTTATGTCGGATAGTTTTGATATTGATATTACACCAAGCGTAACTACGTATGAGTTATATCAAATAGCCTCTTATACGCATTGGTTTGCAATAGGTGAATTTATTGACAATTCCATAACTAGCGCATTTCTCAATTGGGATGAGTTAAACAATAAATACAATAATCGATATTCATTGAATATCGACATAGATTTTGATAATGATAATAGGACTCTAACTATTGTAGATAATGCGGCCGGAATTGCGCGTAATGATATGCAGAGAGCATTAAGAGCTGGAGAGCCACCATCGGATAAGTCCTTGTTATCAGTTCATGGCGTAGGAATGAAGATGTCTTCCTTTTGGATGGGCAGAAATTTGAATATAAAAACTTGGCCATTGACCTCAGACACTGGGTTCGAAGTTGTTGTTGATTTAGATTTAATTAAAAAAACCAAGAGTGCTTTAACCAAAGTAAATGAAATTCCTCAACAAACGAAACCTGGAACAAGAATAACCCTTTCTAAGATAAATCAGGAGAAACTACCACGCGGAACTGGTGTAGCAAAGTTAAAAATGTTACTTGCTTCTATGTACAGAATATATTTAAATTCAAATGATAAGAAAGTTGTAATTAGATTTAATGGTAAAGCGCTGAAGTTTAATGATCCTGCAATTTTGAACGAACCATATTGGCCAGATAAGGAAGGTCCAGACGGACAAGTACCACTAAAGTGGGAAAGAGAATTTAGCTATAAACTAAAATCTGGACCACTTATTTTCGGCAAGGTTGGACTATTAGAAACAATGAGTCGAGATCTAAGTGGTTTTATGCTGCACTACAAAGGTAAAGGCATGGGCGGAATCGGCGCAATTGACTCAAGTGAAGAAATCAGTCAGCAGGACATTAGAGATGCAAGAGAATATTACCGACCACCTCGAATCTTCGGGCAAGAGGGAAGTTATAGATGGCAAAGATTTACCGGCAGTTTTGATATCAGCGATTTAGGTAAAACTTCAAGTACGGATTCAATTAAATGGGGAACTGATGAAGAGTTCGAATTCATCTCGGCCTTAATTGAATTTTTAAAAGATCCATATTTCAATATGTGGGCAATGGCTGAAAATTATGCTCCTAGAAGATTTTTAAATAAGCAGAAAAAAAATGAACAGCAACCTAATGCAACTGAATTCGAAGTAGAAGAAGTAGCTAGTATTTCTAATTTCTTTAATACAAGCGTCCATGGTGAAGCAATTAAGCATTTGGATGATGATGCCGATCAGAGTAAAATTTCAGACACCAGAGACAATTTACGCGCTCTAAAAAATGCTCCGCAAGAAGAATTTGTTACAAGTGATAATCAAGTTGCAATACCAGATTCAAGTGGCCACGTTCATAATTTTGAACCAATTTTTATTGATAATTCAGAGTTTGATCTCTTTGATCTTGAAACACTTTCTAAATTTCATCACCAGATTAGAATTAATGTTGGACACCCATTTATTCGCAAGTTACAATGGGGAAATCCAGACGTACGAGAAGCGGTTATTCAATTAATCTATTTGATGTCAATCCCAGAGGTTTTTTTGCCATTAAGAAATGACAAAGCTGCATATAAAAAGAAAATAAATGAGATTGTTGATTCAACGTTATCTCGTTTAGTTCAAAGGAAAGATAGTTAGAGTGACTGAAAATTCATGGGGTGCATTTGTAAAAAGTTATAGACCAAATAACTTACAAAGTAGTTCATTAGAAAAATACTTAGTTTCAATAGATGTAAAAAAAGATGGTTCAGAGAATTCTGTCATAAAGGGCCGGGAAGCATATTATGAAAGTCTAGAAAGACATTTTGCTCGCTTGGCTGATTTTCTTAAGAGTGAAGAAAAATCAGTCGTAAACTTAGTATTCGGAAATGTACAAAGTGGCAAAACGGGTCACTTACTAGCAAATATTTGCTGGGCTAAGGATAACAAGATTCATCTTGCTATAGTTTTTACAGGAGCTAACACTGATTTAGGACAGCAAACGGTTGAACGGTTAAAAACTAAATTGCCAGCCAATACGGCAAATGTAATTCCGTCACCTACGGAATCGCGATTAGCTACAGGTCCTGTTCTTGATCAATTACAAGAAGCCGTATATGACCGGATCTCCAGTCCGGATGATAAACCAATTCCAGTTGTTACCTTAATTAAATCATCCGCAAGATTGTCGGCTGTTCGAATTATGATTGAAGAATTGAATGTTCAAATAAATTTACCTCTAAATGTTATTATCCTTGATGATGAAGCCGACCAAGCTTCCGTAGACTCAACTGCAAGCACGCGCAGTCAAGTTGAATATGACGTTTCACTTGCTGATGATTTTACTACTAGAACAACTATCCATAATAGAATTAATGAAATCCGAGATCGAATTAACGGAAAACATATTTACCTTGCTTACACTGCAACTCCTCAAGCACTAATGCATGGTGACCTTTATGGACCATTGCAACCTGAGTATTGTTCAGTGGTACCAGCCGGAGACGGATATACAAGTATCGGCGGCATAGTTCGAAATAAGAAGATTCTAATTAAACTAGATCATAGCGATCGAAGTGTTACCTCAAACGAAAATTTAAGTACTATGGAATTTTGTTTTATTCAGTTTTTAGTTTTAAGCTGGCTACATAATAGACATGCAAATATATTTCATGGAAAAGATTTAAATCATCATGAAAAATGTGAAGAAAATTCTGTTCAATTCTTGATTCATCCGTCGGGCAGAAACGCTGATCACGAAGACTACAAAGAAACCATGGATAGTTGCTTACGAGACTTTAGAAAATATATGGAGTCTGAGGCAGATCAAGATCAATTTATTAATATTTTTTTCAAACCAGCTTATTTGAAAGTAGCAGATAGATTCTCTGCAATAACAAAGGAATTCTTGGCAAATGATGAACAAAAAATAGATTGTTGGGATTATATTTTACGTCTTCTCAATGATACAAACAGGTTAAAAATTAAACTTGTGAATTATAAACAGCGAAAAGAAGTTTCAAATCAAGGCATTTCCGAGCCACTTGTTCCGATTAAACCGGAGCAATGGAACGCTGCTGAGGCTTGGGTGTTAATAGGGGGTGACATTTTAGGGCGAGGGTTATCGATACCTCATCTTGTAATTACATTATTTCTAAGGAATCCAAATAATCCAATTTTTGACACAGCAATTCAGCAAATGCGTTTCTGTGGGTACCGAAACTCATATTTGGAAACCTTGCAAATATATGCAGATGAGGAAATTATCAATGGATATATGGAAGCAGTTGTTATTGATGAACCATTCCGACTGAGAACTCTTCGCTGGGACAAAGATAATAGAAACTTGAAAACTAATCCTCCGGTCTTACGATTTATTGCACCATCAACGACCAGATTTAGTCCAACTAGAAATAGCGTACTTAGCGGAGAAATTGCATTAAGAGATACAACTAGCAGCTCCGGATTTTTTAGTTTATCAAAAATTGCAAATCCAAACTATTTTATAAATAATCTAAATACAATTATTGATATAACTAATAATTTATCAATATTTGACCATTATGAAGTTGACTCTGAAAATTCAAAAATAAAAGCGATTGTGTACTCATTTAATTATGAAAATGCAAAAGAACTTCTTAAGAAATGGAGTTTAGCTGATGATGAAAGAGTTGAATTTAGCGCACTAGTTGAATTAATGGGTTATCCAACCAATGAAAAAGGTTTAGCAGATTTGGAATTTTTATTATCAGTAGATACTGTCACTAGCGAATATACTTCTGCAGAAGAATTTATTGATAAATATGATGAAGTTGAAAATTTATCTGAGCGAACATTAAGCAGTACATGTAATTCAAATGATTGGCATGAGCATAAAAATTTAGATGTATTTGATCGGTCAGAAGCAAAAGCTATTGTTGGTGGTTCTGAACGAAATATGCAAAAAAAATACTCCGATAAAGTTTTCATTCAATGCAGAATGTATGAACTTTTAAATCCAAATACTCAAACAGCGGGGCCGGGTTCAAGAAATTCTAAAGGTAGGGGAGTGGGAAGAGGTTTGAGTCTAATAGGGTGGATACCAGACTCTAAGTCTGAGTTTTACGTTAATAAAGAAGCTGGAAGAATTTATGACGTCTAGTGGCTGGGAAGCTGGGGATATTTACGAAATACTAAGTATTGACCATAAATTGATTGATTCAGATTTGACTGTAATTAAGCATGACTCAAAAAATAACGTTGTGCTTGGTTACACTAAGGAAGGATTAGTATTTCTTAGTTGCAAACAATATGGCCAGGTTAGTGGATTTAGCAGCGGCAGAGCTAAATTGGAAGTTTTACAAGAGATTAATCAGGGATCAAAAGGTACGATTTTGCCAGCTTTTATTTTAAGTTTTTTAGTTACTAACGATGAGGAACTAAAAGCAATCTCAGCTGTTTTTTCTGGATTGTATGAATTTAATAGAAGTTATCCAGAGACAAGTAAAGCCACAGATGCTGCTCAGGGGTTTGAAGATTATTTAACAAAGTTTCCAAAACTAGGAATGTCACGAGAAATTGAAGTAGGCCTTTTTGGTGAACTTTCAGTTATTGCAGCGAGCAAAAATAATAGAGATTTAATTTCGGGATGGCACTCAACACCTAGTTCAACTTTTGATTTCTCTTTTAACAGTGCGCGCCTAGAAGTTAAAACCAGCACTAGGCCTACTAGGGTGCACTGGCTAAGAAGCACTCAGTCATTGATTAAACCAGAGGAAAATCTATTTTATTTAAGCGTATATGCGCCTGAGGATAATTCGGGTTTCACATTGATGGATCTTATAAATCATATAAAGCAAAGCACTTCAGAGGTAAAATTTCAGGAACTATCAGAAAAATTGTCGTACTATGAAATAGACAAAGCAAAAATTAAATTTGATTTTAGTCAAACAATAAGAAGTTTCAAATTTATTGATTCAGAAAGTATACCCTTGCCAAATTTCAATAAACAGCAAATTTTGGAAGTACAGTGGAAGTGTAATTTTAATGAAATCAATGAGACAAAGAAATCTAATCCCTGGATTACTCTAATTAGCAATTAGTTTTAAATAATGAAAATAACAAGTCCATCCTTCGGCCTGCTAAATAAAGTATGTAAACATGCAATTTGTTGCCAATCCGTGGTTTTTAGACCTTGCTGCCCATCACTTATCCTCTCCCAAAATTCACGGTCTAAAAACAAAAATAGCTCTTGATATTCAACCCCTCTAGTTTTTTTATAGTCGCTGTAATTAAATTCAATTCTATTTAGTCCCTGTGAGTATTCCTTTGCGTAATCCCTAACCCCCTTAGATAAATCGTCATGGTATATAAAAGCTATTGGATGGGTGTGCTTCCAAATGTATTCTCTCTTTCTAAATCGTTCAATTTCTTTTATAAAATTGGATTGTGTATCCGATAAGTAAACTTTATAGCGTCCAGCCTCATCGACAAATTTCATATCAAGCGAAAGGTTCAAGTACGGAGCGAGATTAACTTTTTCTTGTTTTTGCTTTTCTTCAACAAGAAATCGTGAATTTTTGCCAAGTAAACTTGTAAATAATCTTAATTGCTTCTTTGCTACGCCGGCCGATTGGCGATAACAAACATCTAATTTATGAGTTGTATTCTCATTATTACTCCATATTTTTTCAAAAGTTTCTGGCATCTCTTTTTCATGCCACTGAAGCGGGTCAAGTGCAATGACGACCGCTCTACACTTACTACTTTTTGCTTGGCGAATAATTCCATTCATGCTCTGTAAATCAGCCGGGTCATCAACAAGCAAAACCACCCCTGGTCCTGGACCAAGATTTGCTCCTGGCACTTTAGTAGACCCAGAGTTCAAATACTTTAAGACCCCTTGCGATAATTGAAAAGAGACTGCCTTACGAGCATTTTCCAATCGGATTGCAATATTTAATAAGACGATAGTTTTTCCGGTCCCAGGGCCGCCTAGAATAAAATATATCTTCACTTTATCTTCTAGAATCTCTAGGTCTTTATAAATCTCATTTGCTACTTTTGATTGCTGTTCATCTAAAAATAATACCCACCTTTCATTAAGCTCTTCATCAAACGTATATCGGAACTCTTCACCTTGAATTTCTTCACTCATAATCTCAGATATATCCACTTTTTGCTTTTCACTATTTGAGTTGCTTCTTGTGGAGGATTTTTCCAATAATTTTTTGTTTAATTTATCTAGAAACCATGGATCAACTTCATAACTAGAGTCAATATCCTTATCACGAGCAAGTTTCGACATTCTTGCATAATCATCCATAACTTCATGCTTACCAATATCAACCAGAATTAATTGACCTTTGTCTACAACATATACCAGTCGGTCTCCGCTTGTAACAGCAGTTTTATAAGCTTGCACAGATCCAAATGAATCATCCTTTAGCTTCTCTTCATATCTATGCCAAGTAGTTGGGTTAGATTTCGCTTTACGGATTAACTCGGCACTTCTGCTAATTACCATGTCATGAACACCTGTATATCTATCAAGCTGTGATTTGAATCGGGGGGTCCATTTAATATTCATTTTTATTTTCTTTCACTTCTTCAATTAATGACATTATTTCTTAATAACTTTCTTAATAATCTTCTCAAGTTCTAAAAGAGTTATTGAATCCGCACTAATTGTTTCAGTTTGACCTTCTGTTTTGGGCATTTGTTCTTTACTTAAATGAATAGGTAAACCAAGATCTTTTCTAATTACCCTGAATACTGCTGATTCTACTTTCCAAGCTTCTCCACCTGTTTCAAAATGCCATACTTTATATGTGTCCCATCCCTGTTTTTTAAATCTACCCAATCTATCTTCGCTTAGTCGTTTAATGGGACGAATATTTCCGATACCAACCTTGTGAGAATTTAATTGGTCATTAGTAATTAAATATAGATAACTTGGAATGTTCAAATTTATCCCAAGTGGAGAACAAAAATTACATCCCCTACCTTTACATACATTTGTATACATTGGGGTCACAATATTTTTACATTTTAGGCACTTACTTTTCCAGGGCTTTCTTGCATTTATGTAAGGCACTAATGGCTTAAACCCTGCTTCACGCATTACTTTAATTGCAAATTTTTCATCAACATAATGAATATTACAATAAGTACATCCCGTTATATTCTTTTGTCTGCTAACTTTTTGATATGTGGGATATGAAATTCGCTGGCATTTTTTACATCTACTTTTCCAACCAACACGATCAGATTCATATTTAGTTAAAGGTTCGTAGCCTTGTTTTTTCATAACCGCTACTACTTCTATAGGGTCAAGAAATTTTCTTGTGCACCACTTGCATCCTGCTTGCCCGCGTTTGATGTTGCCAAACGAAGGATTTACTGTCTTCTTGCAAATCAAACAAATAGATTTCCAAGGCTTATCTTTATTTTGGTAAGGTTCTAGTGGCTTGAGATTATTCTCTAGCATTAATGCCACTGTTCCTACTTCAGAATTGCTATTAGATTTGCCAGATTTACTGTATCTACAAGTTTGACAACCACCAATACCACGTGCAATTTGTTTATAAGGTGGCTTTACTATTTTTCCGCAAACCAAACACTTACATCTCCACTTATACGTAGAATTTTTGTAAGGCTCTAAAGGCTTCAACCCTGCCTTCAACATCACTTTTGCAGCGTTAGCCGGATCTAATTTTTTAGGCACGGTGTAACAGTAGGACCGTGCACAGACAACTGGCAACGAAGTTGCTAAACCTTCCCCAACTCCTCTTTCCGCCCCACCCTATCCACCACCAACACACTCCCATTGGGGATCTCATCCCACCCATCTTGATTCCAGCCCGATGATGCCACCACAACCTCACCCTTAGCTTTGGTGTATTTAAGGTGGTAGTAATCAGTATCTTCTTTAAACTTTTGCGGGATTTTATCTTGGTTATAGATGCAAGCTGCCATGAAGGTTTGATCATTAATAATCATCATATTGATGGATGAGAATGTGCAGTTTGATTT
>Ga0209087_1001621_pt1 | contig 13161 bp, 13 predicted proteins | sample S_130805_EF_Meta_FD_187321 | JGI IMG/M metagenome (GOLD analysis project Ga0209087, IMG submission 187321) | Freshwater microbial communities from Lake Simoncouche, Canada to study carbon cycling - S_130805_EF_MetaG (SPAdes) (version 2) | ecosystem: Environmental > Aquatic > Freshwater > Lake ...
AGCAAGTCCCATTACTTTATATTCGCCTTCGTTAGGTTTAAAGCCAAGATATGACGTAATAGCAGAGTAAAGTAAGCCAAGAGAATGCGGATACTTAATAGATACCTGTGGGATAATCGTGCCGTCGGTAACTTCCATTATTCGTAAAGTTTCTTCCTCTCCTACTCCGTCAATGCTCATTAAAGTAGCGTCTTTAAAGGGAGAACTATGATAGGCGTACATTAAATGAGACATGTGATGTTCAGAAAAGAACGTATTCTTGCAAAGCTCTCTTAATTTAAACCATAATTTTATATTAGTCCATAGTATACGCGGTACTGATAGCCAGTTGTGCTTTACCGCTCTTAGTAATTTAAGAGAGGGCTTCTCGTAATAGCAGATTAAATCGAATTTATCTGTATAGTGTTCTTTAATGTAGTTTATAACATGCATAGGAAAACTAGGATCATGCTTTATGCCGCTAAATTTCTCTTCTTCACATGCAAATACTAACTTTCCGTCCTGAAATAAACAGGCAGATGAATCGTGATAATAAGCTGAAATACCTAGAATGTTCATATCAGTTTCTTAGTTACTGTTGGAGGGACGATTGCGTTGTATATAAGATCGGCTGATAATGCATGAGATCTAATACCGGGGTGATATCCATCTCTAGCAAAATCCGTAACATTAATTCCTGCGTATGCTTCTTCAGATTCTACGAATCTTACCTTCTCTACGTTAAATAAGTCTAAATCATATTTTCTAACAAGATCTATAGTAGTTTTACACCAACTTGTGATATAAGTGTTTGTTCCGCTTATTTTTGCGTTATATCTTATTAAATTTATATTTTTTATATACTCGTTAAAAAATGTTACGTCATCAAATTCTTCATACAGCATTTTATAAATTGTAGGATTATTATAAGGAGGGTAGTTTGGAATAAAGTCTTCTTGGTAAAGCTCATCACCGTTTTCTTTTATGAATTCGTAGCGATACAAAGAAGGTAAAACGAAAACAGCTTTATCTAATCTATAAAAATTATTAATAGAGCAAAAAGCTTTAGCTATCTTCTGTATATTACCTCCAGGTATTCCAAAATTATAAACAGGTTCTTTTAGCTTATTTTGAAGCAAAGAAGAGTATGTTTTTTCATAAGGCATACCTACTCCAAAGGTATAACTGCATCCAAATACCCCGGTAGAATTTTTTATTTTATCTAACGGATTTGAAGTTCTATAACCAAGCTCGGAAAGGTCGTAGTGTACATCTTCTGATTTAAAATTAGTGATACCTTTACTGATAGCCTCTTTTGACTCTTTCTCTTCTAAACCATGTAAGTAATCGAGTCTGGTAGGTGAAAAACAAATACCGTTAGTACTCTTATTCAGCAAGTATAGAGAAAGTAGACGTAATTCTTCTAAGTCTTTTAACTTATCGTACCTAAATAGTATACTCTCTTTGTTCTTCTCTTTTAATTCTTTAAAAATATCTTGTCCGTACATTACTTCAATTTAAAATAGTCTTTGTATTCAGGGTTAATTGCCAATATGTTTTGATTTCTTATTATGTCTAGCTTTACGGTCATATCTACAAACTGCTCAAATAAATGAGATTGATCTGATTCCCACATAAAGTGTACTATAGAATCCCATCCTTCTTTAGGTATGCCGTGCTTATCATACATTTCCTTTCCGTACTTTGTAATTTTATCTGTTGCTAATTCTTTTAATTCAGAAGGAAGAGCTTTAATACAGTTGAACTCCTGAACATAAAGAGGATTTATATGAAATCTTTTAATAAAGTAGTCTTCTATACCGTAGTACTGTTCTTTTTCTTTTTTCTCTGCAGGAATAATTCCCATATCAAAAAGTTTTTTATGAAGCTCTGTCAATCTAAAGATATTTAAATTGCTTACAGTAGGATGTATCCAGAAATCAATATTATTTTTATCTATGTTGAGTAGGTTAGTTTCAACTTGAGGCCATTTACCTCCGTTTCTTACATATTCAAAAGTATCTCCGACTCCGTCAATACTTAAACTCAAATGAATATGTCTAAATTTAGGCCAAATATCTAAAATATTTCTTTTTCCTTTATGTAGTAGAGTTGCATTAGTAGAGTACTTTAACTCGACATCATAGTGGTTATGCTTTTCAAATAAATCTATCATTCTCCAATGTTCGTTCATTAGCATTGGTTCCCCGCCTGCAAACATTATCTGATCCATATTCTTAACGTTCTCTTCAATATCTCTCCAGAAAATTTCTGCATCGTCTAGATGTATAACTCCTGTTTGTTGATCGTCAATATGCAATTTTGGATAGTCATTAGCCCATGCACTACTAAATAAAGGTCCGCAAGTTCTGCAGGATAGATTACAATAGTTGCTAAATCTAAAATCCCAGTACCTCAAGTTTAATTTGTTAATAGATCCATCTGGGTTTGTTTGTTCTATATGTGTCTTAACCTTATCGTACCAGTTACCGTTCATACCCTGCCTCATACTTGTAAGGCCATGCTCTTCTCTATTAGTACATCTCTCACAGCTTTTAGGTAGGGGTCTATCTTCTAACATACCTAGTCGCATCTCTTTAGCGGTAGTGCTATTAGCAACTTCTAACAAAGTCTGTTCTTTAACATTACCGAATGAATTCTCTTTTTCTAGAGGAGTCATACAGCAAGGAAATGCTTCTCCGTTGTTAATTACGTGTAAATGCATCCAGGGGGCTGCACAAAAATTCTTACTGTCTTTAAGATTGGTCATTTTTGATAAAGTTTAACATTTCGTCTTGTTGATCTGGTTCGATAAAATCTTGAGCTCCAGGGTTTGCCCATTGCGGGTTCAGTACCCAGCCTTCTTTGTTAGCAGTCTCCATTACCTCGTCTACATAACGATTAGACTTAGCATCATCTCCGTTAATAGCTTCTTTTAACAAAGTTATGTTCGTTTCAGGAATCGAATCCCACCACTCTTTTAACATTGGAAATGTTTCTACGAAGTTTTTGTTCCTTCTAATATCGTACTGGGTATAAAAAGACTTAAAGTCTCTTTCTCTTGACTCTAAAGAAGAAGTATGATTATGACCTGTTTCAATTTCTCTTATATATGCTACCATTCTTAGCATTCCATCTCTTTCCCAGTCTTGAAAGAAGTTTGCACCGCCATCATAGTTATCAAATATCCATTTTTCAATATGATCTGCTCTCTCTTCTCTAATATGCTTAGGTAAGGTTACTATTGACTGGAAGGAAGGAAAACGTAGTATGTTGAATGAACAGTGAGGTGAGGCGGTTCTATATTCTCTCTTTAACCTTAGTATTTCGTCCATAAAGTCCGTAATAGAGAATAAACACAAAGCATTAATTGTCATCATACAGTTAATTGACTTTACATTACCGTCTTTTAACATTCTCTCTACATTACTAACCCATTTCTCCCACTTTAAACCATCTCTAATATATTCAGCATGAGCACCTGTTGATTCACAGCTTGTGTATAAATGAAAACTCTTAATATTATGACTTGCTTTCAATAACTCTTCAAATAATTCATCTTTTTGACCTAAGTTAGAGTTAACTGCAAAATCTACGGCACAGTCCTTATTATTTTCCCACCATTTCATTAACTTCCAAAAGTCTTGAGACATAGTAGGTTCACCTCCCGTAACTCTTAACTCTCTTAATGAATGCTGTAACTCAGCTTCCCACCATTTCCAGAATGCTTCTACATAAGGATTGCCTTCGTTCTTTTTACCGTAAGGCATAGCATGATTTCCGTCGTGTTGAAAGGCTGCTGCGCCATCACTTACTAGGTTTTGGTAGGGACCGTTCTTTTTAATATCATTCTGCCATGTAGTGCTGAAAGAGGCATTGCAATAAGAGCAGGCAAAGTTACAATTAGGATCAAAAGCAATCTCTAACGTCTTTAAGTCCACATCCTCTGTCCAGCTTAACTTAGTTTTTGCTTCTAACAACTCTTCGTCAGTATAAATGACTGATTTATATACTCTATCTGATACTTTATCAGGCCCTAAGTCTTCAATCTTCCAACAATAGTCACACTCTTTAGGTCTTTCACCTTCTAGCATTTGCTTTCTAACTAACTTCTTATACTGAGTGTTATGAATTGCTTTATAACTCATAGCTACCTCTTCTAAGGGAATTTTATGTGCTGGCGGATGATGGCAGCTTGCATTTGTACCATTACCTAACCAAATAGTGGCATTAAACCACTTAGCTCCACAAAATGCAGGAGAGATAGAATTTATAGCTCTATCTCGATACTCTTGGTAGCTTTCTTCTTCTTTTTTAGCAAATATTCCCATAACTAAATTTTATGTATAAAATTACAATTCTCTGTCTTATCAAAACTCTTATTAAATATAAATATGTCAAAATCATGCTCTGCAATCAGAGTATTTTCCTGAAATACTTGTAATCTTTGTAAATCTATGTCTAAGTAGTTTAAATTAAATCCATTCTTTGGAAAATTACCAGCTCCAAAGATAATATGAGAGGTACTATCGCAAGATAGCTTATCACGTAACGTAAAGTTAAGTATATTTTCTCGATTTACAAAAAAATGTAATTCTCTCTCTTTTCTTCCGATAACCAGCTCGTAATCAGTATCTACTTGCCATTTGCGGCTAACGTGTACATACTCTATCTGTCCTGTTTCGTAAGAAACAATAAAAGTCATCCCATCTACCTCTAAATCGATTCCAAAATAAGAGGGTAGTTTGGAAAATAAAGTAGATTTTTGCGTAATAGGGTTAGGTAGGGAGAATGCTAGTTTAAATAGAAAATCTTTTTCGTAGTCAAAAACTCTATTTGCCGGATTTTCAATAAAATTCTCAACCATGCTATTAGGCCACATAATCCAGGGATTTCCTTTACTTATTTTTAACATTGCTATAAAGTTTTGTTAGTTCTGGAAATGTCTCTAGGAAGTTAGTGTTTCTCCTAATATCGTGTTCGTCTACAAACATAGCAAAGTCTAATCTATTCTTCTCTACTTCAAAATCATCTTCAGAAATTGCATAATCGTAGATTCTTTTAATTTTCTGTACCTCTGTATTAGTGAACCCGTAATTTTCATGAGTAAATTCAGGAGTAGCATAATAGAAAGCTTTTTTAGCAGCTTCTAAGATTAACTCTTTATGTTCTCTATCTAATATCTTAACAGATTGATGTTGAGGCCATCTTAAATAAGATGTATCTAATTGAATAGCAGATACCCAATACCTTTCTTTGTTCTTATATTTCTTTTTAAGTTCAAAAATTTTATCAATCAGCTTATCGTAACTAAATACAGACATAGCATTAAAGGTTGCCATTACGTTAATAGTTACTTTAGGAAGCTCCGATAAGATGTACTCTACATTTTCTAAAAATAAATTAAAGTCTAACCCGTTTCTAATATACTCTGCTTGAGATCCGTAAGCTTCGCATGAAGTAAATATAATAAATTCATTTACTCTTTCTTCGTCTATAATTTTCTTAGCTAGCTCTACAAACTTCTCTATTAAGTGTCTTGGTGACCCTAAGTTAGTATTAATAGAGAGATTTAACTTTCTATTAGGGAATTCAGTAGTACATATAAACTCTAATACCTTCCATGTATCTTTAGATAATAACGGCTCTCCGCCAGTTATTCTAAAGGTATGTAAGTCATTATATAGGTCAGACCACCAGTTCCAGAAGGACTCTACATACGGATTTTCTTCTGAATGCTTATACGGAAGTTGATTTGTTTCTCTTACCCAGGTTAGGTCGTTAAAAGCTGTTGAGGTAGGATATCCTCCATGCTTTTCTATCTCTTCCATCCACTTTGACGAAAACATCGGGCTACAGTAAGAACACTTAAAATTACAAGTGTTAGAGAAACTTACTTCTACGTACTTTGGATTATAGTTTGCTTTCCAGTCTAACCCTTTAATCTCTTGCATGAAAGGTAAAGACCAAGGTTCAGAGCTTTTAAAGACTCTATCTGAAAATGAATTAGAAGAATCCTCTACACTCCAACAGTAGTCACATTCCTCAGGACGCTTTCCTTCAAGCATTTCCTTTCTTTTCTGTTTTTTAAATTCTGTATTATGTAAGGCTGTAGGATTACTTTTAATTTCTTTCAAAGGTATCTTATGAGGCCCAGGGTGATGACAAGAGTGAGTCATTCCATTATGCAAGTGCATAGTGACTTGAGTCCACTTTGCCAAACAAAAGCCGCATCCCGTTTTACCAAGCTCTTCTTTTATATTTTGTAAGTTACTCATTATAGTATAACGTTAATCATTTTTGCTTTAGAAGTTATTTCTTCAATATTAACAAGCGTATACTTTACGTTATTAATACCTTCTTCTTTATAATTTACTTTTCCTTGCTGCATTTCTAAAATAAACCTCTCTTCGTTACGTGCAGTGGTATCTCCTTTAAGCCATCCCCCTTCGTGAAAACCTTCATCAGGATGTTCTAGGCAATCCATTTTACCGGGAGTTCTATGAGGTACGATCGTAAAAGGGACTTTAATATCTTCTTCTAGTTTTTCACAGTTAAATACCAGTCCGTTATTATTATTTCCTGCTTGATCCTTTAGTAGCTTATCGTGACTAAAATCATAATCTAAAACCAAACCCTCTACTCTTTCATTAAAAGATTTTTCAATCTCTTCTTGAGTTAAACACTTATCCCATATCATTAATTTTGCTAAGTCTCCTTTAAAGAACTTACCTGGATTTATTTGGTCTACTGAAGGTGTTGTTCCTAAGTAAAAATCTACTCCGTTATACTGTCTTAGAGCTACATCTAGTAAAGCTGGGGAGTCTGTTCCTGTTCCGGATGCTGCTTGTGATTCAACTCCATTCATATAGACGTGTATTTTTTTACTTTCTACATCAACGGAAAAAGTAACCCAGCTCCACTGTCCTTCATATCTTTTCATCCACTGGTAATGATGTCTATTCCATCTATCCCATAGCATTACTGTATATGCTCTTGAATTATTATAGGAAATACCGTAGTCAAATCCTGGTCGTCTAAAGATCGGGTACTCTACGTAATTTTTGTCTTTTGAACCTATTAAGTAGATAGACATTTTTTCTTCTTGTTGAAAAGCTCTAACTAAAATAGATACTGTATGAGATTTATGAGTTAGTTCATTTAGGACAGGACTACATGGTACTTTAACATAGGAACTATTTCCGTTAAATCTTAAAAAAGACTTTTTCTCTCCTAAATAATCTACATATTTCGTGTTTGTATATCCCTCTAATAAGCACCTCCAAAATAAATCGTCATCTTCCATTCCCCAATCCCAATATTCATTAGAATAGCCGTTAGTTTTCTCTACCTGTTCTTTTGTAAATAAAACAGCACCACCAAAATAATCTTCGTACTTTAAATGGTAGTTATGTTTTGAAATATTAACTGCAATATGTCTAGGATTCTCTTCAGGGTAGGAATAGTCGCAGTTATCATCTTCAGGTATCATATCAATATCATGCCAAACTACATAATCACATCCATCTTCAAAAGCATGCTTAGCTGCTATATTTTTCATAGCACCTCGATTAAATAATTTATTATCTACCTGATGACCAAAGTACATACAGTACTCTATACCTTTCTCTTCTAGGAACTTTCCTACACGAGGTATAAACTCTTTTAAATGAGCTTCTCTATTTCTATATGGTACACATACTCCTAATTTCATATACCTACATTAACATGGGTTTGATTTTCCATATGTACATAACTATGTACTTTAAATTCACAATTACTAATTCCATCTACTGTTGAGTTACCGTATCCTTTAGCTATTTCATTATAGTACTTTAATTGATTATATCTCGTATTAATATCCTTCCACCCTCCGCCCTCAAAGCCGTTTTCTTCATGAGGAAGTAATTCAAATGTAGATTGTCTCCTAAAAGGAGTATCTAGTACTTTGCCTTCTGCGAAGGTGTATCCTACTATTTCACATTCAGTCATATAACCTCTATTACCGCCTGCTAGATCCATTAATTTATAGTCCTTTACGAATTTAGAATCATAATAAAGTTTTAGCATATGAGAGGACTTATACTCACCGAAGTCTTGAGCTAACCCAAAGAACTTATTCTCAGAAATCTCTAAAATTTCTTCTTCTGTTAATATTGAATTATATACTGCGAAAGTATAAAGTAATCCTTTAAAGAAATTAGACGTATTTCCTCTGTGTGGAAATGCACATCCTAAGTAAAAGAATTTTGCTTTACGGTAATCAAGTAACTTTTCATAAGCTGTTGAACCTACTAACAAGCCATCTTGGTACATTGTTATTACTTTCTCATGTGGATTTATAGTAATACAGATATTAGTTCTATAAGTAGGTTTAATATCGGAAGTAATATAAACTACTTTCTTATCTTTGTTATAAGCTGTAAACTTATATTTTTGATACGAGTCGTAAGTTATGGCAAAATCTAAACCGTCTTCTCCTGGTATAGAAAAGATAGTAAATTCATCGTCGTACTTATCGTGGTTTAAAGTTATTTCGTTAGGATAAAACGTTAAAAAGATTGAAGTTTCTTTATCTAAAATTAAATTATTATGACATTCTACAAAAGCATTATGTCCGTTAAATTTTAAAGCTGCTGTATTGCTGTTCATCATCCTAAGAATCTTCTTATCTAAAGGTATATTATTAATTTTACATCTATAGAGTAAATCGTCATCTTCAAATCCCCATCCCCAATAGCCGTTAGAAAATCCATTAATTAGTTCAAATGCTTTAACAGAGAATAAAGTAACTCCTCCAAAGTAAGTATCAAAGACCGTACGAGTAGTATCATCTTCAGAGATAAAGTCTGTAGCTAAATGTAAGGGTATATCAGAGTAACTATAATCTACTTTATAAGGCAGCATATCTACATCGTGAAAGATTAAATAATCACAATGTAGAGCTTTAGCATAGGTGTAACCTATATTTAATAATTTACCTCTGTTAAAAAGCTTACCGTCGTCCTGTTCAATCACAATTATTTCATACTCAATATTCTTATCCTTTAAGTACTCCTGTACTCTGCGTTTAAAAATTTGAAGTTGGTTATAACGATGTCTGTAAGGTATGATTATACCTAATTTATGCATCTTTTTTACTTATTGTATGAAATTCAGCTAAATAAAATTGAACTCTTTCACTCCATTCATTCTTATCTATTTCTTCAAACCATAAAGTTAGAGAGTCTAAAGAATTAGCAATTTTTTCTAACGCTTTTACTTTTCTAGTTTCTAAAAGAACTGCGTCTTTTTCTTCTTGTGTCATATTATATTGAAATTATTATGTTTATTAATTTATCCCAGTTTTTATAGCTCGAAGCTCCAACCTCCTCTATCATAAAGCGAGGATCGGTTATATCAATCTTAAATCTAGACTTTGCTAACTCTCTATACATTTTTCTGTATTCTTCTGAGTATGCATTTTCCCTATTTGTATTTGCTACTGCTCTAATTCTTTCACCGCAAGTAGCATCCCATTTAAAATGGTTTACTATAACGCTATATTTTTTGTAAGGAGCAATTAGCGGATGATTCCAACCTTGCCATTTCCAAGTTGTATGTCCGTCTATCTTTGCATAATGCTGACCTGAAGTTAACTCTACGTATCCTTTCAGTATACAGACTTTATTTGGACAGGCTCCTGATAGAGGGTATCTGAAAAATCCTGCTAAAGGAAATTGCTTAAAGATATCTTCTTCTGGTTGTAACTCCGGAAACGTTCCGTCCGGTCCTATTCTATCTACAAATCCTCCTCTTATTAGATCCCATCCGTATTCTTCACAGTCCTTTATAATGTACTCTAAAGGCTCGGGGTATTCATGAAACTCATCATCATCAGCAATAATCCACCAGTCTTCAGGATGCTGATTTTTTATTTCATTGTACATTCTAGTTACAGTCTCCCAATTGTATTTTTCAGCAATACGTCTAAGAACTATTTTTGCTTTTGGAAACTCCTCTACTATCTTTTCTACTTCTTTAGAAAGCTCCTTATCTTCCCAATCGTAAACACCTACACAGATCTCGTCTACTATATCAGAGTAGTAAGTTAAAAAATGCCACAATATATTTGTTCTAGATCCAACTACAGTTGCTAATCTAATCATCTTTTATTAATTATTGTAATACCAGTCGAAGACGGTTTATCTTTTAAGATACGAAAATTATGTAACTTAACCAAATTCCACTCGTTATTTTTTTCTAATTCTTCTACTAATTTCGACGGACCATCGAAAGGATGATGATCCTTTTTAATATCTTCCGGAATAACCATAGAGGGTTCATAATTTTTATCGGAATCATGTAGTATTACTACACCTTTTGGAGTTAAAAGTTTTGAATATAGTTCAAAATCTAGCTTTACCCCGTCGTAGGAATGGTCTCCATCGATAAATAATAAGTCAATCTTAATATCTTGGAGTACAAAGTAGTTATAATAGGCATTTTCTGAAGTCTCCTTAATTAATCTCGGATGGAAGGTAGTATTAAAAAACGAATTTTCCCTTTCAAGATCATTAGGACCTCCGATACCGTTACAAGCATCTACTAGGTAAGTTACTCCTATATCTCCCCAGTTAAAATCAGGGTCTCCGCTAAAAATTTGCTGGTCGTAGAGGTCTTTACGTGCTTGAGTTATCAATCTCGGTATAAATCCGCCGCCTGACCCTATACATACACAAGTTTTTGCACGCATATGCTGTACTAGGGAATAAACAATCAATCCATCTCCTAAATGAAAGTCAGTTGCACCATGAGTCCACCTGTATGGAACCGGTTTATCACCGTTATTTGTTAAATTATGCTTTATATACTCGTAATTAAACATATCCTTTCTTTAAGAGGTTACGAATACTTTTACTTAGTTCTGGAAATAGGTTATAAAATACTTCTAGGACTTGTTGAGTGCTTTCTCTATAATAATCATGGCTCATATCTAAAGCACGTCTCTTATCAGGTCCAAAATGAACGGCATACTCGTATTGATCTTTAAACGGATAAATTCCTAAACCGTTAGGAAGCCATTCGTCCTTGTAGCATACAAGAGTTTCGTTAAAAAGGTACTTATGTTCTAACTTCATCTTTTTTATAAGCTGCCAGAGTAGTTTCTGTTCACAAAATACCATGTTTAACCCGTTTATCTCCCCGCCTCTTTCTGTCATAACATACATCCATTCTAGAGCAGTTTGAGCATAGATTCCCCTTAGTTCTTCATTATTAATATAGAGAAAAGCTACGTTGATAGCTTTGTCATCCCAATCGTAATTAGGAAGATCCATATATTTTCGTAATTGATAAGGTTCAGGGTAGTGTTTTGTAGTAACTTCCATAAAATTACCTATAGCATCTGACTTCCAGTAGTCATCAGGTATAAATTTCTGTTTTATAAATAAATCGAGATCGATTATTGCAAAAGGAGCTTTTAACTTACTTATTACCTTAAGTTTTGAAGATGCCCAAAAGGCATCCTCATTGAATTCGTATTCTTTCTTATCTAATACTTGAGTATCAACATTATCCCATAGATCTAGGATTCCCATATCTGAGATTAGTTGCTTACTATGAGAATCACAGTATAGGTTAGTAGTATGTTCGGGATAGAAATGCTTCCAAGTAAGTATGGAGGTATATAGGAATGCCTTTTCTAAATTAGAATAAAAAGACATATGTTCAGCACACCATACAACATTCATAACTAAATTTATAATAAATATTAAGAGAACACAGCATAAATCGTAGTATAGCTTGCAGCATCGGTTGTATTGAAGTTGTAAGTATATACGATTGGAGAGGCTGCAGTACCGAAAGGTTGGTTAGCGCCTGTTGTTGTACCTCCGGTTAAGATCGGAGAGGTACCTCCTGAAGTGGTAGACCATCTTCTAAAGTAAAAAGGGTAAATTGAAGTAGCTACAATTGTAATGAAGGAGTAGGTTTTTGAAACTACGAAATAGTTTGTACCTGCACCTTGACCACTAACCGAAAAAGGATATGTAATAGCGACTGTTCCTTGACCTGTATTACTACTTTGAACTATAACGTTAAATAAACTTGTACTCTGCTCAAAACTACTCATAGAAGCAGCTCCAGTATTATACCTAGGGAAAGTTTGTGCTCCCGTGTTGCGGATTGACTTTGAAGGTGTTGCACCAACAAAAGTAGCTGCTGTATTTAAAGAGTTGTTTGTAGCTCCAAATGTACTTATACCCATTATTCGTCTATTATGTTTTCGTCACCAAATATTTTGCCGAACTCTTTTTTAACTTGTTCGTAAGCGTATAAATAAATATTTCCTTTATCGATATCTATCTTCTGCTTAATAACTTTTTGAGTTCCAGAACGCACATTTTTATGAACTTTATCTTCTCTTTCTTTTTTTACTATCTCTCCGTTTTCATCAAAATCATAATATGTACTTATTTTAACCTCCTCTACATCTTCATAAAGCGGATACTCTACTTCGATATCCTTTACTAAAGGAAATTCTAAGTAACTAGGGTATTCTATTTCCTCTCCGTTATAAAGTACGTTAACTCCAATAACTTGTGAAGGCTCTGGATTAACTTCTCCGAAATATACAGGAAAGGTTTCTAGAGCAGCTTTCTTACTAGGGTACATTGCAACTGTCGTATGTAATAACCCGTAGAACATATCCACTCTATACATTTCTATCCTAGCATACGCTTCTGATAGTAGACCTTGATTTGTTTCAAGCGATTGCTTGATAATAAAACCCATAACTTATTTATTTAATAACGCCTTTACTAATTCTTTTAATTCGTTAATTTCTCCTTGTTGTGCTTTGAATCCTTCGATCAATAAAGCGTTTAATTTTTCATATCTAACTGCTTTATATCCATTCTCACGTGTATTTACAGTATCTGGTAATCCGATAGCTTCAATTTGCTGTGCAATAACTCCAGTGTCAGCTCCTTTATGTGAATGTACTTCGTCAAATCCTTCTTTCCAATTAAACGTTACACCGTTAATTGCCATTAACTTCTCAATTGGATTTTCAATTGGTGTAATATCTTCTTTTAATCTTTCATCAGAAGAATAGTAAGCAGTAATATCGGCTGTTGCTCTAATCTCACCTGTTGTACCTGATCCTGCTGTACCAACTCCTAATGAGTTAAATTGTACGTT
>Ga0209087_1001622_pt1 | contig 13155 bp, 28 predicted proteins | sample S_130805_EF_Meta_FD_187321 | JGI IMG/M metagenome (GOLD analysis project Ga0209087, IMG submission 187321) | Freshwater microbial communities from Lake Simoncouche, Canada to study carbon cycling - S_130805_EF_MetaG (SPAdes) (version 2) | ecosystem: Environmental > Aquatic > Freshwater > Lake ...
CGGGGTTGCACCAGAGAAAACGTACCAGGTCTTGCCTGCGTACTTTTTCACTTTTTCAAGAGCTCTTTGGATTTTTACTTGATTAGTCATTAGCTTCTTTACGTGAAGCGCATGCTTTTCCAGCATCGTCTGAGCGGCTTGATTTTTATTTAATGTATCCATCAATGAGTGCTTTACAGTTTTTGCTTTAGACGCAATAACTGTAGGGGTAGACACATTTTCAGCAACAGAGGCATGCGCAGCTGATGCTGCACAACCTGCGAGAGTCAACACAATTGCAGATGATATTGACACTAGTTGTTTATTTTTCTTTTTCATTTAGCGACCTTACCTTTCATTTCTTTAGTACTGGGGTCGTTTATTGTCAAAGTGACATTCTATTCAGTTTTAGATGCGAAAAAGCACATCCTCCCTTTTAGTGGAAGAATGTGCTCTCCGTACTATCCAGAATACCACAACTCTAGAGTAGGTGCGTCTATTTTGTCAACTTGACACGTCTATACATGGCTCGATAGGTAACTCCGGCAGCTTTGGCCAGGTCTTTAACAGGGACGCCGTTAGCGTGGAGGCGTAGACAAATAGCGGTCAGCTGGTCGTTTGCCACAGCTGCTGCGGAGGAGGTAGACATCTTTGCGCGGTACTGGCGGGCAATCGGAGCAATCGACTGAATTAGCTCAACCTCGTCGGGGAGAATACCCGGAGAAACGGGTGTGGTCTTTTGGTAGCCGTCCGGGTGGGTCAGATAGCTCGGGTGGGGGGTAGGAATAGGTGCGTCTACTAAGTCACGTTCGGTTGGGGGAGTGAAACGTAGCAGCCAGGAACGAATGGTCGAGCGTGGACGTGGCGGAGTAAGGGAGTCGCCGATAGCCTGAAGAGTCCAACCGGAATGATAAAGATCATAGACGCGCTTAATCAGTTCCTCTTGCGGGAGGGAATTAAGGTAGCGTTTTTCTTCCGGAGGGAGTGGCTGCTTACGAGCTGAACGTCGATCTGTCATAGATATAGTATAGCGGCAAAAGAGGTGTACTTTATTTAATTTTTAGTACCTTAACGCTAACTGCTTTTGGCCTGTGAGAAGGTAGCGCATGACTTTGGCCCCCCTTCGATTTGTTTCCTAAACCGACCCCGGCCTCTTTTTTATCAAGGGGGGCTAGACTATTGCCTTCATTGATAAAGGTTTAGAGAGTAGAGGAGATAGGAGAAGCAAAGTAGAAACATAGGTCATAAGGCAAGCAACCCAATCCAGCACACCTAGACCTATCCAGCCCAGCACAAGACCAACTAATTTTTATTTATTAGTTAGACAAAAACCTAGAGGGGTTAGTCAATAATAAAGTTTAGATTTCACAAACATCTAGCCAGCACCACTCAACTTAGCAAGCAATTAGAAAATAATAACAACTACCTACCTACCCACCCAAGCCGAGCAGACCCACATAGATACACAACAACAGGACACCCACCCAACTACTAGTCAGCTGAGAACCTAACCCCAGATACTCACCACAGACTAAAGACTTTATAAAGTTTTACTAGCAGACCCGACCGACTACTCCAGATAAGAAGAACACAATCAAACAACAGACCAGCCACACCAAGACCAAAGACAAAGTGAACCCACAACCACCCCGACCAACGCAAGCCCAGAAACTCCACCGTGTTTATTCATAGCCAAAACCAATCCCATACAGAAACGCCTTAGGAGGCTCATAGAGGGCTTTACCCCCTAGAACATACTTTCATACCAAGCCCCTTGAGTTAGTCGATTCTCAGCGAATTGTCTTAAATGGGAACACTTATTCCCCTAGAAATCAAGCATCTAGCCAAGCAGACAGCCAGCCCAAGCAGATAACCTTAGGGGCTAGGGCAAGGCTAGGCAGGGACAGGCAGAGCAAGACAAAGCCCCCAGACCTCACCGTGTAGGGTCTAGGGGCTAAGTAGGGTCTATGCCCAGTTGATTACCCAGTCATCACCTAGAGCCTTGACTGCCTCAGCCAACTCTCTAACCTGAGCAAGCCTCTCATCAAAGTAGCCAGCAGGGCGACCACCAAACCAGATACTAGGCCCAGCCTTACCCTCAGCCTCTGCCTGAGCAAGACCAGAGAGCATACTGCCTAGCAGACCTGAGTGGTTGCCAGCCTCAGCCCCAGTCATCTTGTAGGCAGGTAGTCCCTCATCAGCAGGGTTGATAGCCTGAGCAATCAAGACACGACCTAGCAGGTCATCAGCAGACAAAGACCCAGCCCAGTCCCCATCTCCATCTTGGTCAATCCTAAGACCAAGTAAGTCCATCAAGGTTTGAGCATTGAGGTTAGAGAGGTTGACCTCTGCCTCTGAGAATGATTGAGTGGTCTTGTTGTAGCCATAGAAACTAACGGACATTTGAGGTTTCTCCTATCGAAACTTGCCAGCCTCTTTGACTGGTCTACGACCAGTCTATAGCATAAAAAGCAAAACACGCAACATTTAGATAACAGATTGATAACAACTGAACCCCGGACTTCACCGTGTGATGCTACAGCCCAGAGCAACAAACAGACAAACACAAATGGACACAAGTGGACACAAGTGGACACAAAAGGGCAGAACTATAGACATCTAGCAAACTTGTATAGTTTCAGCCCAAAACTATACAGATACCCAGCCCAGCCCCAACAACTCACCGTGTGATGCCCCGTATCACTGTTATCAAGTTGTTATCAAATGAACTTGACTAAATACTAACTACACTGCTACGCTTGCCATAGGCAAGCCAGCAGGGCAAGCCCTTACAGATAGGACAGAACCAAATGAACACAACTACCACCAGCCCCCTAGCACTACTAGGCACTCCAACCACCATTGTTGTTGTAGTCCTAGACGAGCAAGGCGAGCAACTTATTCGCCCAATCTACGAGTGTCATTCTTGGGACAGAGTGGCTGATTTCGTTGAGTTCCACCAGACCATAGAACTAAAGCACACTGCTGAAATTCAGGTTTGGGAATACTCCAAGCACCTAGCCACCTTCTTTGTAAATAAGAAGTAGGCAGACCCCAAAGCAAGCCCTAGCCCCAAAGGCTAGGGTTTTGCTTTGCCCCCAACAACTCACCGTGTTGCTTTCCGTGTAATCCTCGGCAGGCGAAAAAATGAAAAATCACTCCACCCACAAACCACCAAAAAAAAATCAGCGTTTCAGCCAAGACCCAAAAAGAGCAACAGCCCAGCCAACCCTAGCGACCCCCAACGCTTCACGATTGGATACGAGCCAGCAACTTACGCCACACACGCCAGACAGCCGTCAAAGGCTTACGACTACGACAGCGAACCACGCTAGACCCCAGCCCAGCCTTATCATAGGCTTTGAACCCGACCCATTGAGCCTTATGAGCCAGACCAAACAGCACCCGTGTTATGACCCGTGAAGTCTTGTAAATACCTAACCAGAACCAACGCACTCTAACCAACTTTCTTGCCTAGAAGTCTAGACATTTCGATAATCACATTTTCAGGAATAGGGTTTTCACGCCCAGCATTTCGTTCCAAGCATACAGCCAAAGGGACATCTAGGAAACTCTCATTTAGTTCGAAGTCAGCCCCACACTCACCAGCCAACTTACGAAGTGAAGCCAAGCCCTTATCCACTAGGTTAGTGTTATCCACAATCACCAACTCAAAGTGATTGCGAAACGCTTCACGAACCAAGTTCGCACGCACCCGACCCAGCAAGTTCCCAGAGTGATTGGACTTGGCATAGGCAGACCCAAATAGCATTTGAGAGAGTTCATCATTGTTGATACGCAGAGCCACGCCAGCAGGACACGAAGCCAGCAACTCACGAGCATAGGTAGATTTACCAGACGCAGGGAGACCACGAAGCACGAGCAACTTAGGCATTTTCCAGACCTTCCTTGACGACCTTAGCCAGACCAGCAGAGCGAGTTCTGGCACGCTTGGCAGACTTATTGCCGTGTATGCCCGAAGCGTTAGAGCGTGAGCGTTCACGCAAGACCAGAGCCAAGGCAGAGCGTTCAGCCCTAGCCCTAGCCTGTTCAGCCTTGTTGAGAGCCATTAGACCTCACACTCCCAGCAAGACGGGGACACATCTCCATAGAGGAAAACGCCGTGTTGGCAGTAGTCAGTCTTACGCTTACGCTCTAAGACCTCGGTCATTTGCTCGACCATAGGGAGTAATCGGTCAGGGTTGCCACCCAGAGAGAGTTGGCGATACGCTTCTTCCAGAGCGTAGCCCAGAGTTTCAGCAGAGTAGTTGGCATACGGGTTGTTTGTTGGCATTTGAGTTCCTATCTCGTTTGGAGTTCCAGCCTACCAAAATCAGCAGGGACTATCAACTTCTTACGAAGTTGTAAATCACCCTTATCTCGAAAAAATGAAAAATCTTCTTAGCCCCCGACCCGACCAAAAAACTCCCGACCAGCCACGCAGCCAATCGGGAGTTTGTAAAACGATCTCCGTGTTTTACTTTTTGGCAGTTGCCTTTTTGTAGAGCGACACTAGGACAGAGTAGCGAGTGGTCTTGCGTGTCTGCTCATAGACTTCGGGGAACATCTCGGCTAACTTCTTTTCATCAGTTCCAGAACGCTCACGCCAATCTCTACGAGCAACATCTATGTTTCTGTGGACTAGAGTATCAACGCCAGCCTTATCAAAGATTTCATTGACTTCGGCAGTTAGGGCAGTTTTGATTTTCTCTAGGCGAGTAATCTCGGCACGAACATCAGTTAGTTCGTCAATCAGGGCAACGACTTTTAGCGTAGCCTTAGCCGTGTTGGTTTCGGTGTTTGTGGTCATTAGTTATCTTCTTCCGTTAGGGTCATCTCTACTTCTTCAGCGTGGCACTTGCCACAGAGTTTAGAGTTTGTGTAAGGGGATAGAGTTTGGAACACTTTGCCAGCGATAAAGTTTCCACAATCGGCACAGGTTGGAATAGTCATCTTAGTAATCGCTATCGTCAGTTAGGTCAGCGTTCATTGCTAACACAGGGTCAGGGGTGGTTAGTGTGTCGTTAGAGCAAGAGTGTTCATCTTGAGTAGCAGGGTAAGAAACCCAGCCACAGCATTCAGTGTATTCGTGAACCATTTTTGATTTCCTATCATCATTCAGCATTTCTGCCTACATAAGAAGTAAACCAGATCCCGATCATAAATACAACTTCTTACGAAGTTTATTTTGCGTTTTTCTGGAAAAAATGAAAAATCGCCTACCGAAAAAAAAAATAAAAATAAAAAAAATCCCCGAACCGAAGTCCAGAGATTTTTTTGAGGCCGTGTTGTTATCCGTAGATAATCTCACCGAAGAATGCGAGTTGTAGCATTCCGTCGCTCACGCAGTGGTCAGGGTCTTCCAAGTCCCAGCGTTGCCCGCAGTGGTGGTAGTTCTCTTTGACGGAGATTGCGTAGGCACGAGCAAGGTCATCTATGGTTAGGGTCTTTGTGATTTCAGGTTCATCATCATCATCAGGGTCGCAAGCAGTTAGAGTAAAAGTTCCGTCGCCGATTTTGTCCCAGTCGCCATCCACGCCATAGTTGAGTTTTACCCACCAAGACGAGTATTCCCAGCCACCACCAAAGGTAGAAGACCAGAGCAAGTCTCGGTCAATGCTCACAGGAATTGTGATTAGGTTTTCGGTGTTGTGTTCCATTTGAGTTCCTATCTCTTATTCAGCATTTCTGCCTACATAACTATCTAACCACGCAGCCAGCCAGAAAAAAAATGATTTTTGGAAAAAAATTTCTTTTTTCTGGAAAAAATGAAAAATCACCTAAGAACAAGCAACCATAAAAAATCCCCCGACTTGTTATCGGGGGAAGTTTTTAGAACCCTAAATCTGGATAGTATGGAGTAGGGTCGCAACAATCCACACAAGAGCCGTATTGAGTGCTGTATCTCTCTGGGTCAATCAAAGGGTTCTTATCTGTAATCACGCTCTCGCAATCAGGACAGGTTTCCACCTTGCCCGAAGTAAGTCCAACTAGGTTTGCTACGAAGTTGATGTCTGTAAAGTTTTCCATAGCCATTACTTCTTACCCCCTAAGAATAGAGCGATAGAGCCACCGAGCAAGAGCAGACCTAAGAACCAACCAACCAGCAAAGAGTTTGGAGTTTGATTTTCCATAAAGAACCAAGAGCCAACCCCGATTGAGTAAGCACCAAGTCCAGCGAGTAGATACTTCATTTTTAGTTCCTATCTGTTTAGGGGATTTTTTTTTATTTATCCCGTGTAATAAATCTATACCTAGCCACCGACATTTATCAAGACTTAGCAACAAAGTCTTTGTTTATTCTGGAAAAAATGAAAAATCAACAAGGAACAAAGCAAAAAATAAAGTGGGGCTAGGCGATAGAAAAGGTGGGAAGTTCGCCTAGCCCCGATAGAGAGTTTCATCTCTCCCGATTAGATTGGATAGGACAACCTAATCAAGCCATTTTTTAGTCCGTGTTCGCAGTTTGCGATAGACGGAGTTTTGACCAAGTATAAAGCCCAGACCTACCGAGCCAGATACCAGCATTGAGATAGCGACCAATAGCCAGACATCTTTGTTAGCCATTATTTTTTACTCCAAGCACTACCAGCGAATACCACCGATACTGCCACACCAAGCCACAGACCATCTAGCCAGACTTGATTTGCTGTTGCTGTTGGTTCAGCACCAGCACCGATTAGCAAAGCGATACCGAATAGCCAGACCAGAGCGACTAGGGGAGTGATTATGATACCAGCCACTAATCTACGGATTACATACTTATTCATTTTGAGTTTCCTATCTCTCAGCGTTGGATTGTTCCAACAAGACCAGCCTAACAAAATAAAAGTTGCCGTGTCTAGTATTTTCCAAAAGTTTTTTTGTTTATTCTGGAAAAAATGAAAAATCAATCCACAATCGCCGAGCCAAATAAAAGAAACCCCCTTGCTCTGTGTGCGTAAGCAAGGGGGCTTTAGGTATTGACCGAATACCTGACGGGGCTTTACTTGGTCTTGACCCACTTGAGAGTGGTTTGTAGCAAGTGGTCATAATCGCCACTTGTGGCTTCCGTGTAGTAAGCGTCAATGGCTTCCTTTGGCAGACCTGCTACCTTCATAGCCTTCATAACTCGGGCTAGGATTGCGAAGGCGTTTCCGTCTTCACCGACCAACTTGACGGTTTTTACTTCTGGATACTTGACTTCCATTTCTGGACTTCCTATCTATCAAGGGGACTTGGCTTTTCCTTATCCCGTGTTATTATCCTAACCCCGACAACAGACATTTATCAACTTCTAACGAAGTTTATTTTGTTGTTTTCTGGAAAAAATGAAAAATCTTCTGGCAAAAATAAATAAATAAAGTTCCCCCTAATCGTGTTTGACTAGGGGGAAACTTTGTTAGTGTTTTGGCAACTTGGCAACTAGGGTATCTAGTGCCAAGCGATAAGCCTTGTATTTGATTTCGGCTTCGTGTTGCTGTTCAGCAACATACTTAGCGTGTTCATCATTTCCAACTGCCCATAGATTTCTCTCAACGCTGGTGATTGTCCATTTGGCATACTTGCTGGAAACCATTGAGATTGCCTTTACCAAGTTGTAGTGGTTATGGACTTTGTAAAGTTTTGCGATTACCATTTCGGCATACTGCTCTGCTGTTAGGTTCATTAGTTCCACTCTCCTAGTGCCTTCATAAGTTCATTAGGGGACACTTTGAGTTCCACACACAACTTAGCAAGGGTGTTTGCTGGAAGTTGGCGTTGCTTGTGGAAGTATCTGCTAAGGCTTGACTTTTGTAATCCCGTGGCAATAGCAAACTGATTTAGGGACTTGTAGCCTAGTTTGGTGTATCTGGCGATAAACCATTCCCAAGTGATTTCGCTTTGAGCCTTTACTTTTGTTTTTGGCATTTTATCTCCTGTTGGTTAGTTAGGTCTTTTGACCTAAGACCAACTTACACTATTTCCATCTGGAAACCAATTCCCGTGTATTTATTTTGTTCCTATTCTGGAAAAAATGAAAAATCGCCTAGCAATCTCCAAAAAATCTGGGCAACAAAAATCCCCCTGACTTTCCTAAGGTCAAGGGGACTTTCGTAGCGAGAGAGATTACTCGGTGATAATCTCAATCGTGGCTGGGCTGTCTGGGTGAAGATAGAAACGCTGTTCTGCTGTTCCCTGCTTGACTAGCAAGGTTAGGGACTTAGGGGCTAGGGTTTCCAACTGCTCGGCTAGTTCTTTGATTTGAGCAACTGCCTTATCTAGTCTGTCTGTTGCGTCTGTTAGGTCGCTAGGGTCTGGTAGCGAGATTGCTTCTAGGTTGCTGATTACATCTTCTAGTTCGCTTACTGCTTGCTCTGCTTCGCCTACTGCTTGCTCGGCATTTGACTTAGCGTTCTCTGCTGCGTCTAGGGCTGACTTTAGTTCGCTTGCTACATCTAGGTCAATGTCGTTTAGTTCGCTTGATACTTCTTCCAACTCGTTCAGTAGTTCTGCTAGTTGGTTTGCTAGGTTGTCGTTGGACACTCTGGCACTTCCTATCTGGAGAGAGTGAGCCGTGTTGCTCACATAACTATCAAACCATAAACCACCGACATTACAACTACTTCTAACGAAGTATTTTTGTGTTCTTCTGGAAAAAATGAAAAATCTTTGGCGAGCAACGCAAATAAAAAAATCCCCCCTGACTTATCAGGGGGAGTTCTTTTAGTTAGTCGCAGTAGGCACAGGAGTTTCCCCAAGCCAGCACAGGCTCAACCTCGCAACTAGAGCAGTAGGGTTCTTCTATCTCAAAGTAATCTTCCGTGAAGAAGTCTTTAGCACCATTAGGGTAATCTGCCGAGCAATCGCCACAGAGCCAGAAGTGAGTTAGTTCTAGGACTTTAGCAGGGTCTTCCAAGCCATAGAGTTTAGGGGTTCTGCCTAGAAGTGCCACAGGGTCTAAGTCGCACCAAGTTCCACAACTATCGCAGTTGTAATCTCCGTGAGTAAGTGCCATTGGTATCTCTCTCTCTCTAATCTAGTTTTCGCAGGTCAAAGCCTAGTCGGCGTAAATCTCTCTTTATTCGTTCTAGGCTACGCCTATCACTTGGAGTGCTAGAAGAATAGAAGAACGCACCACTAGGGGCTATCCACTTGTAATGGTTGTTTTTGTTTAGGGCAATAGACCAGCCGTGTTTGGCTACAATCTTGATAACTTGCTGAAGTTCTTTTCGGTTTGCCATTTTGAGTTCCTATCTCTTTGGTATGTCTATTCTTACATCTACCCCCGACATTTTCCAGAACCAGAGAGCCAAAAATAAAGATTTTTTTGGTTCTTCTGGAAAAAATGAAAAATCTTCTGGCAATCGCCAAAAAAAAATAAAGCGAAACCCCCGAACCGAAGTTCAGGGGCTCGCTTGGCTCTCGGTGTTAGAGAGTTCTTAGGTAATCGTAAAGGGTTTCACGAAGGGTTGCCTGATAGGCTTCTGGATAGATTTCCTTCATTAGTTCTCGGTCGAAGTGGGTGTTCTTGCCATTTACAACCTTGACTACCACCATACCTTCCACAAGACCTTCCTTGTGGTCGCCTAGTGCTTCACGAAGGGCTAGTTCTGCTAGTTCCTTCTGCTCTTTGGCTAGTGCTTCTGCCTTCTTGGCATCACGGAAGTCGGCTAGTGCCTTCTTGCCTTCTGGTGATAGTTCTACTGCTACTGCTGGTGTTGCCTTCTTGTTGCTAGCCTTCTTAGGCTGGGTGGTGCTGGTTGCCTTCTCGGCTACTTTGGCTTTTGCCATTTTTATTTCTCCTTGTTTGGTTTCAGCGTTTTCTGCTGTAAGACCAATCTATACCCTACCCCCGACATTAGATACAAACTTTTACAAAGTTTTTTGCTATTCTCTGGAAAAAATGAAAAATCTTTGGCGAGAAACAAAAACCGATTTGTTCTGGGCAAAAAAAATACCCTGCCATTTCTGGCAGAGTATCTTTTCCGTGTTGCTCTATTTGAGCAACGCTAGGATTTGAGCAACCTGAACATCTGTTAGGGGGAGTGTTTCGCCTTCATCATCACTGCCACCTGTTAGGACTGCTGTTCCACAGATTACATCTGTAAAGCCGTAGGACTGCTCCCAAAGGTAAGTTGCCTTCTGGTTGTAAGGTAGGTTGTCCAACTTACCTTCTTCATTGACCCAAAGGGTAATACCTTCTAGGTCATCTGCTAGAGATACTGCCTGTATCCAACCTGCTACTGCCGTGTTTAGAAACTCGTATTCCTTAGCGATTGGCATTTGCTGAACAGATACTTCGTGTTCTGGTGTGATTACGATTACTTGCTTGGTGTCCATTTAGATTTCCTATCTAAGTTGAGTAAGCGTTTTTGCTTACATAACTATCTAACCACTTTTGCTGGTAAGTTCCATCAACTTCTAATGAAGTTTATGGCTATCTTCTGGAAAAAATGAAAAATCCCCTGCGAACCACCACCAAAAAAAGTTCCCCCCTACGAACCTTGGAATAAGTAGGGGGGAAGTCTAGGGGGTCTTATACTCGGTCTTTACAATCCACGCAGACCCAAATAGCGTGTTCGGTGTTCGGGTCTAAGTCAATCCCCGAAGTGTCTGTAAAGGGCTTACGCTCGCTGGCTAGACCATTTCCACAACTCTCGCAAGTGAAAACATTTTCGCCATTACAGCAATCACACTTGGTCATTAGTCCCACCCCATACAGCCACAATAGTAATCATCATTTTCATCTTCGGGCTGGTAGCGAAAGAACGCTAGGTCAGGACTACTTGGCTTAGGGTTATGTTCGGTGTTGGTGTTAGGCGAGCCACAAGTAGCCATACGACCTGCTAACTGCTCTGGCGTTGGTTGTTCAGCCATTAGTTATCTTCCTGTCTTCCTAGTTCCTGCTTGATGATTAGTTCATCTATGGTGTTCTTGGCTTGTGCTAGTTCTTCTAGCATTTCATCTATGAGAATAACCATTTTTTCTTCTATGGTTTTTGGTTCTTCGGTGTTAGTTGAGAACTCAACTAGACCTGTTGATACTCCACACTCGCCACAAAAGGACAAGTCGTATGAGTTCATAAATACACTTAGGCAGTTTAGGCACTTGGTGTTCTTGGACATTTGGTTTCCTATCTCTCGGTTTATGTTGCTACATAAATAATAACCACGACCACAGACAAATCTTCCCGTGTCTTTGATAACTTTTCAGTTATTTTTTGGTTCTTCTGGAAAAAATGAAAAATCACTAACGACAAGGCTGGTCAAAGATAACCCCCCTGACTTTCATCAAGGGGGGCTTGACTAATCTTCGTCTTCGTTGATTACAAGTTCCAACTCGTCAAGGGCTTCTTCTGGGCTAATCTCGTTAGCGTGGTATCTGCTGTAAATGCTTTTGACCTGCTCTGCCATTTTGTCGTTCATCTTCTCACCTACCCTTCTTCTTCTTCGTCTTCGTCTTCTTCTTCGTCTTCGCACTCACCTTCGCAACCTTCGGCTCCACAGATGTAGCAAAGTTCGTATTCGGTAGCACCCTGCTCAATCAGGCTCGTATAGCCAGCGTTAGCGTCTTCGTGATTAGTCTCTACTGCCTGAATAAACTTTAGAGAGCAAGACTTCTCAAACCACTCTTTTAGTATGGAGAGCATTTGGCTCGGTGTCTTCTCTTCGCAAGTGAAGAAACTATCAGGCTCATCACCATAACCATAGCCACGAGTTTCGGTAACCTGCTCTTCGTCCATAAGAACATAAATCTTGTGGCAAGTGTCCCAAGTGATAGCCTTAGCGTCGTCTAGGGCGTATTCTACTTCGTCCCAATCTATAACTGCCATTTCAGTTTTCCTATCTATCGGTGTAAGCGTTTTTGCTTACATAACTATCAAACCACTAACCACAGACATTTATTACAACTTCTCACGAAGTTTTATTACTTCTTCTGGAAAAAATGAAAAATAATGTTCGGGAACGAATAAAAAATAAGTCCCCCTGACTTCTCATCAAGGGGGCTTATTGGATTTAGATTTCAGTTTTGAGTTTGCGAACTTTGCGAGTAATCGTAATCGTGTTAGTCCAAGGGATTATCCCTAACAACATACCAACTCGTATGAAGTCAAAAGTTTTCCGTGTTTGGTATCTATCTAGTTCGGTGATTTGCTCTAGGGTTAGTTTAGTTCTCATCTTGCTCACTCTCATCTAACGGAAACGCTTCCTGAAACGCTTTATCTACTTCTGGGTCGAATAGCCAAGTTAGGAAACCCTTTACATCTGGATTATCGGTGTTCAGTTCAAACTTAGGGTTCAGTAATGGGTTCTGGTCTGGGTCTGGGGCGTTCTCTGGGCTAGTTGGTTCTGGATTTTGATTAGTCATTTACCTAGTATCTCTCTTGTTTTGATTTTGATTTTAGATTTGTTGATTTTTAGATTTATCCAAAAAGTTCCGTGTGTCTGGCAGAATACTTTGTGGCGACAAGGGACAAGGATTAGAGTGCCATTGTCCTTTGGTTCTTTGATTAGACCTAGAGCAAATAGTTCTGCTTGCTCTGCGTCTTCTGGTCGTTCTACGAACATTTATTTCCTTTCCACAATAGATAACTAAGAAACTACTTCATTTATCCCCGTATTAGCAAAAAAAGTTTGTTTATCTGGAAAAAATGAAAAATCACTAGGGACAGAGCCATTTGCTCTGGGCTGGGCGTTTGAGTTTCCGTGTTTATTTTTTGTTGGCTTTTTTCTTAGCCTGAAACTTGTCGCTTGCTTTTTTGGTAGAAACCTTTTGGCAAGGCAAGCAAGTTGGAGTGGTGTTTTTTCTTATCAAAGTATTTTCGGGAGTTCTATCGTGTAGTCCATTTTTACATTTAGGTCTAGCCTTGATACTCGCAATCAAGTTAGGGTGAGAGTTGTGAGCAAAAATCTCTCGGTGTTTCAGTTCGTAATGATTTGGATTTACGCATAGGTCTAGTTCGCAAGTCTGCTCTAAGGCGTAATAGCGTTGGTTTAGCAACTCGCCTATTCTGCTCTCGTAAGCGTATCTATGGGCAAAAACTATTTTGCCATTTAGGCGACCCTGACCTGACCAGAGCAAAGGTCGGCGTTTGTAGCCATTACTAGCCTTAGCAGGTTGGAAACTTCCGTGCCAGAGCCAGCAACCATTATCCATAATCTCAACTCGGCGAGCGAAGTTGATTTCGGTGATGTTCGCATTTATCGGTGATAG
>Ga0209087_1001625_pt1 | contig 13135 bp, 15 predicted proteins | sample S_130805_EF_Meta_FD_187321 | JGI IMG/M metagenome (GOLD analysis project Ga0209087, IMG submission 187321) | Freshwater microbial communities from Lake Simoncouche, Canada to study carbon cycling - S_130805_EF_MetaG (SPAdes) (version 2) | ecosystem: Environmental > Aquatic > Freshwater > Lake ...
TTTGGGACCAGGGAGATATGCTAGACCAAGTTTTAGATTAAGAGAGAATCTTGAACATAATATCAAATTTTCAAAAGTTTATTACCAAGGGCAGAAAATAATTGGAAGCATTAGATATTTTAATTGCAAAATACAAAATAATGATGGGTTAATGTTGGGACCCTTAATAGTTGATCAGAAATTCAAAGGAAGCGGGATTGGAAAAAAATTGGTGAACAAAAGCATAAATTGTATAAATGAAAAGAATATTGATTTTATAATTTTAATTGGAGAATTTGATTATTACGGACAATTTGGTTTTGAAATAAATGCCAATATATATTTTTCATTAAATGTTAGAAAAGAAAAAATCTTATTAAAAAAATTATCAGAAAAAAATATTATGTTTTCTGGAAAAATAGAATTATATTAATATTTTTAATGAAAAAAACATTTTTATTTTCAAAAGAAAATAAAAAATTAATTTCAATTTTAAATCCAATTGATTTAGAGACACAGACACAATTTGTTGGGGGTTGTGTTAGAAAAGCAATAGAGGGCAAATTAACAAAAGATATCGACTTGGCTACTGTTTATAAGCCAGAAGAAGTTAAAAAAATATTATTAAAAAATAATTATAAAGTCTTAGATTTAGCAATTAAATATGGTTCAATTACAACCTTCTCTAAGAATTATAAATATGAAATAACGTCGTTAAGAAAAGATATAAAACCTGATGGTAGGCACACAAAAATTCAATTGACCAATAATTGGTTAGAAGATTCCTTAAGAAGAGATTTTACAATCAATGCGATTTATTGTGATAAATTTGGAAAGATTTTTGATCCAGTAAATGGAATTAAGGATTTAAAAAATAAAAAAGTTAATTTTATTGGAAGTCCAGATTTAAGAATTAAAGAAGATTATTTAAGAATTTTAAGATTCATAAGATTTACATTAGAGTACAATTCTAACATCCAAGATCATAATATTATAAGAATTATTAATAAAAATATTAGATTTTTAAAATTAATTTCACAAGAAAGATTATTTATAGAGTTAAAAAAAATTTTGGAACTAAAAAGTTTTTTTACTATTAATAACAAGAATTATTTTAAAAAAATTATTAACCAAATATATAAAATAAAATTTTTTGATAGATTAAATAGAGTCCAAATACTGAATAAAAAATTAGGATCCAATTTTAATTATCTTCAATTACTTTCAATATTGTTAGTTGGATATGATCAAAAATATAAGTATTTTTCTAAAGAATTTCGATTATCTAATAAAGATAAAGACTATCTTAATTTTATTTATGAACAGTTTAAGTTGTTAAAAAATAAACAATACAGTTACCAGGCAATCAGACGACAGATATATTTTTATAATAAAGATTTAACATTAGATTTTTTAAATTTTATTTTTTGTATAAAAAAAGAAATTAATTTAAAAACTCTTTTAAAGTACAGACTGTTTATTAAAAAACTTAAAGTCCCAAGATTTCCTATTTCTGGAGACTTTTTAATTAAAAAGGGATTTAAACAAGGGAAAAAACTTGGAAAAAAATTAGAATTTTTAGAGGATTCTTGGATTAAAAGTAACTTTAAATTAAATTTGCGTAATATTTAATTTTTAAATCAAATATATTTAACTTCAATAATCTCATAATTTTTTTCTCCAGCTGGAGTTTTAACAGAGACAAAGTCACCAGTATGTTTTGAAACCAATTCTAATGCAATTGGTGATTTATAAAATAGCAAACCTTCTTTGGCATTTGCTTCATCTTTACCAACAATTCTGTATTTTTTTTTTTCATTAGTTTCCATGTTTAATAAAATAATGGTTGATCCAAAAATTACTTTATTATCATTCTTAATTTTTGCAACATCCACAATGTTAGCGGTTGCTATTGTCGTTTCAATTTCTTGAATTCTTCTTTCATTATGACCTTGCTCTTCTTTTGCCGCATGATACTCGGCATTTTCTTTTAGATCACCATGAGCTCTCGCCTCTGAAATAGCACTCACAATCTTCGGTCTAGTTATAGAAATTCTCTCTTGTAATTCTATTTTAATTTTTTCTAAACCCTGAGGAGTGATTGGCTCTTTTTCCATTTAGATTTTTACCATTTTGCAAGTGGGGGAAGCGACATAAAAATAGCTTCAATATTCCCATTGGTATTTAATCCAAATTTGGTACCTCGATCATATAATAAATTAAATTCAACGTATCTTCCTCTTTTAATTAATTGTTTTTCTTTATCTTTCTCATTCCATTTTAAAAACATTTTTTTTTGTATTATATGAGAAGATATTTTTAAAAAAGTCATTCCAACATCTTTTGTATAATTAAAATCTTCATTCCAGTTATTAGAGTTAAGATAATCATAAAATATTCCACCATCTCCTCTAGGTTCATGTCTGTGTGGTAAATAAAAATATTGATCACAATTTTTTTTATGCTGGGAATAATAGTTTTTATTATAAAGGCTACACATTCTTTTTATTTCTTGATGAAAATATTTTTTTTGATTTAAATCTTTTATACAGGGAGTCATATCCATTCCTCCACCAAACCAAGATTTCGAAGTGACTATAAATCTAGTATTAAAGTGAAATGCTGGAACTTTTGGATTTTTCATATGTGCTACAATAGAGATTCCAGAAGCCCAAAAATTAGGATTATTCAAAGCCCCGGGGACTTTTTTTCTAAATTCCTTATTAAATTTTCCTGAGACCGTTGAAATATTAACTCCTACTTTTTCAAAAACAGAACCATTCTCAATTAATGCAAATGTTCCTCCACCATTAGAGCTTCCACTAGCATTCCACCTTTTTTTTTTAAATAAGATTTTTTTTTTTGACTTAAGATATTCGATTCTTTCAAATTCATTACAAATAGAATTCCTTAAATTTTTAAACCAGTTTTTAACAATAATTTTTTTTTCTTTCAAATGTGAATTCATTATTCAATATTATAGTAATTATTTTGCCTAAGCGCCTCAGATAATACAATAGAAATAGACGTTACAACATTTAAAGATCTGGTATTTTTAGAGATGGGTATTTTTAATCTTGTATTGGCTATCTTTTGGACTGAATCTGGAACGCCAGCACTTTCTCTTCCAAATAATATCGTATCACCTTTTTTAAAATCAAAATTATAATAATTTTTTTTTGCTTTAGTTGTTAATAAAATTATTCTTTTATTTTCTTTTGTTTTAATAAAATCATCAAATGATTGATGTCTTATAATTTTACAATTTTTATAATAATCCATGTAGATGCTTTTGAGTCTTTTTTCATCAAATTGAAACCCACAAGGCTCAATAATTTCTAAAGTTGAATTTAAACATGCACACAATCTTATCGTCGCAGCTGTATTTTGAGGAATATCTGGCTGAAATAATGCAATATTAATCATATATGAAATTTATTATTAATGCGTCATTCTGGCTATGGAAAAGAAAATAGTTTAGAAATAATTAAATTAGATATTTATGTCAGAAAATAATAGCAATCCCGATACGAAAAATAGAAGAAATTTTTTAACCGTCGCGACAACAGCTGTCGGTGCTGTAGGGGTTGGCGCTGTAGTTTGGCCAGTTATAAGCCAAATGAATCCTGACTCTTCAGTAAAAGCTCTTGCATCTATTGAAGTTGATTTATCAAAAATTAAAGAGGGACAGGAAATAACTGTTTTATGGAGAGGAAAACCTGTTTTTGTTAAAAGAAGAACTAAAGAAGAAATTACCAGCGCTGAAAAAGTTGATCTCAAAGAATTAAAAGATCCTCAGCCTGATAATAAAAGAGTAAAAAAATCTGAATGGCTAGTTTTAGTTGGAGTTTGTACTCATTTAGGCTGCGTTCCGATTAGTGGCAAAGGTGATTATGGTGGATGGTTCTGTCCATGTCACGGTTCTCACTATGATAGTTCGGGAAGAATTAGAAAAGGTCCTGCACCAACTAATTTGGAAGTTCCAACATATGAATTTGTTGGGGATAATAAAATTAAATTAGGATAAAAATTATTATGAGTAGTAACGATTCTAATTTTAATCAAAACGAAATCAAACCTGTGCATACAAACAAAGTAGGCGGGTCACCCTTCAAAGGAGTCGTTGGTTGGATAGACAATCGTCTTCCAATTATTAGAATGTTTAAATATGAGTATTTAGACTTTCAAGTTCCAAAAAATTTAAGTTACCTGTGGAGCTTAGGCGGAATATTAATGATATGCCTTATATTTTTAATTGTTACAGGCTTGGTTCTTGGAATGCATTATAAACCATCTTCGTCTGAAGCTTTTGTATCTGTTGAAAAAATTATGCGAGATGTAAATTATGGATGGCTTCTTAGATATGCTCACATGAATTTTGCCTCTTTCTTTTTCATAGCAGTGTATATTCATATTTTTAGAGGACTTTATTATGGTTCTTATAAAGAACCACGACAACTAATGTGGCTCATTGGAATTACTATTTTTTTCTTGATGATGGCCACTGCTTTCCTTGGTTATACTTTGCCATGGGGCCAAATGAGTTATTGGGGAGCAACAGTTATTACAAATTTATTTTCGGCAGTCCCATTAGTAGGTAAAGCAATAGTTACGTGGCTGTGGGGAGATTATTCTGTTGGAGATTCTACTTTGAATCGTTTTTATGTTTTGCATTGGCTTTTAGCTTTTGGAATTTTAGGCATAGTAATTTTTCACGTTATAGCTTTACATATTGTTGGTTCTAACAATCCATCTGGTGTTGAGCCAATCGATACTAGAGATACAGTTAGTTTTGCTCCTTTTACAACTAGTAAAGATTTGTTCGCGATGTTAATTTTTTTATTAGCCTTTGTTTTAATTACAATGTACGCGCCAAATTATCTTGGACATCCAGACAATTATATTCCCGCAGATCCATTGATAACTCCAGCCCATATTGTTCCAGAATGGTATTTTTTACCGTTCTATGCAATTTTAAGAAGTATTCCTGATAAACTTTTAGGAGTTATTGCAATGGTTAGTAGTATTGCTGTTTTAGGTTTATTACCTTGGTTGGATTTGTCTAAAGTGCGATCTTCAGTTTTTAGACCTATATGGAAGCAATTTGTTTTTTTATTCGTACTTGATTTTTTTATATTAATGTATGTAGGGGGGATGCCGGCAGAAGGTATTTATGTTTTAATTTCTAGAGTAGGAACTGTTTATTGGTTTTTGTTCTTTTTAGTTATAGCTCCCTTAGTGTCATTAACAGAGAAAACTTTACCTATGCCAAATAGCATTCATGAGTATGAGAATTGGAAAAAACAAGGAAAAATTAAAACACTTAAAATTTTTTAAATAACAGAATGAGTTATTTATTAAAATTTTTATTATTTTTTTTCTTTTTTATATTTAACATTTCAAATTCTTTTTCAGCAGAAAAACAAGAAAAACTTTTAAAACAATCTTGGTCTTTTGATGGTTTTTTTGGAAAGTTTGATAGAGCATCTCTTCAAAGAGGTTATCAAGTTTACACAGAGGTTTGTGCATCCTGTCATTCAATGAATCTTCTAAGTTATAGAAATTTATCAGAAGTAGGAGGACCAAGTTTTTCAGAAGAAGAAGTAAAAGTAATAGCATCAAAAGTTGAAGTTTTAGATGGTCCCAATGATAATGGAGAAATGTTTAAAAGACCCGGAAAACCTTCCGATAAATTTGTAAGTCCATTTGCCAATGAGAAAGCAGCAAGAGCTGTAAATGGTGGCGCATATCCTCCTGATATGTCAGTTTTAGTAAAGGCTAGAGCAGGGGGCGCTGATTATATTTATTCTGTGTTGATGGGTTATGAGAACAAGCCTCCAAAAGGAGTAAAGCTTGAAGATGGAGTTTATTACAATAAATATATGTCAGGTAATAAAATTAAAATGCCAAAACCGTTAAGTCAAGATTCTGTTAAATATTCCGATGGCACAGCAGCAACTGAAGAACAACTTTCAAAAGATGTGGTGACTTTTTTAACTTGGGCATCAGAACCTCATTTAGAGGCCCGAAAAAGAATAGGGTTTAAGACTGTAATTTATTTATTAATTCTTACAGTGTTAGTTTATCTTGTTAAGAAAAAGATTTGGTTACGTATTGAACCTAAAGTGTAAAACATCTCCATCAGCCACTTCATAATCTTTTCCTTCGATCTTTAATTTCCCATTATCTCGAGCACCCACCTCACCTACATGCTCAATATAGTCTGCATAAGATATAACCTCAGCTTTAATGAAGCCTTTTTTAAAATCAGAGTGAATAACTTCAGCCGCATCAGGAGCTTTACAGTTTTTTTCAACAGTCCATGCGTGCGTTTCTTTAGGACCTACTGTAAAATAAGTACTCAGGTTTAAAATTTTATAACCAGCTTTTATTATTTGATCTAATCCAGATTCTTTTATTCCAATCTCCTTCATAAATTCACTAGCCTCAGAATCTTGAAGTTCAGTAATTTGCTGCTCAATTTCAGCAGAAACAATTACTATCGTATCATTTTTAAATTTATTTTTTACTGTGCCAGAATAAGCATTGCCTGAACTGACGCTGTTTTCATCTACATTGCAGACTAAGATTCTAGGTTTAGTTGATAGAATACCTAAATTTTTAATTAATTTTTTATCGAATTTTTCTTCTAACTTCTCTGGTCTAATTCCTTTTTTCAAAGATTGATAGACATTTTCCAAAATTTCAAAAGTATCTTTACTTAATTCATTGTTTTTGTTTTTTTTTTGAGACAATCTTTTTTCAACAGACTCTAAATCTGAAATCATCATTTCAGTTTCTACTGTCTCTAAATCTCTTATAGGGTCTACCGTTTTATTAACGTTTTGTATTTCGCTTGAATCGAAACATCTTAACATATGTATTACAGCATCAACTTCTCTAATATTTGCAAGAAATTTATTGCCTAAACCTTCGCCTTTTGATGCTCCTGCTACTAGTCCAGCAATATCTACAAATGTTATATATGTCGGAATAATCTTTTCTGATTTTGCAATATTTGAAAGTTTTTCTAATCTTTCATCTGGAACTGTAACAACGCCTATATTCGGTTCTATTGTACAAAAAGGAAAGTTAGCTGCTTGAGCATTTTTAGATTTTGTAAGGGCGTTAAATAATGTTGATTTACCAACGTTGGGCAAGCCCACAATTCCACATTTAAAACTCATATAGACTTATTGATTACTTTTAGCAGTAAAATCGTCTAGTTTTTTTTCTATAAGAAGATTTATATTTTTAAATATTTTCTTAATAATCTGATCTATTATTATTTTTTCTTCTTCAGTGAAATCATTTAGAACATGTTTATCTACCAATTCCTTATCACCAGGATGACCTATACCAATTCTAATCCTATTATAATCATCTCCTATAGAGTCATCTATTGACTTAATACCATTATGACCGCCGCTAGATCCTCCAATTTTAGTTTTTATTTTCCCAATTTCAATATCCATGTCATCATGAAATACAAAAATATTATTGGTTTTAATTCTATGGTAATCAGTTATTTCTCTAATACACATTCCAGAATTATTCATAAAAGTTAATGGCTTTACTACTATTACTTTATTATCCTGTACTTGACCGTTGGTTAGTAGGCCTTTGAATTTTGGTTTTTGTTTTGAGAGCCCAAAATTTTTATTTAAAGCATCTATAAGTTTGAATCCTACGTTATGTCTATTATTTGCATGTTTTGGATCTGGATTTCCTAACCCCGCAAATAATAACATTTAGATGTTATTTCTTTTTATCTGCAGGTGCAGCAGCAGCAGGTTTTTTCGCAGCCTCAGGAGATTTTGCTGCTTCTCCAGGTTTAGCTTTGTTATCTGCAGCTTTAGCATCACCAGCAACAGCTACACCTTCAGCTGTAGCAGCAGCATCACCAGCAGCAGCATCGACTGCAGCAGCAGCCGGTTCAGGCTCTTTAACAACTGTAGGAGCGGCAATAGTTGCTATAGTAAAATCTCGATCATTAATTACAGGTTTTGCTCCATCAGGCAATTTTATAGAAGATATGTGAATACTTTCATTCATTTCCTTATTAGCTAAATCAACTATGATTTCAGCAGGAATATTTTCGGCAGCACATCTTAATTCTATTTTTCTTCTTACAATGTTTAAAACTCCACCCATTTTTAATCCTGGACAATTTTCATTGTTAATAAATTTTACAGGAATATTAACAGTCACTTTTGTTCCTGGCTTAATCTTTTGAAAGTCTATGTGAGTTGGTTCGTTATTTAGAGGATGAAAATTAATATCTTTAGTTAAAACTTTATGTTTTGATCCGCCTATGCTCATTTCAATGACAGAGCTCATAAAGTTAGAGGATTCTAACATTTTTTTAATTGATATTTTTTTAACTGATAAAGGTAAGTTTTGTTCTTTATCACCGTATAAAATGCCTGGAAGAAAACCCTCTAATCTCAATTTTTTAAGATCTCCTTTTGTATTAAGTTTTCTTTCTGACGCTTCGAGCTTTAAATTTTCCATATAATCAAGATCGCTTGTTTTATATTAACTTTAAAAAAAAAACAAGTTATTGTTATTTATTTGAATAAGCTGGAAACTGAAGTTGATTGAGATATTCGCTTGATAGCTTCAGCAATTAGTGGGGCAATACTAACTACCTCTATTTTAGAAATTCCTTTAATTTTTTTTGTATTATCAATTGTGTCAGTGATGACAATTTTTTTCATCTTAGATTTTTTAATTTTATCAATAGATGAGCCTGTAAGAACACCGTGAACAACATAACAATAAACTTCTTTTGCTCCTTTTTCTATTAAGGCATCAGCAGCATTACAGATTGTTCCGCCACTATCAATTAAGTCATCAATTATAATACAATTTTTATTTTTAACATCACCAATGACATTCATAACTTCAGACTGTCCTGGATGCTCTCTTCTTTTATCAATGATGGCTAAGCCAGCATTTAGTCGTTTACCAATTGCTCTTGCTCTTTCCACTCCTCCAACATCGGGCGCAACACAAACAATATTTTTAGTGCCAATATTTTTTAATATATGTTTTAAAAGAACCGGTGCTGCATATAAATTATCAACGGGAATATCAAAAAATCCCTGAATTTGATTTGCGTGAAGATCCATCGTTAGAACTCTATTCGCTCCAGCATTAGTAATTAAGTTTGCAACTAATTTTGCGCTTATAGGAGATCTTGGTACAACTTTTCTATCCTGTCTCGCATAACCAAAGTAAGGAATAACAGCTGTTATATTTTTTGCGGAAGATCTTCTTAAAGAATCTAAGCATACTAGCAATTCCATAATATTATCGTTAGCAGGATAAGAAGTTGATTGTATTAAATAGACATCGTTACCTCTCATATTTTCTTTAATCTCAACATAGACTTCTGAGTCGGCGAATCTTACAATATCTCTATGAGTTGGTTTTGTTTTTAAATATTTACAGATTTGATCGCTGAGGGAAATACTGCTTGTTCCAGATACAATCTTCATGAGATCTTTTTATATAATTTTACAATTAGTTAATCAATTAATATCTGCAAATTATAGAGATACATCTTCCATAATCTGATTCATTATTATGTACAGATCTTCTATAACTAAAAAAGTTTTTATAATCGCTATAAGTGTCCTTATTAATATGATCGATATTTCTTTTTAATATTCCTAGTTTTAAAAATTTGTTATTTACAAATAATCTTAGATTGAAGTAAATTTTCTTATTATGATTTATAAAATATTTTTTATAATCATAATTATTAATTTTAATCTTTTTTATAAAGTCTTCTTTTACCTCATAACTTTTTTGTGCTATACAAGGCCCAATTGCTACAATTAAGTTTGATATTTTTGATCGCTTTTGTTTAAAATTTTTTATTAGATTTTCAATAATTCCAGAATTTGCACCTTTCCATCCAGAATGTATAGCTGCTATTGTTTTATTTTCTTTATCTGCAACTAATATTGGAACGCAATCTGCAGTTAATATTCCAAAAGAAAATTTTGGGTAAGAAGTAATAATTCCATCAGCTTTATACATTTTTTTTATTAAAAAATTATCAAAATTAATTATTTTATTACTATGATGTTGTTTTAACATAATTAGCCTATTTAATTTGAAACCAGTTTTTTTTGCGACAATTGTAATATTATTTTTAACAATCTTTTTTTTATCATTAGATCCTAATCCGCAGTTTAAGCTTTTATAAATCCCTTTAGATAGACCATTTTTTCTTGAGAAAAAAAAACTTTTCAAACCAGGTATTTTGTTAATTTTTTTTGAACGAAAAATCATTAAATAAATCCAAGATTAAATTTGCAATTTTTATTAGAAAAAGCCAATGCATGAAAAGCATTCCCCATTTCTTTTGGATTTATTAATTTATTAATACTTAGAATTAAGTTTTTAATAGTTATGGCATCTTGGTTTTTGATTATTCGATCTGCTCTCTCCATAATTCCTAATTTTTGTAAAAAAAAATTTTGGGATACAGTTCCAATGTTTTGGATATTATTTCTTTTAAAAATATTCTTTAATATATTGAAATTAATATCAAAAGTAATATCACAATCAGCGTATTCTTTTAGTAAATCGACAACTTTGTGTTTTTTTATTGCTCTAATAGTATTTTTTCCAATAACGCTTGAATAGCCGTAATCAAACATTAGAAAAATACCATTATTATTTTTTATAATCTTAGATATTGAATTAAGATAAGTTTCGATATTGTTAGGGTATTCTAAAATTTTGCTCTTATTAATATTGTAAAATTTTGAATATTTTTTAATAGAGTTATTATTAATTTTATTTTTGTAATAGGTAATATTTTTTTTATTACTATTTTTAAAACCAATACATTGTTCATACCAATTATTACTTTCTTTAAAAAATTGCTTGATAGGAAACGCGTCGAAAAATTCATTTGCTATAATTATTGTTGGATTATGATTGACTTTATTAATATTTTTTACCCAAATAATATATTTAAAATCTTTCAGGTTATTTTTTTGAATTTTTATTAATTTTTCACTTTTTTCGTGCAGATAAACAGTTAATTTTGCATCGAAAGTTTTAATTTTTTTAATTGAATTTATTATTTGTTTGATCATTAAGCCAATTCCAGGCCCTAATTCCAATATATTAATTTTTTTCGGTTTTTTTATATAAATCCAATAAGACACAATCCATACTGATATCATTTCAGAAAAAATACTAGATATGAACGGAGATGTTATAAAATCCCCATTTCGACCAAATATTTTTTTATTTTGATAGTAGCCTAATTTTTTGTCGTAAAGGGCGATATTAATAAATTGATTTAATGGAATAAATTTTTTTTTATTAATTAATTTTTCTATACGATTCATCTTTAATTATTTTAAATGCAATTATTCCAAAGACTAAAAAACATAGACTTAAACACGTTCCTAAAGATACATTAAAAATTATATAGCCTATTTGCTTGTCCGGTTCTCTAAACATTTCTGATATAATTCTAAATAGAGAATAAAAAATTAAGAAATAACAAGATAATTCTCCATTAAATATTTTTTTTTTATATTTTAATATAATATTCAACAATAAGAATAATATTAAACCTTCAAGGATGGCTTCATATAGTTGCGATGGATGTCTTGGTTCCATGTCTACTTTAGGAAATATTACTCCATAATTTGAAAAAGTTTTTTTACCATATAATTCCCCATTTATAAAATTAGCAATTCTTCCAAGAAATATGCCAATTGAAGCAACGCAAACAATTATATCTGTTAAGACAAGTACCTTAATTTTATTTTTTTTTGCAAAAATTATTGAAGCAATAAAAACACCGATAGCACCGCCATGAAAAGACATTCCTCCCTGCCATAAAAATAAGATTTCAATGGGATTGTGAGAGTAATAATTAAAATTATAAAATAAAACATATCCAATTCTGCCTCCAAAAATAATTCCCAGAATTAGATAAATTAAAAAATTATCAAGATTTTTGAAGTTAATTTTTTCTTTATCCCAGTATTTTTTAATTAAATATTTTGCATAGTAAAAACCTAAGAATATGCCTGCAATATAAGCTAAAGAGTACCAGCGAATTTCTAGAAAACCAAAATTGATAATGATGGGATTTAGATTGTGAATAAACATTTAAATAATCTTAGAATTATTTATAACTATATTATTAACAAGAATATATGAATAATTATAAAAAAGTTATTAACGATTTTGTAAATTTATTTCAATTAGGAGTTTTAACTGTAAAAGACATTAAGCAAGAAATAAGTAATATTATTCAGTTTAAAAAAGAAAAAATCTTGAATCAATTGAATAATTCTTCACAGGAAGATTTGAAGGAAATAAAAAATAAAATAAATAAACTAAATTTAGAAATAGAAAAGTTGAAAAAACTAGTTAGGAAAAGATAAGGAAACTCTTAGTCCTTTGCCTTTTGGATTGTTTAATAGTTTTACAGTCCCGCCATGAGAATTGACAATATCTTCTACAATCGAAAGACCTAATCCGACATTGTTATCTTTGAGAGATCTTGATTTATCTACTCTATAGAACGGTCTAAATACCTTTTCTTTGTGCTCATCTGCAATTCCAGGGCCATCGTCATCAATGTTAATTTGAATAGCATTTTTCATTTTTCTACATGTAATTGAAATATTTTCGGCATATTTTTGAGAATTATTTATAATGTTAGCAATGCATCTTCTAATTAGATTTTTTCTTCCAGAAAATATTAAATTCTTAGGACTCTTAATTTTAATATTTTTTTTAAAATTTTTATCAATTAAATTCTTAATTAATTGAACAATGTTAAATTTTTCTGCAGGTTCCGAATATTGATTGCTCGCAAAATCAAGATATTCATTAATCATTTTTTCCATTTCAGTAATTTCTTCTTTTAAAGAATTTAATTTTTGATTTTTATTTAAAAGTTCAATTTGTAATTTTAATCTGGTTAGAGGCGTTTTCAGATCATGACTAATACCGGATAACATAGCTGTTCTTTGACTAATATGTTTTAAAATTCTTCTTTTCATTTTTTCAAATTCATAAGAAGCCTGTCTAATCTCAACAGCTCCCGACACTTTAAAATCGCTATCAAATTGCCCTTTGCCAAATTTTTCCACTGCTTGAGAAA
>Ga0209087_1001628_pt1 | contig 13122 bp, 11 predicted proteins | sample S_130805_EF_Meta_FD_187321 | JGI IMG/M metagenome (GOLD analysis project Ga0209087, IMG submission 187321) | Freshwater microbial communities from Lake Simoncouche, Canada to study carbon cycling - S_130805_EF_MetaG (SPAdes) (version 2) | ecosystem: Environmental > Aquatic > Freshwater > Lake ...
GGTAGTGATGACCTAAGACCATTGCCTTGCTACCGAGGGTAGATCTAGCTGCTTTGGCTCGCTCTACTAAATTCGGATCACTTGCTGCCGGCAACTGCCCATCGCAGGAGACACCGCGCTCACTATTTAGATCTTTTTGCTGCCCAAGCAGCAGTAGATCGGTTATTCCCATAAGGGTGAGTGTAAACGCTCACAGGTTTTGGTGGCGAAATAGCAGGCTTAGAACCAGTAATCTATGAGCCTAGGAACTTTGGAGAGTGAGTGAATATGAGCACAGAGACAACCACTACAACTGATGTGAAGATTTCAACATCATCAATTGCACTGACCGATGTTGCTGCTGAAAAAGTTTCCTCTCTCCTTAAGCAAGAAGGACGAGATGATCTAAGCCTTCGCGTTGCTGTTCAACCAGGTGGATGTTCAGGGCTTCGCTACCAACTTTATTTTGATGACCGCAATCTTGACGGTGATACTTTGACTGAGTTCGGTGCTGCAAAGGTGCGCGTAGTAACAGACAAGATGAGCACGCCATATCTAATGGGTGCCACAATTGATTTTGTTGACACAATTGAAAAGCAAGGATTCACAATCGATAATCCAAATGCGCAAGGTTCATGCGCCTGCGGCGATTCATTTAACTAACAGTTAGCAAATAAGTATGAAGGTGGCGGTTGCCGGTTCAGTCGGTGGCGACCACATAATGAGTTTTGGTGGCAAGTTCACCGACTCGCTAGTTGCCGGTTCACTTGCAAAAGTTTCTCTCTCATTTTTAGTAGACACTCTAGAAATTCGTCGTGGTGGCTGTGGCGCCAATATTTCATTTGGAATGGGAGCCTTAGGCCTTAATCCAATATTAATTGCCGCGGTCGGACGTGATTGGGTTGATTATGAAGCTTGGCTTAAACGTCATGGGGTTAATACCTCACATGTTTTAGTTTCTGAAACCCTTCACACCGCCACCTTTATGGTGACAACTGATACAGAGTTAAATCAGATTGCATCCTTTTTCCCTGGCGCAATGAGTGAGGCGAGAAATATTGAGCTCTCACCAATTATTGAAAAGACTGGCAAGTTTGATCTACTAGTTATTTCACCTGATGATCCGGAAGCGATGATGCGCTACTCACAAATGGCACGGGAGTTAAATATTCCAGTCGCAGCTGATCCTTCCCAACAAATGGCCCGCATGGATGGCAAGGAGATTGCGCAGTTAATTGATGGGGCAAAGTATTTATTTTTAAATGAGTATGAATTAGCACTTGCAATTCAAAAGACTGGTTGGACGGATCGACAATTATTTGATCGAGTACAGGTTCGAGTTGTCACCTTAGGTTCAAAGGGTGCGCAAATTGAAGAGCATGGCAAAGAGACTATTTATGTTGGAGTTCCAAAAGAGAAGGCGAAGTTAGATCCAACCGGTGTTGGCGATAACTTTAGATCAGGCTTTATTGCCGGTCTTTCTTGGGGCTTAAATCATGAAAGATGCGCCCAACTGGGCTCACTACTTGCCACCTACTGCATTGAAACTACCGGCACTCAGGAGTATCGATTTACAACGGATGAGTTTTTAACCAGATTTGAAACCGCTTATGGCAAAGCTGCAGTTGATGAAATTAAACCTCACTTAAATGTGAAGTTAGTTGGCTAGTTTCCTCGCAATTTAGCAACACTTGCTTTTAGCGCAGTACAAAACTCTTTCACAATCTGTTCAGTAATCTCTTTATGAATTGTTAGCCGGATATTTCCAGCGATCGGTCTGCCCATCGCCGCTAATACATGAGATGGCTGCATATCCGCAGATTTACAGGCAGAGCCAGAGTCAACTGCAAAACCTGTCTCCTCTAGATCAAGCAGTAATCGATCTGCCTCAACGCCTTTAATAGATATTGATAAAAACTTTCCAAGACCATTAGGAGCAGAGGCAATATCAACATCGGTAATTTGCGCGCTAATAAATGAGATTATCTCTTGTTTTAATTTAGATCGATTATCTGCTTGTGCTAGATAATTTTCTAAAGCCACTGCGCTGGCAAGTAGTAGTGGGAGTGAGTATGTGCCGGGGGTACGGGCGAGATCATTGTGGGGTAGGGGATTGCGCCACTTAGAAGCGGATTTAATAATTAATATGCCAAGACCGGCAGGTCCGGCCCAAGAGGTGCTATCAAATAAAGCAGTTTGATAATCAAAGTTTGGCAGTAAATCAACGCCACTACTTGTGCAATCTGCAAAGACCATAGCTGCACTTTTAGGACTTGGTTGCGTATTTCCAGTCTCACCATTTGCAACCTGCCAAATTAGAAGATCATTTGCATTAATTGATGATTCTTGAATTTGTCCAAGATTATTTACTTGTAACTGAGTTACATCTCGGCCCTTATTCTTTTCATAAGCTGCCACTGCAAAAACCCTTTGACGATCAATGCTTGAATAAAACAACTTATTATCTGGGGTAAGCAAACCTTGAATAGCTAATTGAAATCCTAAATCTGGTTCACCTAAAAACTCGATCTCATCGCCTCTAACATTTAATGCTTTAGCAAAACTTTGGCGCACCTGTTCTTGCAAAATACTCGCTTGCCTAGAGCTGTTATTTAATTTGGCAGGATCTGGCCAACCTTTGGAAAAAAACTCAGTTAATAGGGAGGTTGCGGCAGGGTGTAGCACTCTTTCCTGCTGGAAATCACCTGTGATGCGAACCACCCGATACCCCTAACCGCAAGCGTCTGAAACCTCTATGGCAGAAGGTTATCCTTAAGCCCATGCGCCGGTCTCACCTTAAATCAATCCCAACATTGCTGGCCGCCACCTTCTTATTAACTAGTTGTTCAAAGGGTGAGGTCTCAGGTCTTGGCTTTGAAAAGGGAGTATCTAGCGTAAATGACCACTCACTTTCACTGTGGACATGGTCTTGGATTGCCGCCGGTGTAGTTGGAGTTTTCACCTTAATTTTAATTTTATGGCCAGTTTTCTTTCATCGTAAAAAAGATGAGAGCTTTCCAAAGCAAACTCAGTACAACATTCCAGTCGAAGTTGCCTACACCATCATTCCTTTTATTATCGTGGCGGTTCTTTTTTACTTCACCGTGCAAAGTGAATCTAAAATTGTAAAGATCACCCCAGATGCACAGGTCTCACACTTTATAGATGTTAAAGGTATCCAATGGTCATGGCAGTTTGGTTACAAAGATGCTGGTGATTACAAGAGCGCAACTGTTACTGGTACACCTGCTCAGCCACCAACCCTTTACCTGCCATTGGGTGAGAAGGTTAGATTTACCTTAACTGCAAATGATGTAGTTCATGGGTTCTGGATTCCAGCTTTTATGATTCAAATGCAAAACCTACCTGGGGTAACTAACCAGTTAGAGTTTTCTGCTAATAAATTAGGAACCTTCCCGGGCAGATGCAACATTTTGTGCGGAAGAAATCACTCACAGATGCTTTTTACCGTTAAGGTTGTAACACCTAGTGAGTATGAAACTTATATTCAAGGATTAGTAGCCGAAGAGAAAGCAGCTAAAGCATGACCACCTACGCCCAACGCCCGACAATTACAGCAGGAGCTAGCAGAGTTGCACCCACCTCTAAGGGACGTTTACTTGTTAAGTGGTTAACCTCAACTGATCATAAAACAATTGGTTACCTATATTTAATTACCTCATTTGCTTGGTTTTTAATTGCTGGTTTATTAGCTCTACTGCTTCGAAGTGAGTTAGCCCGTCCTGGTATGCAGTTCTTAAGTAATGAGCAGTACAACCAAATCTTTACTATGCACGGCACCATCATGTTGTTGATGTTTGCTACGCCGTTATTCGTTGGTTTTGCCAATGTGATTATGCCGCTACAAATCGGCGCAGCAGATGTGGCATTTCCAAGATTAAATATGCTCTCTTATTGGTTGTATTTATTTGGCGGCACGATGGCCTTTATTGGATTTTTAACACCAGGGGGTGCGGCCTCATTTGGTTGGACCGCTTACGCACCTCTTGCAAATGCACAGTACTCACCAGGAATTGGTGGTGATCTATGGTTGGTAGGACTTGCAATTGGTGGTCTTGGCACAATTTTAGGTGGCGTTAACTTTGTAACCACAATATTAACTATGCGTGCACCAGGTATGACCATGTTTAGAATGTCGATCTTTAGTTGGAACGTATTACTAACATCGATCTTGGTATTAATCGCATTCCCTCCACTTGCTGCTGCATTTTTAGCTCTTGAATCAGATCGTGCCTTTGGCTCACATATCTTTGATCCAGCAAATGGCGGAGCTATGTTATGGCAGCATCTATTTTGGTTCTTTGGTCACCCAGAGGTTTATATCTTGGCGCTGCCATTCTTTGGAATTGCTACTGAAATCCTTCCGGTATTTTCTCGTAAACCGATCTTTGGTTACAAAGGTTTAATTGCAGCCACAATTGCAATTGCAGCACTTTCAGTTTCAGTGTGGGCCCACCATATGTATGCAAGCGGTCAGGTGTTATTGCCCTTCTTCTCATTCATGACATTTTTAATTGGTGTCCCAACTGGCGTTAAGTTCTTTAACTGGATCGGCACAATGTGGCGCGGCTCAGTTACCTTTGAAACCCCAATGCTCTTTGTTTTAGGCTTTTTAATTACCTTCTTATTTGGCGGACTTACTGGAATTATCTTGGCTAGCCCACCACTTGATTTTGCAGTCTCTGCCTCCTACTTCGTAGTTGCCCACTTTCACTACGTATTATTTGGCACCGTAGTATTTGCAATGTTTGGTGGTTTTTACTTCTGGTGGCCAAAGATGACTGGCAAGATGCTTAATGAAACCTTAGGAAAGATTCACTTCTGGACATTATTCTTTGGTTTCCACTTAACATTTTTAATTCAACACTGGTTAGGTATTAAAGGCTTCCCACGTCGTTACGCAGATTACCTAGCAACTGATGGCTTTACCACGATGAATATGATCTCAACCGTTGGTTCATTCCTACTTGCTCTTTCCATGATTCCATTTTTTATTAATATCTGGATTACTCGCAACACTGAAAAGGTAACTGTTGATGATCCGTGGGGATATGGAGCTTCATTGGAATGGGCGACCTCATGTCCGCCACCACGACATAACTTCACTTCGATTCCAAGAATTAGAAGTGAGCGTCCAGCCTTTGATCTGCACTACCCACATATGGCGCAAAAGGCTGATCACTAATGAAAACCGGTTGGGTCTTATTTGTTGGCCTTGCCATCTTTTATGTAATTGTGGCGGTTATTTATTGGCAGGTTGGTGGGGAAGCAGTTGGAATTACCGCAATTGGATTAAGTGCTGGTCTTGCAATCATTATTGGTTTTTATCTTTGGTTTACCGCCCGTCGGTTAGGAAATGTATTACCGGAAGATAATCAACAAGGTGAGATTGCAGATTCAGCTGGTGAGATTGGATTCTTCTCTCCGCACTCATGGTGGCCACTGCCAGTTGCATTATCAATTTGTGCAATCGGTACCGGTTTAATTATTGGTTGGTGGCTGGTGCTAATTGCAGTAGGTGCCTTAATAATTTCAATCTTGGGTTTAGTTTTAGAGTATGAACGCCCAACTACCAGTGCTCATTAATTATGAAAGAGCGCGCTGAGATAGTAGAAACTGGTATACCGCTCTTCTTTAAATCACAGTTAGTAATAAATGCTCCCGCCAAGAAGATCTTTGACTTTATCTCGATACCAAATAATCATTCGTTAATAGATGGTTCAGGGATGGTAATCAGAAAATTATCTGGGCCTGAGCAACTATATCTAGGTGCCAAATTTGGCATGAGAATGAAGCTAGGTATTCCATATCTGATTAAGAATCAAGTAATTGAGTATCAAGATAATAAATCAATTGCTTGGCAACACCTGCTTCACAATGTTTGGCGATATGAATTACAGGCAATCGATGCTAACACCACCTTGGTAATTGAAAGTTGGGATGGTCGAAATGCTCGTTCTAAGTGGTGGGTTTCAGATGCAGGTCAGTGGGTGCCAGTCGCCATGGCAAAAACCTTAGTTAAGTTAAAAGAGTTGATGCAGGCTTGAGTAATCCGATAAGTACCGATGTAAATATTGATGAGCTAGCACAGTCGGCAGTAAAGGTTGCAAAGCAATTAATCGCAGAGTCTGAACCAAATAAAAAAAGATATGACAAGGCAAGCAGAAAGAGATTCTCCCGCCTCTTTAAGGATCCGAAAGCAATATTTGTAACAGTCACTCTTACCGATGAGGTAATGCGAATAACTTCGGCCAAAGATGCCGCGAGGATTTTAAAGGTTGCAGCAAAGAGTGCAACTCTTACCGGCTTTGGCTTAATTAACGCAGTGGGCTTAAAGGCAATCGCAGTTATATCGATTGTTCTACCAAAACCAGTTTTGTTTGCAGTTCATACTCAGGTGAAAAGATTGTCAAAAGGAATTATTCTCCCCTTTGAGAGCTCAAAATTAATTAAGCAGATTAAGCGCAGAGACAAAAAGGGAATCAGATTAAATATAAATGTATTGGGGGAGGCGGTCTTAGGAGAGCGCGAAGCTGCTGAGCGATTTGAAAGAGTGCTGCAAATGATGCACCGGCCTGAGGTTGATTATGTTTCAGTAAAACTCTCCTCAGTTGTTAGCCAAATTATTACCTTAGATCAAGATGGCACACTAAGACGAGTATCTGAAAAACTAAGGATTATCTATAAAAACTCAATCGAGAGTGGCACCTTTGTTAATTTAGATATGGAGGAGTTTCGCGACCTTCGGTTAACTGTTGATGCCTTTAAGTTAGTTTTATCCGAGCCAGAGTTTGAGAAATTATATGCCGGCATTGTTTTGCAAGCTTATTTGCCGGAATCACATGAAGTATTTGCTGAGTTAGTTGAATGGTCGAAGGAGCGCCACAACCAAACAGGTGGAGTAATAAAGATTAGGTTGGTAAAAGGAGCAAACCTTGCAATGGAAAAGGCTGAGGCCGAATTACATGGTTGGGTAGCTGCTCCATATCAATCAAAGGCAGAGGTTGATGCTAGTTACTCGCGGTTACTAGATGCAGCACTTCGTGCTGAGCATTCAGATTCGGTTCGAATCGGTGTTGCCAGCCATAATCTTTTTCATATTGCATTTGCATTAGAAATCGCTAAAAAGCGAAAAGTAATAGATCAATTAGATATTGAGATGTTAGAAGGCATGGCAAATCCAGAGGCTCTGGCCATTGCAAACCGTAAACTTCGAATTCTCCTATACGCACCTGTCACAAGAGGTGATGATTTTGCATCCGCTGTTGCTTATTTAGTCAGGCGATTAGATGAGAACACCGCGCCAGAGAATTACTTAAGATCATCATTTGAGATTGCAGGTAGTAAAGGGATATTTAATGCTCAAGCAGAGCGCTTCTTAGCAAGTGCAACAAATCGTCATGAGATCTCAACTAAGAGTTTGCGCCACAAAAAACGTAAGTTTGAGGTGGTAGATAGTTTTGAGAATGCACCAAATGCTGATCTAACCAAGGACTCCTTTGTTAACAAGCTAGATAAAGAGATTAGATCAGTATTAGCAGAAAGTAATCAGCAGATACCAATTGTGATTGATGGAAAAGAAATCTATGACCGCACATTAATTGATGGCTATGACCCAAGTGATAATGCCAAGATTTGGTATCACTACGCAGTTGCTAAAAAGAGTGATGTTGACTCTGCCGTGAAAATTGCTAAGAAAGCTATTGCAGATTGGGATGGGATAGGCGCAGCTAAACGGGCTGAGATATTGAAAAACTTTGCACTTCTAGCTCATGACGAGCAAGAGAAGACCATTGCAATTATGGCTAAAGATGCTGGAAAAACTGTGGGAGAGGCAGATCCGGAAGTTTCTGAAGCGATTGATTTTGCAAACTTTTACGCACTCTCTGCCATCTCATTAGATCTAGAAAAGCAATCAAATCCAGTTGGTGTTGTGGTAGTTGTGCCACCTTGGAACTTTCCATATGCAATTCCAACTGGCGGCATCTGCGCAGCATTAGCTGCTGGTAATACTGTTATTTTTAAATCAGCCCCAGAGACTGTTACCACATCTTGGCATTTAGTAAATCAGCTTTGGCAGGCGGGTGTACCAAAGGATGTACTGCAGTTTGTCTCTACTGAGGATAATGAGATTGGACAAGCGTTAATTACCCATGAAGATGTAAATGCAGTAATTCTCACTGGAGGTTATAACACCGCACTTTTATTCTCTTCTTGGAAAAATGAGTTAAATCTTTTGGCAGAGACCAGTGGTAAGAACTCAATGGTATTAACTGCCTGCTGTGATATTGATCTGGCAGTTAAAGATTTAGTTCAATCAGCCTTTGGTCATGCCGGTCAAAAATGCTCAGCAGCATCATTAGCTATAGTTGATAAGAATATCTATGAAAATCCAAACTTTAAGAAGCAATTACTAGATGCAGTGCAATCACTACAGGTTGGTGCTGGATATGCGTATGCAACCTCAGTTGGACCAATTATTAAACCAGCAGAGCATTCACTGCAACGAGCCTTAACCACCTTAGATGAGGGTGAGGAGTGGTTACTTAGACCTAAACAAATAGATCAAGCAGGACTTCTTTGGTCACCCGGAATTAAAACAAATATTAAGCCTGGTTCTTGGTCACATTTAAATGAGTGGTTTGGCCCAGTGCTTGCTGTCATGATCTCACCAGATTTGAAAACCTCAGTTGAATGGCAAAATGCAACAGAGTTTGGCTTAACCGCTGGCATTCAATCTTTAGATCAAGGTGAGTGTGATTATTGGATTGAAAATGTTGAGGCTGGAAATCTTTATGTTAATCGGGGAGTAACTGGTGCAATAGTAAATCGTCAACCATTTGGTGGCTGGAAGAGGAGTTCAGTAGGGGCTACTGCAAAAGCAGGGGGTGCAAATTATGTTGCCACCTTGCGTAATTGGCACCAGATGAAGCACTTTTTACCCATGAAAGAGGCAGGAAGTCGTTGGTTAAACACAATTGGAAAATTAGCAATTGATCGAAGCGGACTTGAGGTTGAAAAGAATTACCAACGCTATCGGCAATACAAAAAAGGATTCTTAATCCGCATTGAAAGCGGCACAAGCAAAGATGAGTTAGATTTTCTAAGTTGGCTTAAAAATGAGTTAGGCGTATTAACTCGTCTAAGCAGTGACACATTAATTCCAGGCTTATCTAATTTGGTGGTTGAAAGTCCGACAGAGTTTGCAGATCACGCCAAAGAGTTTGATAAAGCTAGGTGGCTCTCCTCGGAGATCGCACCCATCAACCTACTGATGGAGAATGGAATTAGCTGCGATATGAGGCCAATTACCTCTCGTGGTGACATTGAAATAAGTAGATGGTTCTTAGAGCAAAGTGTTTCAATTACTCAGCATCGTTATGGAAATACAAATGCAGGTCCTAAGCCAGTATGTATGGGACTCTTGTAGGGTTGACCAAAAGTTTTCTAAATTGCTAGCATTAATAGGAGTTTAGGAGGGGTAAGCCCATCAATGCCAAGTTCTAAAGAAATAATTCCAGTTCAAAATAGAATATTGATCGAAGCTGAAAAAGTTTTAGGTAAAAAAGGTATTTCAGGGTTAGAACTCAAATACATTGCAAAGATTCTCAAGGTTGCTCCGAGCACCATCAATTATCACTATTCAAGTAGCGAAGAGTTAATTTTCGACACTGCCCTGTTTTCATATAAAAAATATGTGCAAACCATCTTTGATGAGTCAGCAAATATTTCTGATCCAGAAAAAGTGCTTCGAATCTGGATAAAAAATACATTTGAATGGACAAAGGAGTTGCCTGGTATTGGTGTTATTCTTGAATTTCCAAGGCAAGTTATTAAATATGATAAGAATTCACCGGCAAAAGCTGAAGAGTTCCTGAAACATTTTTCACGCACTTCATCGGAGACTGGAATACAAAATGTTGCCTTTTTATGTTCTGCGATCAGATCGGTTCAGAAGAAACAAAGTTTTAGACTGTATAAGCCAGCGCAAATTGCATTTTTTATTGCAAAGGATTCTCAATTTGCAACCTTTTGTTCAGCTATTGGCTTTGCCACATTAGGTGGTGGGCTTTGGGTTGCAGGACGTCAACCTGAGAGTAAGGTAACGCCAGCCTGGCGCAATTTTGGCTTTAATCCACAAAATCAGATGCAAGATTCCGTTGCAGGCATCATAAAACTGCTTAAAAACTCATAATATATTTTAAATATCAATGTGATTTTGATAAACTGAATCCAATTCAGTTTGTATTCCGGGGGAAATATGAGCCGCGTAAGGGCTAAAATTGCATTTAGTTTGAACGTAATTTCAATTACATCAATTAAGTATGTTTTTGCTACTTGTACAGAAAATTCAACGGCAAAAATAAAACTCCTCACGATCAAAAAGTTTCCAGAATTTACTAGGCAGATTGAATTTGCATGGTTCTAATGGAAAAAATAGAGCATAGATTAAGCAAGATAATAATTTGCTCACTGCTATCAGTATTTTTCACAGTGATACCGCCCGTTGTATTAACAAAATTTCAGCCAGCTTTTGCAAATCCTGGGGGCATTTCAAGTGCGCCACTGCTTTGGTTAGATGCCACAGACATAGACAGCAATACAGCAACTAACAATCCTGCAGACAGCGCAACGGTTTCAACTTGGTCAGACAGATCCCCTTATGGCAATAATGCAACAGTGTTGGCAGGCCAGGGAACTCCAACTTACAGCGCAACAAGTGGTATCAATAATGGACCTGCAATTCGCTTTACTCGATTTGCAGATGATTCTGGTACGGTTTTTGTTGCTCCAAATGTTGACATAAGAGCTGGAGTTCGCCCAGATATAACAATTTTCGCTGTTTACAGAGCGATTAATCCAGTTAATGGTGATTTATTTGGAATTTGGGGAAATGACAACGGTGCTTGGGATCGATTTGCAATTTGCTGCGGTTTCCAGGCTGCTGACAGGGGAGTAATTGGATTACCTCCGAGTGGTTACTCGATAGATGGTGCTGGAACGGGAACTAGACTTTTAACCGTTGTTTACGACGGCACCTTAACAGGATCAAGTCCAACCCAAACAAACTCTGGACCAACAAATGGATCTTCGGTTTGGTTTGAGGGAGGGCGAGTTACAACTTTTACTGACAACACTACCGGCAACACTCAAAGCGATTCACCGCCTTCGTCAGTCGGTTCTAAATCTAATATTCGAATTGGTTGGGACGGTGACGGAAGCGCATTTAATGGATGGATTTCAGAGCTAATAATTTTTGGAACAGCACTATCAAGTGCCGATATTGTAACTGTCTCAAATTATTTAGGTAAAAAATATGATTTAACGATTGCACCAACGCCGGTAACGCTTGCAGCCACCTCAGTAGACACTACAACTGCTATTTTGAATGGAACTGTAAACGCGCATAGAGACACAACTACCTCAATTACAATCAAATATTCAACCGATTCTTCGACAGTTACAAGTGGCTCTGGTACAAGCCCAACAGTATCTCCATCGCAAGCTGGGGGAAATACTGATGTCGCGGTTTCAGCAGCAATTACTGGTTTAAGTCCAGGGACAACATATTGGTTTAGAGTTAGCGCAACTAATGCCAAAGGCACTAACTCCGGCGCCTTAGAATCATTCACTACTCCAATATCTGTCACTTACAACACTCAAGGTGGCTCTGCTATAACTTCTGATACCACTGCTCCAAGCGGTAGCATCTCGTCATCGCCCGGTACTCCAATCCGTTCTGGTTATGCTTTCGCTGGTTGGTTCTCTGCACCATCCGGGGGCAGCGCAATTACATTTCCATATGCACACGGACAAACCTCAAACTTCACTTTGTATGCACAATGGACCCAGCTCTCCTATTCGATCACTTTTTATGACTCAAATACCGCTTCAGCATCAGGGGCGGATGGTGGGAATGCTCCCGCATCACAATCTGGCTCAAATGTAGACACGGTAACTTTAAATGCAAATACACTTTCGCTAAGTAATTACGTTTTCTCGGGCTGGGCAACCAGCAATGGATCTACAACCGTTATTTATAATAATTTAGCAACTGTAACAATTACTCCAAGTTTAATTTTGTCTCTTTATCCAGTTTGGATTAGAACTTATACGATCACTGCCAGCGCAGATGTGAATGGCACAATCTCTGCTTCAGGTACTACAACGGTTAACTCCGGAAGTAATCAAAGTTATACCTTTAGCCCAGTCTCTGGTTACAAAATTAGTAATGTTTTAGTAAATGGAACCTCTCAGGGGGCGATCACTTCTTACACATTTACGAATGTAGTTGCTAACCAGACAATCAGTGTTGTTTTTGAAAAAATTTCTACCTCTGCACCCACTCCTCAAAAATCAGCTGAACAGATTGCCGCAGAGGCTGCCGCTCAAAAGATAGCTGATGAGAAGGCTGCTGAAGTTTTAGCAGCTCAACAGAAAGCACTCTCTGATAACGCGGAGGCTGATAAAGCTTTTAAAACTCTTCAGGATCAACTAGCAACCCTGCTAAGCACTGGAGTATTTCCAAAATTACCAACCACTACAAAAGCACCAACCACGACTAAATCTCCAACTACCGGTACCACTAAGTCACCTACAACTACTACAACTGATTCAAGTAAATCAGGAGTTACCGTTCCAGATGGCACAGTCTTAATCACACCAAATCAGATTGCAACCTTAGATATCGCTAAATCTGGCAGTGGCGCAAGTGCAAACATAGCCATCTCACAACTAAAAAGTGGCCAGCGAGTTCGAGTAACTGTGATTTCAAAAGCTGATTTAAATACAAAGGTGGTTGATCTTAATTCGACGGAAATAACCACCATTACTCCAGGTCCGATTAACCCCTCACCAGCGGTTAACCCAACCTTAATTGATATCAAACCTGCTCCTAAAACTAATTCGGCAGCACCTAACAAGGCTGAGATTTCAGTTTCAGGAATAAAGAAGAATCAACGTGTTCGTGTAACGGTTAAGAGTAAATGAGGTTACGAAAGGTAATTCTTCTTTTTGTAATTTTACTTCTAAATATCGGTGCTCCTGCTTTGGCTTTTGCTGGCGATAATCGAGTAATTCTTGATCAACTTTTGACAGGGGATGTTCCGCAACTTAATGCAA
>Ga0209087_1001630_pt1 | contig 13112 bp, 12 predicted proteins | sample S_130805_EF_Meta_FD_187321 | JGI IMG/M metagenome (GOLD analysis project Ga0209087, IMG submission 187321) | Freshwater microbial communities from Lake Simoncouche, Canada to study carbon cycling - S_130805_EF_MetaG (SPAdes) (version 2) | ecosystem: Environmental > Aquatic > Freshwater > Lake ...
TTTTTTTTTTTTAAGCCAAGTATTAAACTGAGTTCTTTTTCTGTAAGTTTGATTGCTTTATTATTTTTAGAAAGAATTCTTTGATTGGAATCCAACTCATAATTATTGATTAAAATCTTAGATTTTTTAAAAAAAATATATTTCATTTTCAATATGCTTATAATTTCCTTTAAGAAAAATAAATCAATAGGGACGTCCAAAACAACGTGAAAACTTGCAGGTTTAAAATTATTATTAGCTAAAAAATTTTTATCCTTTAGCAGAAATAAAGTTGGGACATTTTCCATAAAAAATTTATTATTGTATTTAAGGGTTAAGTTTTCTGGAAAAACAATTCTTACTGTTAACTTGTTATTGGATTTATTATTTAAAAAGAAATCATTTTCTTCAAAAAATTTACAATCAAAATCTAATTCATTAACTAAATCATAAAAATTTTTATTTTTTATAATTGCTAACTGCAAATTATTCATATTATTATTAATCTATAATATAATAAATACCATGATCCTTGTAAAAAAAACAAAGTATTTAGTATTTAAAAATTTAAAGTTCAGATGTGCGCTTGGTAAAAATGGCATTAAAAAAAAAATTAAAGAGGGAGACTTTATAACTCCTAAAGGTATTTTTTCTTTAAAAAGGGTCTATTACCGAAAAGATAGAATTAAGAATCTAAAAACAAAATTAAAAAAAACTAGAATTAAAAAATACATGGCCTGGTGCGATGATCCTAAAAGTAAATTTTATAATAAACAGATTAAACTACCCAGCAGTTATAATTATGAAAAACTTTATCGAAAAGATAAGATTTACGACATCATTATAACTTTAGACTATAATACAAATCCTATTATTAAAAATAAAGGTAGCGCAATATTTTTGCATGTGGCAAAAAAAAATTACAGACCCACAGCTGGATGTATTGCTCTTAAAAAAGAAGATCTTATACACTTGTTATCGGTTATAAAAAAAGGGAATAAAATAAAGATAATTTAAATTTAGCTGAATATTGCAGAACCTATTCTTACATAGGTCGCATTATATTTTGCAGCAATTTTATAATCTTCGGACATTCCCATGCTTAATTCTTCAAGATTATTAGCTAAATTTAATTCATAAAGTTGTTTAAAAAATAATTCAGGATTTTGATCTTTAGGTGGGATAGCCATTAACCCTATAACATTTAATTTTAATTTATTTTTGCAATAGTCCACAAAATCATTAACTGCAGAAATATCAATACCATTTTTTTGTGGCTCACTTCCTATATTAACTTGTACAAAATATTTAATTTTCTTTTTATTTATAACCTCTAATTCATGAAAAATTTTAGCTAATTTTTCATTATCTAATGAATGTACATAATTAAAAATTTGAAACGCTTGCTTAGCCTTATTGGATTGCAACTTACCAATAAAATGTAAATTTAAATTATTAAATTTTTTTATAATATCATTCCACTTTTCATGGGCTTCTTGAATCTTGTTTTCACCAAAATCTAAATGTCCAAAATCTAATAAATTTTGAATTTTTGAAAGTTGTTGATTTTTACAAACTACAATGATTTTTGCTTTTGATTTTAAAGATACTAGGTTATCTTTAACAATCTCTAAATTATTTATTATATCCATTAATAATGAACCAATATCATAATTATATTTTTTTAAGTGAAATTAATGATCGGCTTTCAGTAACTATTAAAAAAATTAAAAAAGTTTCGATTATTTATTATATAGATGATTTTCAATTATTTAATGAGAATAATTGTAAACTGATAAGAAATTTTTGTAAAAAAATTAATGCTCCATTTTATGTAGTAAATTCTATTAATAATGCTGTTAAATACAAAGCAAATGGCATTTATATTGAGGCAAACAATAAAAGAACTCTATTAAAAAAATATAATAAATTAAGAACAATAGGATCGGCACATAATAGTCTTGATTACTTTTTCAAAAAAAATCAAAACTGTAATATGATTATGTTATCACCATTATTTTATAATAATAAATATTCTAATAATAAAATATTAGGTACAGCTAAATTTAGATTAATTTCAAGGGAATGGAAAACAGATGTGTGTGCTTTGGGTGGGATTAATAAAAACAATATAAATAAAGTTAAACTAATCAAAACTAGTAATATTGGATTTAGATCGATGATCTATTCTTTATCCTAAAAAAAAACCCCACTTGTATTTAAACAAGTGGGGTTTTTAATAAATTATTTAAATTATATTAAATAATTAAAACGCTGTTGTAAGTGACATGTAATAAACATTGGCGTCTTTATCTGCAAGACCGCCCATGTTATCAACTTTACCGTATTGAGCTGATAAAGCCACTGGTCCTAAGCTATATCCAACTGCAACAGATTGAGTTTTTTCATCTGCAGCTGAACCATCTTTTTTAGCTTTGTTCATGTACAAACCAACGCTTAGATCTTTATTAACTGCAAGACCTAATCCGTATTCCATCTGCTTAGTGTCTAAAGTAGCAGCAGTTGTGGCTGCGCCTGTTGTTTGTTTCATTTGAGCAACTGCTACAGTGAAAATATCATAGTTATATTTTACACCTAAGTTAGTTCCTTTTGTTTTAGTAACGTTACCCTGTATTAAACCTTCTTCAACTTTGAAAGCTTTAACAGTTAAACCTTTGATTCCTAAATCACCAATGAAACCATACTCTTGAGCTGCTGGTTTATCGTCACCACCTAATACACCATCACCATCTTCAGTTACTACTCCGCCTGAAGCTAATGCGCTGTCTTTAGTAGAGGAAATTGCACCAACTGCATGGTTTGGAACATACAAGTAAGAAACTTTTCCAAGTTTACCAATGTCTTGTACGATACCAAAACCAAAAGATTCAGCTACAGTTGTTCCAGCGTAATCAATTGATAATGAAGTTGTTGTTTTGTTAACACCACCTGTGAAATCTTCAGCATGAAGACCAACGATGTTAGCCATACCACCACGAGCATTCTGTATGTGGTCAGATGAGAATGTAAACGTAGTACCAGTGCTTTCGCTAATGATATCTATGTAGTTATTCTCTAAATGCCATCCAGATGTTCCTGTTTGCCTAGCTGAGCCCGTAAATGAGGCTGCAGTAGCTGAAGCAGTAGCTGATGTAGTAGTGTAAGCAGATACTACAATAGTAGCTTGACCGTTAGCACCGGTAGGAGTGTAACTGTATATTCCGTCGTTTCCATCAAACTCTAGAGAGAAACCTGCAGCGTAAGACAAACCACCGATATTTAATTTACCTTTGTTTGCTACGTTAAGCTGAGATTCTTTTCCAAAGCTTCTATTGCTAGCGGTACCATTTTTACCGTTAACAGATTTATAACTAGCAACTAGAGATCCAGTTATTGATGTCTGTGCTAATGCACTTCCAGCAACTAAAGAACCAGCTAAAGCTGTAGTTAATAGTAGTTTATTTTTCATTTATTGTTTCCTATTTTTGTTATTATTAATTCAAATTAATGAATTAATTAGAGCCTGTTTATCAAATAGAAATGCTAATTTTGATAAAAAATGATTAATTTATTTAATATTAAGTATTAATGTGTTATATATGCAACACTTTAAAAATGCATAAAAACAAATACTTTTTTAATTTTATTGATATATATACTCATCAAATCTCTTCAAAATCGTTAATTTTATGAATAATTCAACCTATTGGCTTAAAACAGTATCATTCTATCTCTTGATATTTATCTCTCTATTTTCCTGTTCAGCCAGCGTTGATCCCGTTACTGGTGAAAGAAAGACTTACGAAATGAATGAAAAGGAAAGAATTAAACAAAATGTTGAAAAAGGAGGAGGAATATTTGGAGATATTGGCAAAAGTTCTAAAGAAACTACCTTTTCTTTTGGAACCTCAAATGTGTTGTGGAGAGCTACATTAAAAAGTTTAGATTTTATGCCTCTTGCAAGCATTGACTATGCTGGTGGAATTTTAGTTACTGATTGGTATTCGGAAAATGCAAATCCGCAAGAAAGAATTAAAATTATGGTAAGATTTTTGAGTAATGAATTGAGAACCGATTCAGTTGTGGTCATAAGTCATAAAATGAATTGCAACGCCCAAGGGATATGCAGCACAACAATACTTAATGATAAGTTCAATGAATCTATTAAAGACACAATCATTAATACCGCGCGTTTGATTAAAATAGACGACGAAAAAAAAAAAATTAAATAATTTTTATGCAAAACTACAATTTCTTCGAAGTTGAAGAAAAATGGAAAAATTATTTTTTAAAAAATAAAACTTTTAAAACTCATAATAATAAAAAAAATAAATTTTATTGTTTGGAAATGTTTCCTTATCCCTCAGGAAATATTCATATGGGTCATGTCAGAAATTATACATTAGGAGATGTGATTGCTAATTATAAAAGATTAAATAACTTTAATGTATTACATCCCATGGGTTGGGACTCATTTGGATTGCCTGCTGAAAATGCAGCAATTCAAAATAATTTACATCCCTTAGATTGGACCAAAAAAAATATTTCTAATATGAAATTACAATTACAGCGCTTAGGTTTGTCTATCGACTGGGATAAGGAAATTTCAACTTGTGATGAAAATTATTATAAACATCAGCAAATTATTTTTTCGTTATTTTACAAAAATGGATTAATTTATAAAAAAGAAAGCTATGTAAATTGGGATCCAATTGACAAAACTGTTCTTGCAAATGAGCAAGTTATAGATGGAAAAGGATGGAGATCTGGAGCAATAGTAGAGAAAAAAAAATTAAGTCAGTGGTTTTTAAATATTACAAAATATTCAAAAAAACTTTTAGATTCTTTAGACATTCTTGAAGGATGGCCAGAAAAAGTAAAGTTAATGCAAAAAAATTGGATTGGTAAATCCGAAGGATGTGAAATTGATTTTATTACAGATTTTAAAGATACTAAATTAAAAATTTTTACAACTAGACCTGATACAATTTTCGGTGCTTCTTTTGTTGGAATAGCTCACGATCATCCTTTTACTGAAAATTTAAAAGACAATCCTTTATTTGAGGATTTCAAAAAATTAGCATTAAAAAATTCCAATAGTGAGTCTGTAATATCAAAAAATGAAAAAATTGGATTTAAAACAAAATTTTCTGTTTTTCATCCTTTTACTAATAAAAAAATCCCAATTTATGTGGCTAATTTTATTCTAATGGAATATGGAACTGGAGCTATTTTTGGCTGCCCAGCCCATGATCAGAGAGATTTAGAATTTGCAAAAAAATATGGTTTAGAAATTATACCTGTCGTAACTCCTGAAAAAGATAAATTGATTAACGTCACTAACGAAGCTTACATTGATGATGGTTATATAATTAATTCGGATTTTCTTAATGGGCTTAAAGTTGAGGATGCAAAAAAAAATATAATTCAAAAATTAGAGAATGCTAAAATCGGTATTGCTAAAATAATTTATCGTCTCAAAGACTGGGGAATATCAAGACAAAGATATTGGGGATGTCCAATTCCTATAATGTATAGAGAAGATGGAAAAATTATATTAGTTCCTGAAAAGGATCTTCCTATTGCTCTTCCTAAAGATATAGATCTTAATAAACCAGGAAATCCACTAGAAAATCATCCAACATGGAAATATACAAAATGTCCGGAGACAGGTTTAAAAGCTGTCCGAGAAACCGATACACTTGATACTTTTGTAGATTCATCTTGGTATTTTTTGCGGTTTTGCTCGCCACACGAAGAAAGTAAACCTTTTAAAATGGACGATGTTAATTATTGGATGCCTGTTGATCAATATATTGGAGGGGTAGAACATGCTATACTGCATCTTTTATATTCTAGATTTTTTACTTTGGCTTTAAAAGATGAATATAAATTAAAATTTTCAGAACCTTTTAAAAATCTTTTTACTCAAGGAATGGTATGTCACCCAACCTTTCAAACTGAAAAGGGGAAGTGGGTTTTTCCAAAAGAAGTCATAAAGAAAGATGATTCATATTTCTTAGAAAATAAAGAAAAAGTTCTTAAAGGCGACAGTCAGGCCATGTCTAAATCAAAAAAAAATATTATTGATCCTGACGACATTATTAAAATTTATGGATCAGATGCTGTTCGATGGTTCATATTATCTGACAGTCCTCCGGATAGGGATATTCAATGGAGCGACAGTGGAATTCAAGGAGCTTTTAAATATATTCAAAAAATATGGAGAACTTACGAAAAATTAGAGATTTACGAAATGGAAAATAAAAAAGAAGAAGGCAAAGATTTTTTTTCAATAAAAATAAATACTCTAATAAAAGAAATTGGCCAATGTATAGAAAAATTTCATATTAACGTTGCTATTGCTAAACTTTATATTTTTTTAAATACAATTAATGATGTAATCGAAAAAAAAGAAGTTGAGAAAGAACTTGTTGTCGAAATTTACAAAAAATATCTTATTATAATTTCTGCGTTTGTTCCTTACATTGCTAATGAGTGTTGGGAAAAAATTACTAAGAAAAATGACTTAGCGTCACAACAATGGCCAGAGTTTAAAGACAACCATATAAAAATGGATAATATTGATATTGTTGTACAAATTAATGGGAAAAAAAGGGCAATTATCAATGCTAATTTTGAAGAAAATGAAGAAAATATCTTCAGCAAATGCTTAGCAATTAAAAATATTAAAGTTATATTGGATAATAAAAAAATAATTAAAAAAATTTTTATAAAAAACAAATTGCTTAATATAGTAACTAATGACTAGAAAAATAATAAGTAGTATTTTATTTTTAATATTCTTAAATAGCTGTGGATTCTCACCGATATATAGTGGTGATATAAAAAAAATATTAATTTCTAAATCAGAAATTGTTGGAGATAAAAATTTAGCTTTTGATTTAGAGCAAAAACTTAATTTTTCAAAGGACGAAAAAGATTTAAATGCTTATATATTTAAAGCACAAATATATGACGCCATAGAGAATTCTCTTTTAGACTCAAGAGGAATCGCGACTGAAGAATTATTAAGATTGACGATCAGTTATCAATTCATAGATAAAAATGGAATTCTTATATACCAAGATGTCATCAAAAAAGATAAAAGAATTATTGTCAGTGACAATCTTGTTAATAATACTCTAATAAAAAACCAAGAAAAAAAAATTATGTTAGACGCTATGGTCCAAAATATTTTATTTAAATCTAAAATCTCATTAAGATAATGAGATGTTGTTAAAGTCGCACGAACTAAATCTAAAAACAAAAGACTTCTTAAAAAATAAAATAATTCTTCTATACGGCGAAAATCAAGATCTAATCAAAGATATTAACGAACAAATTATAGATAAATTTTTAAATAAAAAAGAAATTTCAAAAATTTTTTTTGAGGATGATATATTAAAAAATCCAGAAAATATTACTAACTACTATTTGAATGGATCATTATTTGATAACAATGAAACTCTATCAATAATTAAAAATTGTTCCGATAAAATTTTAGAAATTATCAATCAAATAAAAAACAATATTAATAATAATACTATTATTTTAAACTCCGAAATACTTTTGAAAAATTCAAAACTAAGACAATTTGGAGAATATGATAAATTAGCGATTTGCATTCCTTGCTATCAAGAAACTAAACTAGATATTAAGAGATTCCTAACTCAACAATTACAAATAAATAAGTCTCCATTATCTGAGACACAAATTGAAGTTATTATAAATTCATCATCTCTAAAAAGATCAAAAATTAAAGAAGTAATAGAAAAAATAAATTTATATAAAAACTCAGAACAAATTACAGATCAAGTGATTGATGAAATTTGCACAGATGTGGACTTAAAAAAAAATGAAGAAATTATCGATATCTTGTTATCCAAAAATGAAAAAAATATTAATGAATTTATATCTAATATGTCAAATTATGAAAAAAATTTTATAGAAATAATTATTATTCTTAGATCCTTCATAATTAAAATCCTTGATATTCAAAAAAATAATAAAAATCTCTCAATTGATGAAAGAATTGAAAAATGTAAACCGCCCATTTTCTGGAAAGATAAGGATAGAATAAAAAATATCTTAAAAATTTGGAACGCTAATAATCTTGAAAAATTTCTTAGCAATTTAAATGTTATTGAAACTGAATTTAAGAGAAATGATTTAAACCAAGATACTCAATTTTATTATTTTTTAACGCAAAACCTATCTAAAATAGCCTTTAAGAACACTAATAATTTTATTTAACTGATCAAGATTCTTGTAAGAAAATTTAATTTCTCCAGAGTTATTCTTTTTATTTTTAATATCTACTTTTATTCCCATTAAAAGTCCCAGATCACTTTCTAAGGATTTTATATTTGTATCTTTATTATTTGTTTGAGTTTTTTTTGAACCTGAAAAAGCTTGCTCTTTTTTAACTAGGAATTCAGCCTGTCTTACAGAAAGATTTTTATTAACTATTATTTTTGCAAGTTTAATATTATCAGTAACATTGACTAAACATCTTGCATGTCCTGCTGTTAACAATCCATCTGAAATCATATTTTTTATTTCTTCTGGTAAGCCAGCAAGCCTAAGTGTGTTAGCAATATGACTTCTGCTTTTTCCTAAAATTTTTGATAACGTTTCTTGAGAATACGCAAATTTTCTTACTAAATTATCATAACCTAAGGCTTCTTCTATTCCATTTAAATCTGATCTTTGAATATTTTCTAATATCGCAAATTCTAAAGATTTCTTATCATCAATATTTAAAATAATAACTGGGATTTCATGAATTTTTGCAAGCTGTGCTGCTCGCCATCTTCTTTCTCCAGCAATTATCTCATATTTATCCTCTGATTTTTTTCTAACTAATATGGGCTGAATAATTCCCTGCTGCTTAATTGACTCTGAAAGTTCATTAAGTAATGCTTGATTAAAATTTTTTCTTGGCTGCGATGGGTTAGCATAGACAAAATGTATAGGAATTTTTTCTGATGAACTTTTAGTTTGAATATTTTCTGTAGGGACATCCCCCATTAGGGCAGACAAACCTTTTCCTAAACCCTTAAATTTATTTCCAATCATTTATGCAACTTTTTTTTCTTCCAAATTTTCTCTAATTAAAAACTCATCCACAAACTGATTATAAGCCAAAGAACCTGAACAATTTTTATCGTACAAAATAACCGGCATTCCAAATGAAGGTGCTTCAGAAATTCTTACATTGCGTGGTATATTTGTATTATAAACCTTATTTCCAAAAAAATTTCTTCCTTCTTTTTCAACATCGGCACAAAGCTTATTTCGCTTATCATACATAGTCAGAACTATCCCCTGTATTTCTAAATTAGGATTTAAATTAATCTTTATACGATCAATTGTTTTGACTAACTGACTTAACCCTTCCAAAGCAAAAAACTCCGTTTGCAAAGGAACAACTAACGAATGAGAAATAACTAAAGACATAATTGTAAGAAGACTAAGAGATGGAGGACAGTCAATTATAATGTATGAAAATTTTTCTTTTTCTAAATTATTTATTGGATCATCAATAATATTTTTTAATAAAAAAGCTTTTTGAGAATTATTTGCAACTTCAGTTTCAAGTCCTGATAGATCAGCGTTTGCTGGAATGATGCTTAAATTTTCTATTTTTGTTTTTTTTATACATTCAAAAAAAGAATCTTTTTTTATAAGTAAGTCATAAATAGATTTTTCTCTTTCGCTCTGATTAATCCCAACTCCTGTTGAAGCGTTACCTTGAGGATCAAGATCAATAAGCAATACTTTATAATTTTTAAGAGCAAGACCAGCGGCTAGATTAATTGCTGTGGTAGTTTTACCAACTCCACCCTTCTGATTTATAACAGAAATTATCCTAGGCATTTACAACTTTAAGTTGTACTACGTTTAATATTACTAATTTTAAGAATATAAGATTCATCTGCTGTGATGCTTCTAAATTTTTCTACATCAAAAGTATATTTTTTTTTTGCTTCTTCAAGTTCTTGTTGATAAGTTTTTCCTTTAATTAATATAATATTTCTTATTTTATCATTATTTTTTAAAAGAATATCTAGTGTATCGATAGTCTTCTTGAATGCTCTCGAAACCACTGTTGAAATTTTATTGAACTTAAAATTTTCTATTTTCAAATTAACTATTTTTAAAGTTAAATCTAACTTATCTGATAAATCTTGTAAAAATTTACATTTTTTTGGACTTTTATCAATTAATGTAATATTTCCGTTCATTTTATTATTATCCATTAATATTTTTAATACAATTCCTGGAAATCCAGCTCCTGAACCTAAGTCAATAATTTCTGATTTATCTTCAATTAAATCATATATTTGGGCAGAATCTAAAAAATGCCTTGTAAATACATGTTTTTCTGTTGTTTTTCCTATTAAATTTAGAGATTTATTACTACTTAATAGAAAATCTTTATATTTATTTAATTTTTCTATTGTTTCACGTGAAACATTGAATTTTTTAATAAAAAATTCAACATCTAAGTCCATGTATTTTAAGATGCCTTTTTTAGACTATTTTTACAATAAATCATCAATATATTAATTGCTGCTGGTGTTACACCGTCTATTCTAAGAGCCTGACCAAATGTTAAAGGCTTTATATCATTAAGTTTTCGTTTTACCTCATTTGAAAGTCCAGAAATTGAATCATAATTAATTTTTTTAGGTATTGTAAGGTTTTCGTCTTTTTCGAACATACTTATGTCTCTTTTTTGCTGTTCTATATAGCCGCTATAATGAGACTCTGTCTTTATTAGTTCTTCAATTTCATCATCATACTTTGGGATGTCTGAAAAAATAGATCTTATTTTTTCTAAAGTTACATCCTTAAATTTTAAAATCTCGAGAAGAGATTTTTTTCTTCCGTCTTGAGAAATTTTAATACCATTTTTTTTTAAAACAGTAGGGGAAACGATCTTATTAGATAAAATAGTTTTAAAATCACTTAAGTCATTGATTTTGTTGGTAAATTTAGACTTCCGAAACTCAGAAATAAAATTATATTTAATAGCCAAAGGAGTTAATCTTAAATCAGCATTATCAGCTCTTAGTGTTAATCTATATTCTGCTCTAGAGGTAAACATTCTGTAAGGCTCACTTACTCCTTTAGTAATCAAATCATCAATCATAACTCCCATGTAAGACTGGGATCTCTCAAATCTTATTGGTTCTAAATTTTTAACTGACTGTGCAGCATTAAGACCAGCCACAATTCCTTGGGCAGCTGCCTCTTCATATCCTGTTGTTCCATTAATTTGACCTGCAAGATACAAATTTTCTATTTTTTTTGTTTTAAGACTAAAGTCTAGCTCGGTAGGAAACACATAATCATATTCAATTGCGTATCCTGGTCTTATCATACGAACATTCTCTAAACCATTGATTTTAAATAATATTTCTTGCTGAATTTCTTTAGGAAGAGACGTTGATATGCCATTTGGATAAACTATGTTCGTCGTAAGACTCTCGGGTTCTAAAAAAATTTGATGACGCTGCTTATCTTTAAACTTTACGATCTTATCTTCTATAGAGGGACAGTATCTAGGACCGATGGATTGGATTGATCCAGAATACATTGCACTTAACTTTAAATTTTTTTCAATAATTTTATGAACCTTGTCATTAGTATAGGTCATCCCACAAGAAATTTGTTTTGCGTTAATTTTTTTGGTTAAGTAAGAGAAGAAAAAAGGCTTATCATCAGCGTCTTGCATTTCTAGCTCATCATAATTAATTGTTGTTCCGTCAAGTCTAGGCGGAGTACCAGTCTTCAATCTGCCAATTTTAAAATTTAATTTTTTTAATTGCTCACTTAATCCTAAGGTTGGTTTTTCATCAATTCTTCCTGCTGAAATCTTTTCATCACCAATATGAATAAGGCCATTTAAGAAAGTGCCAGTTGTTAAAATAAATTTTTTTGCTGAAAACGAATTTCCAGACTTAGTATTAATTGAAATAATTTTATTTTTGCTAAATTCAAACTTTGTTACAGGATCATAAAAAAGGCTTAAATTACAATAGTTTAATAACAATTTTTGCATGTATTTTTTATATAGCTCTCTATCGGATTGCGTTCTTGGTCCTCTCACAGCATGACCTCTGCTACTATTTAATAATCTAAATTGTATTCCCGATTGATCAGCAACAATTCCCATGATCCCATCTAATGCATCAATTTCTCTGACTAAATGACCTTTGCCTAATCCACCTATCGCAGGGTTGCATGACATTTCGCCAATTGTGGAAAGTGAATTTGTAATAAGAGCAGTATTAACTCCTGATCTTGCTGCAGCAGCAGCAGCTTCGCAGCCTGCATGCCCAGCTCCAATTACGATTACATCAAAATTTTTCTCTAAATTCATATGGGGTTTATATATCCCATTGACTCAAAAGATAAGGTATTTTTATACTATTTTCCGATACAAAAATCTTTGAAGATTCTATCTAATAATTCTTCAACATTAACGTATCCAACTATTTCTCCAAGATTTCTAACAGCTAATCTTAAATCTTCTGCCGCTAAGTCGATCTGATTAATAGATTTTTTATTAAGACATCTATTGATAAAAAAGACAGCATTTTCAAGGCTTTTTACATGCCTTTGTCTCGAAACAATATTATCTTCATTAACTTTAAAATGATCGTCAATCTTTTTGGATATTATCTTAACAAGATTCGAAACGCCTATATTTTTTTTTGCAGAGATTCTAATTGGTTTATAAATTTTATCTTCTAAAAATATATTTGTTTTTTTTATATCAATTTTATTCAAAACTAAAATTGACTTATCATCAAACAGTTTTAAAATTTTTTTATCTATTTTTTTATCTATTTTTTTTGTGTGATCAAAAATAATTAATTTTAAATCAGAGTCCTTTAAATTACTTTGTGTTAATGAAATTCCTTTCTTCTCAATAATATTTTTTGAATTTCGAAAACCGGCAGTATCAAAAAGTCTTACTAATTTTCCATTTAACAGAATACTTATCTCAATCAGATCTCTAGTTGTGCCTGGTATATTAGAAACGATAGACACCTGCCTATTAGCTAAACAATTAATTAGAGATGACTTTCCAGAGTTAGTTGGTCCTATGATTGAAA
>Ga0209087_1001633_pt1 | contig 13101 bp, 12 predicted proteins | sample S_130805_EF_Meta_FD_187321 | JGI IMG/M metagenome (GOLD analysis project Ga0209087, IMG submission 187321) | Freshwater microbial communities from Lake Simoncouche, Canada to study carbon cycling - S_130805_EF_MetaG (SPAdes) (version 2) | ecosystem: Environmental > Aquatic > Freshwater > Lake ...
CGTTCAAGATGCCATTCGTAAAGAAGGATATGACTTAATTTCGATGACCCCAGCCCAAATGCAAAAGCAAATTGCTCAAGATTTAGATAGCTGGGGCAAAGTCATTAAGTCTGCCAATATCACCTACGAATAATTATTGACTCTGTAACGCCTGCCAAATTTTTGCGGGCGTATAGGGCATATCCATTTCAGTAATGCCTCTTGGACGAAGTGCATTAATTACTGCATTCGACAGAGTTGGTAATGAACCAGAACAACCTGATTCACCGACGCCTTTTGAACCCAGAATATTATTTTTGGTAGGCACTTGAATTTTTTCTGTTTGAATATTCATCAAGCAACCTACCTTAGGCATGGCATAGTCCATATATGATCCTGTCAATAACTGTCCAGAGGCATCATAAATAGCTTGTTCGTAAAATGCTTGTCCAATACCTTGCACAATCCCACCATGAATCTGCCCTTGTACTAGAGTGGGGGAAATCGCCACCCCAACATCATCTACCGCGGTATATTGAATAATTTCTGTGACGCCGGTATCAGGATCAATTTCTACTTCTGCAATATGGCAACCATTGGGATAGGTCGCACCTGATGAAGCTTCTCCAGTTAGATTTAAGGAATGTGGCAGATCCTGAATAAAGGTTTTTTGTACGAGTTGCGAGATACTTAATGTCTGATTGGATTCACGATGTTGCCAAACACCATTCGAGAACTCTAGCTGACTTTCTGCAACATTGAGCACTTGTGCAGCAAGTGGCTTACTCTTTTCAAGAATTTGCTCACACAAGTTCATCACAGCACTCCCTGCGCCATATAAAGTCCTTGAACCACCTGTACCACTGCCAATCATCATTTTGTCAGTCTGCCCCGCCACAAATTCAACATGATCATTCGCTAGACCAATTTTTTCATGCACAATTTGTGAGAAGGATGTTTCATGTCCCTGCCCCGATGCTCCCGTAACAGCAAAAATACGTAACACACCATCTTGGGTAAATTGACCAATGACCTGGTCTTTAGGAGCTGTTCCAGCACCGGACGCTTCTAAGAAATAAGCTAAACCAATACCTCTTAATTTATTATTTTTTAATGACTCTTGTCGGCGCTGTTCAAAATGATTGTAATCACTCATCTCTAATGCGCGAGTCAGTAAGCGATCAAACTCTCCACAATCGTAAACCGAACCAATTTGATTGTCATACGGAAATTGGTTCGGTTGAATAAAGTTCTTACGGCGCAGTTCAATAGGATCAAACCCATGTTCATACGCAGCATGGTCAATCAGACGTTCTATCGCGTAAGCAATGTCTGGACGTCCTGCTCCACGGTATGCAGATACTGGTACTGTATTTGTAAAATACAATTCTGATGACATGGACAATGCAGGTATGTCATATACCCCATTCATCGTAATGGAGACATTGCGTGCGCCAATAAATGAACCAAAATAACAGGTATAAGCGCCAAGATCTGCTTTATTCTCAAATCGTAATCCTAAAATTTTGCCATTAGAGTCCAAGGCTATAAAACCATTGAGCTCTAGTCCACGACCATGCCAATCGGATAAAAATATTTCTGAGCGCGTACCAACCCATTTCACCGGCTTACCCACCAACTTAGATCCAAGCAGCACTAAAGCACTCTCACTAAATGCCCCACTGCGAACACCAAAAGATCCGCCAACATCTTGGGTTTGTAAATCAATTTGTGCTTTAGGTATTCCTGTAATATGCTCCAATGCACCGAGCATTCCCAGCATCCCTTGATTGGGCGAATGGATAATATATTTATCAGTATTTGCATCATGTTTAGCCAAAACCGCCCGCAACTCCATAGGCGAACCAATTAAGCGCTGACTTTTCACCCCCATCGAGCTCACAAATGTTGCCTGTTCAAAGGCTTTTTCTGTAGCGGCTTGATCACCACGAATATAGTGGATTGATAGATTACCACTTGCTTGCGCATGTAATTGCGGAGCACCTGCTGCTCGAGCTGAATCATAATCTGTCACTGCATCTAAAGCTTCAATGTCCATTTGCACTAGTTCGGCGGCATGCTTGGCATTTTCATAGGTATCCGCAATGACCATTGCTATCGGTTGCCCAACAAAGCGGACATGCCCAACTGCAAGCACTGGCATTGGTGCCAGTATTTGATTCTGCCCATCAAGATTTTGCATGGTAGCGCCTGTAGGCAAAGTTTTCATACCTGCAGCTGCAACATCATCTGCAGTAATCACACGAATGACGCCCGGTGCAGACAATACTTCTTGATAGTTGATTGACTTAATTAGTCCATGTGCATAGGGTGAGCGAATCACATACCCATAGCACATGCCATCATAAGACCAATCGGCAGTAAATTTGCCATGACCGGTAATGAGTCTTAAATCTTCTTTGCGAAGTAAGTCCTGTGGGGCGTTCATACTTGTGTCTCCTGCATCTTTTTCGCAGCTGATTTAACAGCCTTAATGATATTGACGTAACCGGTACAACGGCAAATGTTGCCAGCCAAACCTTCTTTAATTTGTTCATCGGTAGGATTGGGATGACTTTGTAGTAAATAAACTGTGCTCATAATCATGCCCGGAGTACAGTACCCACATTGCAAGCCATGCTCTTCTGAGAAAGCCTCTTGCACAGGATGCAAATGATCTTTTGCTAAACCTTCAATCGTTTGAATGGATGCTCCTTCAGCTTGTCTAGCCAAAATAGTACAAGACTTCACAGCTACTTGATCCATCAAAACTGTACAACATCCACACTGGGTTGTGTCGCAGCCACTATGTGTGCCTGTCAGTTGTAATTGATCACGAATGACATCAATTAAAAGAGTATTGTCCTTGATTGACAAATCTTGGGTTTGACCATTAACGGTGATTTGCATATAAAACCTTTAATTATTTTGAATTTGTTGAGCCGCTTTTTTAAATAACACTTGAGCCATATTGACACGATATTCACTAGGGGCATGTAAGTCGCTAATTAAATCATCGCGTTGTAAGTTAGGCTTGAATTGGCCGCTTAAGAATGCTTCTTCTGCCTCAGCCCAACGAAATACTCCAGCTCCCACACCAGTGACCGCAACCCGAATTTCTTGATTAGGAAATACGGCAATGAATACACCGGCCAGTGCATAACCTGATGCTGATTGTTTACATTTGGCATAAGCACTCTTGATTGGCTTTGCAAATTGAATTTGGGTAATTACTTCACCTTCTTCTAAGGCTGTGGAATAAAAACCTGTAAAAAAATCATCAGCAGGAATTTCACGTCTGTCTGTCACAAACTTCGCCTTGAGGGCTAAAGCTCCAGCGGGATAGTCAGCCGCAGGATCATTATTTGCAAGTGATCCCCCAATCGTACCCCGCACCCTTACCTGTGGATCACCAATTTGACTTGCCAAATAGGCCAAGCCTGGAATTGTTCCTTGCACAATCTCACTAGAGGCAACCTCCTGATGCTTGGTTGTAGCGCCAATAATTAAGAATTCATGGTTATCTTTTATTCCTTGTAAATCAGAAATCCGACTTAAATCAATTAAATGATCTGGCTGAATGAGGCCATGTTTCATGGAGGGCAATAATGTCATGCCGCCAGAAAGAAACTTAGCATTTTCATGCTTGGAAAAAATGTCTTTGGCATTGGTCGCAAGATTCGCAATATGGTATTGAAATGTATTCATGATGTCTCTCTTTTATATACATTCATAATAAATCAAAAATGTAAATTTTCAATTATTTAACATTAAATCAAAACACTTCAATTTTATCTAAATTTGAATCTTTTAGAGCTGGGGCATAATAATGCCTAATTAAGTAAGATCGATGAATCATTAACATAGGGTATTAAGATGGAATCTCCACGGATTAGTGAATCAGAATTAACCCGCTTAGGGATTGCTGCATTTTGTCAATTAGGCCTGCCCCCTCAAGATGCTACTGATGTCGTTAAAGTGCTCGTTATGGCAGATCTTTTTGGTCTTTCAACACATGGAATGAGTCGCTTAGAGTCTTATGGCGATCGATTAAAAATTGGTGGTATCAATCCACGCCCAAAGATTACTGTCGAGCGAGTTGCTTCTGCAATGGTTAAAGTGGATGGTGATAATGGTGTTGGACCCGTTGTTGGTATGCGGTCTCTCGAAGCTGCGATGCAGGTGGCTTCAGAATGTGGGATTGGCATTGCTCTTACGCGTGGCAGTAATCATTTTGGCCCAATCTCTCCTTATGCCCTCATTGCTGCTGAACAAGGTTTTGCTAGCATGATTGGTAGTAATGCCACAACAACGATCGCACCTTGGGGTGGGTCTGATGCCCGATTAGGTAATAGCCCTCTAGGCTTTGGTGTTCCAAACCCAGGCGGCCAACCTTTTTTACTTGATATGGCAATGAGTGTAGTCGCCCGTGCAAAAATAAGAGATGCTTTTAAACAAGGTAAGGAAATTCCAAATACTTGGGGTACTGATGCAAAAGGATTCCCAACTACTGATCCAAAAGCTGCTTTAAATGGCTTTTTACTTCCAGTTGGTGGTCATAAAGGTTATGGCTTAGCCTTAATGGTCGATTTATTTGCAGGGCTGCTTTCCAATGCAGCTTATTTAACTCATATTCAATCTTGGCAAGATGCTCCTGATCAGCCACAGAACTTAGGTCATTTCTTTATCCTTTTAGATACCAAGAAATTAGGCTCCTCTCAGTGGTTGTCAGAACGTATGCAAGATTTTGCAAGCATCCTGCTTGAGAGTCCTCCTGCAGATGACTCTAAACCGGTGATTGTGCCAGGGATGATAGAGCTTGCCAAAATGGAAGAACAACGTCAATTAGGCATCAAGCTTAGTGCTGATACTCTTGCTATTTTGAAGTCTTATTCTGCATAAAACGAATCAAAGTATCTTGGGAAATTATATTTCCCAAGATAACCACTTTGCAATTGCTTTACCCATCACTAGCTCAATTTCATCAGGGCCAATCCATCGGTATTCATTGACAAACAAATCAATTGACTCGCGCCAAGTGCATTTCAGTTTAGTAATATCACTCCCCCAAAAGAAACGCTCAGGTCCAAAAAAGGTATAAATTTGCTTAACGTGGTGCTCAATACTTTTATAAGGGTAAGAATCATTAGCATACGCAGGAACAGCTGTAGCCTTCATTGCAATGTTGGAAAATACGGCTAATTCTTTTAGAATTTCCATCTGTTCAAACGCTGACTCTCCCGTAGCATCTATAGGCACCCCTAGATGATCAATGATGAGCTTTAACTGAGGATAACGCCTTGCAATCGTTGCAAAGACTTCTAGGTGACTACTAGCAGCTATGGCAATCGGAATGGCGTGTTCCTGTGCACCAGACCACAACCAATCTAATTCATTACCCATCATCCAAGTTCGATGTTTTGGCTCGTTAAGAATATATCTCAGTCCCAGCATACCTGCTTGTTGTTTCCAATTCTTCAAAATTGATTTTGAATCTTCACTATCTAATGGAAAATTTCCTAAAATACCAAACCGTTGCGGGTATTGTCTTGCTGCCTCAATAGCAATTTGATTCGCATTGAGGTCCCATGCTGGGGGTTGTATGATGGCTGCATCAACTCCAGCGAACTGCATATCCTCTATTATTTCTGCAGATGAATAGGGTTCTTGACGGTGCGCTCCACGCGGTTTACCACTTTCCCAAATATGTACATGCGCATCAATAATCTTCATCTATCAGTGCTCAGGAATAAATACATGCATACCATTTACCAATCCATCTTGAACGGCTTTATATACTCCGATGGCATCTTTTAGTGCATGGGTTTGTATATGTTGTGGTGGATGCAGCAGGTGTTGATCAAAATCTTTCGCAAGACCATCAAAGATGGCAGCACATTCACTTCCTGAATAGAGTAACGAATTTACTCCGATAATACTTGCCCCATTGCGATATAAATCCCGAACTGAAATAGTGACTTGTCCATTCCCCGGCGCAACGATTACCGCAACTTGACCAAATTTACCTATTGCGGATATTGAACCAGATAACCAATGGCCAGTGGTATCAAAAATGACATCAGGCCCTTCTGGAAAGTATTTCCAAATTAGGCTTTTTAGTACTTTCTCATCTGGAGTATTTGGTAAGAGATCTGCAAATATTTCTTGTTCTTTTATGGTCGCTAGATGTTCTTCTGTACGCACCAAACCTAACACAGTAGCTTTATTTTTTTTGGCTAACTCTACAGCAGCATTACCAACGGCTCCATTTGCGCCAATAATAACGATTCGCGTATCTTCTTTCACATGACACGATTGAATAGCTCCCCATGCAGTGATGTAGGGTGTTCCACAATTAGCCGCCTCAACAAAAGATAAGGATTGTGGCTTAAGCGAAATCGCACTTTGATGAACTTTCATGTAAGCCGCATGACTGCCATCTTGAATAAATCCATTTTCTTTACCAGTGCCCCAAACTTCTTTGCCAATCAATTCTGTAGGTCCTTGCTGAACTATCCCAGAATAATCACGGCCTGGAGTTCTTGGAATGGTTGTATATGGCAGTCGCCCCATCACATTAGAGATATCGTTTCTGTTTAATCTTCCTGCTTTTACTTCTATTAAAACTTCATCTTTACCTAAAGGCGGGATAGGAATTTCTACGAGCTCTAAATGGTTTAAATCTCCAGTTTGATCAAATCGTAATGCTTGCATGACTCTTCCTTATTTATTCGATCTTGATGCCAGCTTTTTTTACTACTTTTGACATCCGCTCTGTTTCTTCACGAATAAACTGACTAAACTCCTGAGGTGAATTTGAGGTTGGCTCAGATCCTTGAGCATAAAATTGTTCTTTGATTTCTGGTGTACTTACCACTTTGATAATTGCCGCATTTAATTTATCAACAATAGCTTTGGGAGTTCCTGCAGGAGCGAGTAATCCATACCAATTTTTCATCTCGTATCCCGCAATGCCAGCTTCTTTCACGGTAGGTACGTCTGGCAAAATAGCTGAACGCACATTTCCGCCCACAGCAAGAGCTCTTAACCTACCGGACCGAATCAATGCAATGGGGCCTTGCATCGGTGTAAAAACCCATTGTGACTCACCTGATAATAAAGACATCACCGAAGGTCCAGCCCCTTTATAAGGAACATGTACCGCGGATACATTGGCCATGGATGTCAACATTTCACCGGCTAAATGACTTGTTGAGCCAAATCCTGCAGAGGCCATATTCAAACTATTGGGATTGGTTTTCATGCTCGCAATTAAATCTTTGACAGTCATGTATGGAGAAGTCGCTGGGACAGCTAATACATTTTGACCAACTGCAAAAATAGAAATCGGCGCTAAATCTTTTTGTGCGTCATAACTCAATTTGCTATAGACGTGCGGGGCAATCGTAATCCAAGAGGTTGCACCAATTAAGAGGGTATATCCATCAGGTGCAGATTTAGCAACATAGTCCGCCCCAATAATTCCGCCAGCACCTAATTTATTTTCTAAAATAAGCGCTTGTCCCAGTTGCTCGGTTAATTTAGGGGCGATCAAACGAATCAGGGTATCGGTTGCTGATCCAGAACTTTGAGGAATAATAATTCGGATTGGTTTGCTGGGGTAATTAGCCTCAAGGTTTTGAGCATGGGTAAAAGAAGCCATTACGAGAAGAAAAAGACCAATTAATTTATGTTGGCATTTGGCGCTCATCTGCATTTTTACTTTCTAAAATTAGGCTTACGTTTCTCTAAAAAAGCTTTTACACCCTCTTTTGATTCATCCGTTTCATAAAACAATTTGAGAGCTTGCATCCCGAGTGAGCCAATACCTTTAATCCCATCTGAATCCGCATTAAAAGAACGCTTGGCAATACTGATTGCAGTAGGGCTGAGTGCAATAATTTCTTGACACCACTTCTCCACTTCAATGTCTAGTTCAGCTAAAGGAACAACAGCATTTACAAGCCCCCATTCCAAGGCTTGCTGTGCGCTATATTTGCGGCAGAGGTACCAAATCTCGCGTGCACGCTTTTCACCGATAACTCGACTTAAATAAGCAGTACCAAATCCTGGATCGACTGAGCCAACTCTTGGTCCTACTTGGCCAAAAATAGCATTCTCAGAAGCAATTGCCAAATCGCAGCAAGTCACTAATACATTGCCGCCGCCAATGGCATAACCATTCACCCGCGCTATCACTGGTTTTGGCACTTCACGGATAAGACTATGAAGCTCTTCCAAGGGAAGCCCAATCATGCCCCGACCATCATATCCGCCTTCTTGAGCAGACTGATCTCCGCCCGAACAAAACGCCTTCTCACCAGCTCCAGTGAGGACAATGACGCCAATTGCCTGATTCCATCCTGCAAGATGCAAGGCCTGAATCAGTTCATCGCAAGTTTGACCGCGAAAAGCGTTGTACTTCTCAGGGCGATTGATGGTTATCGTCGCAACACCCTGATGCTCAGAGTAAAGAATATCTGTAAAGTTACTCATCTATTGAACCCAATCAAGGAGTGCAAATTAGATTATTTACCTATGGAAGCACTATGTACAGCGAGTAGTTTCCACTCATTACCAACTAATGTCCAAGTGGTTTGAAAGTGACTACTGATTTTGATATTTTCAGTTGGTTTTGTAACGTCCGCAAACATATGCCCCATCACTAAAGCAACTTTTTGATCGCCACTTTGTGGAAGTATCACTGTCATGTCTTTAAATTCAACATTAGAATACTTGACCTGATTACTCTCAAGTTTATGAATATATTGCGTTAAATCATCAACTGCTCCTGTGCTATGACGATAAGTCATCGCTGGGTCACAGAAATGTTTGAATGCATTCAAATCGGTTTGATTCATTGCCACGCGGCGTTGTTCTTCACATTGCAATATTGGATGTGTCATGTCTTGTCTCTCTATGTTTCGTTGTAATGATTAAACTATAACAAAAAATCAATGCCGTTCGATGAATCTACTCATGGATCGATAGTTGGTCAATATCTACACCAACCGTAAGTCCTGCTTTTTTTACAGCATTCCAAGTATCCTGAGGTACTTCGATTCCTTCTTTTAGCCTCACCTGAGAGGTTTGAAACTCTGGCTCTCCAGGTAGTAGAACTTCTTTAAACCCTTTGGCTGGCGGAATAGCTTTGATTTTTTTCCTTGTTTTTTGTAAGGATTGATTATATTTCTCTATCGGCTGAAACAATGAAGCTTTCATGGCGAAAATAAAAATACCACTACGCTGAGTTACTCCGGGGAAATACTCCGAACCAACCAATGGACCACTCATGAGTTCTGCCATCACTGCCAAGGCATAACCCTTATGACCTCCAAATGGCAACATAAAACCACCATCAAAAAAATCATTAGGATTCGTACTTGGGTTGCCATGTTTATCTAATAAACTGTCAGGGGGTAAAGGCTCATGTTTTGCTTTGGCAACTTTAATTTTTCCTGCTGCAATAGCAGATGTAGCAAAGTCCAAGGTAACGTGTGGGCCTTCCTGATTAGGTAATGTAATCGCAATCGGGTTGGTCCCGAAAAATGGGGCTGCCCCCCCAAAAGGGGCTGTCATGGGACGATCCACTGTGCCAATCGTCATAAACATCACGACATCTTTTGCCGCAGCCCTTTCAGTAAAGACAGCTAATCTTCCCGTATGAGCTGCCTGGACAACAGACACGGCACAAACACCCATGGCTAAAGCTTTTTCGATCGCAATATCAGTTGCGTAATTCCCAACTACCTGACCAAAAGACCAATTTCCTTTAACTACAGCACTTGTAGGAGTTTCTTGGATAATTTCTGGGTCTGCTTTGGGATCAATTTCACCATCACGAATGCTTTGTAAATATTCTGGAATACGCAAAATGCCATGCGAATCGTGACCGGCTAAGTGATTAGCAACCAAAATATCTGCTATCTGAACCGCATCCATTTGTTTAGCGCCAGCAGCTGAAAAAATAACTTGTACGACATGATTTAACTGAGCAGAAGAGTATGTAGGCATGAAATTACTTTTTAAATGAAGAATGCTGAAATTAAATTTAATGGTAATCTAATCATATAACGAAAAAATAGATGGAGATAAAAGATGCAGGCTAATCAAAATGCTTTTTTGAAAAGAATCATTTGTACGATCTTTTTATTGAGTTTTTCATGTTTTGGACAAAATACCTTCCCGAATAAAGCAGTTAATCTGATTGTCCCCTTTCCTCCTGGAGGAGCGGCTGATCAACCATCAAGATTAATTTCCCAAGCTTTATTCAATGTCTGGCAACAGCCTGCCGTTGTTTTAACAAAACCTGGCGCAGGTGGTGCAATTGGAGCAGCATTTGTTGCTAATGCTGCGGCTGATGGATATACGCTTTTAGCAACCAACCCTTCGATGATTATCGTGCCAGAGGCCGATCGAATGTTTGGCAGACCAACAACTTTTGATATCAGCAACTTTGCGCCATTGGCCCTTTTAGTGGCTGATCCCATTGTGCTGGTTGTTAAAGCGGACTCTCCTTGGAAAACCTATAAGGAATTTATTGCCGATGCAAAAGCTAAGCCTGGAGAAATTACCTATGGCTCTTCTGGGGCTTATAGTGCTTCTCACATACCAATTGAAATGTTGGCTAATGCTGCCAATATGAAGTTAAGGCATATTCCATTTGCTGGAGGTGGACCTGCCATACTTGCTGTTCTGGGTGGTCATATTTCAACTACAGCTAGCTCGCCTGCAGCAGTAGTCAATCAAATTAAATCGGGAGCTTTACGAGCGTTGGTCGTTACCGGTAATAAAAGATTGGCATCTCTACCGGATGTGCCCACTGCTATAGAGTTAGGTTTTAAAGATGCTGAATTTTATTTGTGGATTGGATTATTTGCCCCTGCAAAAACTCCCCCTGAAATTGTGCAAACTATACGCAGTGATTTAAATAAAGCAATCACCCAAGATAACGGCTTCAATCAAAATATGCAGAAATTGGGGGCAACAACTGATTATCGAGATGGTCCAGCGTTTAATGAATTTCTTACTAAAGATGCAGAAAGAATTAAAGCAACGATGTTAAAGATTGGCAAAGTTGATTAGATCCTCCAAATGAAAGTTCTTGTCATCAACCCCAATTCTCTTTGACCACATTGCCAAGTGAAAGATTTATACATTGATTAATCTCTGTTAAAGTAAATCCTTAGTTATTAACCAAAAAATATAATTCAACTCATTGAATGTGGGGACAAAAATGTTTAAAGCATTTAAGCTTTGTTGCTTAGTTATTGGTTTTACCTTAGTTAACATATGTTCGGCAGCTGGATATCCCGAGCGTCCGATTACTCTTGTGGTTCCTTCAACTCCTGGAGGCGGGACAGATACCACTTCGCGCATTATTGCACCGAAGCTATCAGAGAATTTGGGACAGCAAATTATCATCATTAATCGTCCTGGTGCTAGTGGCAATATTGGTGCCGCATCTGTTGCTAATGCTGCTCCTGATGGCTATACATTACTTACCTTAATTTCTTCGAATGTGATTAATCCACATTTAAATGAAAAAGTTCCTTTCGATATTGACAAAGACTTTACGCCAATATCACGCACGATCATGGTTCCCGGAGTCTTAATTGCAAATAAGAAGTTCCCGCCAAACAATCTACAAGAAATGATTTCTTATTTGAAAGCCAACTCTTCAAAAGTCAATTTTGGATCAGCAGGAATAGGTAGTTTCTCCCATCTGATGATGGAATTTTTTCAATTAAATGCTGGTGTTAAGCTTCTTCATATTCCATATAAATCCACGTCACAGGCTTTTACAGATGTTTTATCCAATCAAATTTCATTGATGATTGTGGATATTGCTTTGGCTCAACCTTATATTAAAAATGGCACTCTTAAAGCATATGGTGTCAGTTCTGCGAAAAGATCTACCATTGCACCAGATATTCCTACACTATCTGAAGCTGGTTTAAAAGGCTTTGATGTTTCTCAATGGTTTGGTCTAGTTGGGCCAGCCAAAATGCCTGCTGAAGTTGTAGATAAATTATATGCTGCACTCAAGAAAACTTTAGATGATCCAGAGATTAAAGAAACTTTTTCAAAAGAAGGAATGATTATTGCCCCAAGTTCTTCCCCAAGAGAGTTTAAAAACTTTATGGCAACTGAGGGTGTGAAGTGGGGTGAAATTATTCGCGAAGCTAACATCAAGAAAGAATAAAATTAATGATCAAAAGTTTATTACAAGAGGAAAACCAATGAGCTTAGTACTTAAAGGGGTTATGCAAAGCCCTGTTACCCCACTTCATGCTGACTTTAGTCCTGATTATGAAACTTTTGAAAAACTGATCGATTTTCATGTTAGAACGGGTGCAACTGCAATTTCTTGGCCACATCACAAAGCTGAATCTCATAATTTCACTATGCCGCAAAGAAAGGCACTTGCGGAAGTAGCTATCAAGGCGGTGAATAAACGAGTACCCATTTCAATTCATGTAAGTGCTCTTGCTGTTGAAGATTCTTTTGATCTAGCAAAACATGCTCAACAAGCAGGTGCTGATGCAATCATTGCCATCACTCCCTACTTTTGGAAGTACTCTGCAGAATCTATCTATAACTATTTTGTTGCTCTTGGTACTTCAGTTGATTTACCATTGATTGCCTATAACTCTCCAAGTTACCTAGATGGTGTCGAGTTTACAAGCGAACTCACGGCTCGTCTTCTAGAGCGACTCCCTAATTTAATAGGTATGAAGGAAGCTAGTTTTAATAGTGAAAAATTCTTTGAGATTTTGAAAGCGGCAAAGCCTATTCGTCCAGATTTTTCAATGATTGCAGGAGTTGAATACTTACTTCCATCCATCAGTTTAGGTGGCGCTGGATCCTACTCTTCCGCTGGTGCAATTTGTCCCTATTTATGTGTTCAACTCTATGAGGCTTGTATTAATAACGAATGGGATAAAGCCCGAGCTTTACAGTATAAACTTGCTCAATTATGGCTGTTATTTAGAGATCAATATCCATCTTCTTTAAAAGGCGGCATGGTTATTATGGGTAGAGATGTTGGCCCTACAAGCTCACCATTGCCCACGGCTTCTCCAGAACGAATCAAATTTATTGAGAAAAATTTAATTGAGC
>Ga0209087_1001639_pt1 | contig 13076 bp, 10 predicted proteins | sample S_130805_EF_Meta_FD_187321 | JGI IMG/M metagenome (GOLD analysis project Ga0209087, IMG submission 187321) | Freshwater microbial communities from Lake Simoncouche, Canada to study carbon cycling - S_130805_EF_MetaG (SPAdes) (version 2) | ecosystem: Environmental > Aquatic > Freshwater > Lake ...
TCTAAATCAGCAGTATGATATGTTAGACCGTCAAAATTATGATACTATTTATGATGTAGCACTAAGTTTTGCGTTAAATATGAAAAGAATATTAGACGGACTTGTCGATCCAACGTTATACGCATTTACAATTATTCAGATGACGAGCCCTACTTTCGATACACAGTACGTTCCTTCCAGTGCTGTAGCAACCGGAACAGGTGCTACTCTATCAAATCCGGCTTATCTTCCAAAAAACGTCGGCCGTTCGCCAATACCTATGGGTTCAACCTTCCTACGTCAAAAATTCGAATGTAGAACCATTACTACGTCGCCTCCGCCTGCTGCGGCAGCACACGGAATTTCATCTCTTAAAATTCAGTTGAAGCCTGAGATCGGTGACCTTTATTCAATTCTCGGAGGAAATAGATTAGACACAGAAAGCGATACATTTAATTCACTTCAGGTAGACATTACAACTAATCAAATCGAAATTATTGGATGGTATCCTATGATGCGATACTCTGATCCGAATATTTATCTTCGTGCGAGCAGCACAGGACAGAACGGTCTTGAAATGTCCGTTCTTCAAGCAGGAGTACTCGCCGGTGGTAATGCTAATATTGCTGATATTGTTACTTCGGACATTCTTGGAAAATTTAATCGTTACGAAAACGGACAGGGCTCCAGCGAATACATTCATTACATTTCTCAAAATGACGAATATTTTCTTAATCTTCAACAGCGTAAACTTACTTCGCTTCGACTATTTTTAACAGATTCTAAAGGCCGCAAAGTAGGACGTTTAACATCGGATACTACCGGCGGAACCGCGGCCGGTAGAGAAACAGCTGTAGCTACGGATCCACCGACGTTCGCGGGCAAACTTCAAAATGAACTGGGTAATCTTTATTTTAGTGCGGTTATTCGCGTAGACGTAGTTAAAGCCAACTGTCCGGTTAAGCTCGACACTGTGGTCTTCCCACCGCCGGCAAATGCGTCCAAAGCGGCTGGAGTTCTTCCGTACACTGGTTTTACAAATCGTCCTAATTACTAATCTAACCCTGGGTTCAAAAAAATGTATTTTGCGTTAAAAAACAGCATTTATTATATTTACTAAAAATAAAAAAATGGCTGATGCTCAGAATCTTCCAGCGAATCTTCGGTTCTTTATGTCCCGCCTTCAAGGCGTATCTACTTCGCACTACAAGGTTTACTCTACTGCGGGTGATACCGGAACTGCGAACAAGATTATGCGCTTCGAACTTCCTAGCAATGTTCTAATTAATCTTAAAAGCACACGTCTATTTTTTAATGCTGCTACATCTGGATCTGCGGCTTCGCTCGGTCGTCTTCCAGAAGATACTCGTTCGCTTATCGAGCGTATGACTATTTACGCAGGTGGCGTTCAAATTCAGAACGGCCACAATGCCTATAACGTTCTCGCTCACGCTAAGAAAGCACTAACAGGTATGGAATGTGAATCAATGCTAACTCATCCTGAAATAGTAAGAAATCGAAGCTATCATACAGGTGCGGCTGTAGCGAATACTGAACTTTATGTATCTGAAGAAAATCAGCTCTGTATTGATTCGTTCGATGGCTTCCTCGGAACAGCTGCTCCGGGTATTATCGATACTGGAATCTTCCCGCAGATTACAATTGAATTTACTCTTGCGGACAACTCGGTTACATCGGCGTGTGCCGGAACTTTCCTTAAAGGCGGAGCGCTTCTTGAGCCACCGCCGGCTGCGCCGACTCCTGCGCGTACCGCAGGTCAGGAGGAATTCACTACAGTAGGAAGTACTGCTATTTCTTATTCTTTGTCTAATATGACGCTTCAGATTGAAGTACTCGGAATGGCCTCTTCGGTTCTTGACGAAATCGTTGCTGAGCGCATTAGCCAGGTCGGCTATCTAAGCATTCCTTTCAAGAATTATTACACATTCACCGCGCAGCACGCGAGCACAACTCGTTTTAACGTCAATAGTTCTTCGCTCGACCGTATCTGGTGCTGCTGGCGTAATACTAACTATGCCGCAAATCCTTCGGCTCCAGTAGTCGTTAACGGCTACAAAGTAGCGGGTGCGTACACTGCTGCTACGAGTGGCGCATTACGAGCAATTAGCATTGCTGCTGGCGGTAGTACGCCTCTTGTCGCTCAGGATGCGCTTGCTATCGCTCAGGATATCGGCAAGCCTCAGTACGATATCGGCGGTACTCACGGAACTAACACCGAGAAATACCAGTCGCAGTATTTCAAGTTCGCTCAGGTTCTTGCCGGCGGCGCTACAAAGGCTACTTATCAGCTCCAGATTAACGGTGCGAATTATCCAGCCTATCGTCTCAACACGCCTGAAGCGCTTTCGCTATCGTTGAACTCGGTTGATTATTTCATCAACTCGAACCGTAGAATGACGCTCGACCAGTACAAGAATAACTATTGCGTCCAGTGCTATCGCTTCTGTCTTCCCGAGTCGGACGCGTACCGCCTTGCCTCGGGTCTCGATACTCGTGCTACTTCGGCTCAGTGCGCAGTTCTTACCGAAGGCCTGGATCTTACTACTCAGCATCTAACGATTTTCGCGGAATGTACTGCGGAATGCCGAGTTGCGAGTCGCCAGGTTGAAATTATACCGTAATCACTTCTCCAAGTGTATTACTTGAAGAGTATCCCATAATCATTTTGCGTTACATTTCAAAATAAAATACATTTACTAATTGTAAAATGCTCGCTCCTTATCACGAAGGATTGTTCGGAACGAAAGAACCAACTTTTTTTGAAATTTCCGCTCCAGTAGGTTATTCGGCAGAACGTATTATTGAAAAACGTACAGTCGGAGCAGGAATCGATGATAAAAATATTTTCGACCCAAAAAGTATTCCGGAAACGCTTTTTCGCCCGACTACTATGATGGTTAAATCGATGAAAGACCCGGCAGATACTAATCAAATTCGAGCGTCTCGTGCTTTTTACGACCCTATGCTTGGATATTCGCCAGGAACGGGAAATTTCAGAAATCAGCAGAAGGGCATTCTATCGCAGTCAGATTACATTACAACTCGACCTGTACTTCCTATTGCTGGATTTTATGATCCAGACCAGGTTAACGTACTTGGTAATCTCGACGCTGGAGGAACCTATTCCAAGCCTGCGACTTCGTCTTTAGAAGCTCCGAAGAAACCAGTTGCTCCGAATAAGCCAGTTGCTCCGAATAAGCCAGTTGCTCCGATGAAGCCAGTTGCTAAAGCGTACTAAAGCGGCGAAGCCGCCAGCGGAGCTTAACTTAAAATTTCAATATTATTAAAAGTGTTTACTTTCTCGTTAAAAACACAAATTAATAATATTTTCTTAAGTTTAAATGCCGTCAGCACGAACTCAATTTGGGGAAAAGACACTTTGTAAAAGTACCCAAGAATGCTTATGTGATGATCCAGAGTATCGAAAAAAACATCCCGAAATTTGTAAGATGTATAGCAGAGATAATCAAAGAAACGAAACAAGAACAAAACCTATAGCACCGACGCCTGATGTTCCGGACGTTCCAGTTAAACCTGTTAGACCGACGCCGACGCCGACTATTTATGTTCCGCCTGCTACTCCGGTTAATCCAGTTCCAGTTCCGCAGGTTTATCCTACGCCGTTGCCGTCAGGTTATCACAAAGGTCCTAAAATGCCTAAAAGACCAGATCCGTTAGAAGTATTTGAAGACCCTGACGTAGCCGAATCTATTACAAAAGGAGCACGTGTAAATATCATAGATCGTCAGACCAGAAGAACAAGTATAGACGTCGATAAATATAAAGCTCTTCTTAGAAAAACGTTTTTACTCAAAGAAACAGCCTTAGACGTTCATATATTATTAGGTATACAGCCTGTACTGGACGCAACAGGAAGAAATGCTATGATAGGAACAATGGAACGTTTACAGCGAACTTTCGCTCAAGACATCGGAGCGACAATCGACGCAGACAATAAAGTACGATTTCCACAAGACATCGAATATCATACAGGTATGAATGCGATGGAAGACTTTATTCATAACACTATTGTAGAAATTCATAATACTATTCCGCCTCAGTATCAAATCGATATTAACACTTTACAATCGTTAGAACCAGCACAGCAAATTGATAAAATTAGAGAATATACAAATACACTGGGACGTCACCTTGAAAGTGTAAGAACTTACGAAGGTTTAGGCCAGCCCGCAAGAGCTCAAACTGAAATTGATACCTTCAGAACAAAAATTCCAGAATTTAACGCAAGACTGACTACACCGGTTTATGATCCAACTGGTAGAATACTTCAACGAGGAGTAAATCCTACTTTTGTTCCGCCAGCTCGACCGTCTCCGGCTTCATTTCAAGCAAATTTACCACCGGATACAGGAGCAGGTGTATTCGGCAGTTCGATTGATAGAATTGCGTCGATATTTGATGCTAACGCACTCGATAGACAGACAGCTATCGATAATGTCGAAGTATTACGTGGAAAATTAACCGACCGACAGATCAATTCAGTTTTAGATATAATTAAAAATGAGCCGATGGGAGCTGACGGATTAATGATATCAAAAGATTTCGTAGATTCTATAATGAAAGGTACGGCTGGCGATGTCGCAGTTGCCGACGCACTAAAAGCAAGTGAAGTTAATAGAAACTTAGCTAAATTTTCGAGTACTGCCGCAGCTGGCGGTCCCAGTTCGAGTACTCCGCTATTACAACAAGAATTTGACCAAGGATTTACCGATATTACACCTACGACAAAAATTATTACGGCAGCGGACATAGCGCGAGCTCGAACTGCGCCTAATTACAAACAATTATTACAAGAATATAAACGAACTGGTGTAATTACTGATTACTCCGATGCGGCAACTGTAGACGCTTTAAAATTAGATCTTCAAGCAGAAATGGCGGCTGTACTCGAAGAACAGGACGTTTTGTTTCCTTCGGCAGCTCCAGGAGACGTTCCTGGAGAAATGACCGGAGTTCAACCGCCTGATGAACCGCCTCCTGCTGATAATCCGCCTCCGCCGCCTGATATGCCGGATGCGCCGCCTAAATCAGGTAAAGCTCGAACATCGTTTAGCGCTACAGATTACGAACAAAAAATAATGGACCTTGCTATGGCTGATTCTACGTTTAGTCACGAAATAAAAGGAATTGCCGCTGATGAATTAAAATTAGGTTCTGATATTTCTCTACCAACTCGTAAAGAGTTAGTTCAACGATACGAACAGCACAAAAATATTCAGAAGTCATCAGGTTTAGTAGTCTCAAGACGCCCGGTAAGATCAACAATCTTATCCGAGACAGAGCACAGTTTCTTTTTAGAAATAGAAAAACGATACGCTTCAGACCCGAAGTACTCAAGGTTAATCAAAGAAGCTCGAGCAGAAATAGACGTAGGAGGAAAATTCGGTGAATTACTAACACGTGATAAAATAACTCCAAAAACAAAAGCACTCATCGAACAAATTACATACGACAGAATCACTAATCCAGATTTAAATACAAGTCCACAGAATAGTCCGAAAGTACTCAACGATAAAATTAATGAGTTAAGTTTAGTACTAACAGAAGACCAGATATTAGAATATCGACTTGCTGAATTTATGAACGACCCAGCGAAGACAGCTGATATTATCAATCGTCACAATAACTTTCAAGACCAAATAAATGAAGCTAAGATTGAAATTCAACGTAAAATAGACGCAGGTATTCCGGCGGAGCTCGCAACCGAAGAAGTCGCACGTACGCCTAAAAAAATTAAAAATGTTAAATTACCTAAATCAAATGTTAAAACTGGAAAAAATGTGCCTAAAAAAATTAATACTGCTATACAACAGGGAATATCAAAAGCTACTACAGCTCTCGGAGGAGATATACCTGCTAATGTTTCAACGCCTCAGGTTCCGGCTCCAGCTGTTCCAGTTGATACTGCGCCTGTAAGTGCGGCTCTTCCTCCGAGCGGTGCGCGCGGCACAGCCGCCAGCGGAGCTTCTCCGACAACATCGAGCAGCGCTCCGGCTCCGAAAGGTTCGTCACAAAAATTAAAAGCTCCAGTTCAAGATCAGCCTCAAGTAACTATTAATATTAAACCAGCTGATCCAAATTTTAAACCTAAGGCTACAGTTAAAAACGCTCTTCCTACGCCGGAAGAACTTAAATTACAAAATCAAAAAGATTTTCTTAAATCGGATACAGGTAGCGCACATCTTCCGGATGATATTACTCCTGAGATGTTGGAAAGACTACCTGACGCAAAAATTAATGAACTTTATGAAAACGCCAGTGCTGCGGCAACCGCTCAGGCTGATAGAATAGCCTCCGGAGCAATAACACTTGCCGCGGATACACCGATGACTTTAAAGCCAGGAGTTAATGCTACTCCGGTCGCTCCAGTTGCTACAGTTGCTCCGAGTGCTCCAACGGCTCCGAGTGCTCCAACGGCTACAAGGCCAACGGCCTTCAACGTAGACGAACTCAACTTTGAGCGATCCAAACCTGGTTATCAAAACAGATTAGAAGCAATTAAAGCAAATCCAAGTTCAGGTTTAGATTTACTTGCGAAGCGAGAAGCCGGACACGGTTTTATGAACGATGTAATAGTAGATGCGTTGTTAGAAGACCTCGGTCATATTCAAGCGCCTATGACTCCTGCGGAGCGAGCCGCAGCATTAACTCAAGCGACAGTTGCTACTGATACAGCCGCGGCCGTTATTCCAAAATTACCGCCACCGCCAGGGTCGAGAAGCTCATCCGGAGCAGGAAGCTCAAGCGGCGCAGGAAGCTCTTCAAGTGGCGCAGCCACCGGCGGAGCTTCAAGCGGAATTTCTACTACTGTAGCATCTCACGATGTTCCAGGAGCTCCTTCGAAATTTCCAAAGAAAGCAGTCGTAAAAGGTAGCGCGGTCACTTCAAATTCATCTGTTTTCGGCGGAAGCGGTCGAGCTCAAATAGGAGATATACAATCTACTCAGATTACTACAGTAAGCAGTGTTCCGATGATGGACGGCCTTCCTTTCGGTGGATCAGGTACAAGTTATACAGCACCTTCGCAATCAGGCGGAGCTCCGAGTGCGCCGGGCGTTCCGCGATCAATCGTTAAACCAACTATCGGACAAAGACTTCAAAGCGGAGTAGTTCGAGCTGGAGAAATGCTACATCCGGCAAATATTAAACAGGGAGCAATAGATCTTAAATTTCGTGCTTATAAAAGTCTTAAGAAAAACGTCACAGTTGAGAATGCTAAAGGTCTCGCAAAGATGGCTCCTGAGACAGCTGCCGCGTTTGTTCTCGGTCATTATTCTTATATTGGTACGGCCAATCTTCTTGATAAAACTTGGAAAGATAAATCTGACGCGGCTGTTTTTGTTAAAAATTTGACCGCAGCTGAAGTAAGTAATTTAACCGCAACTATAGGATCGTACGCTGGACGCGGAGCTTTGAACGTCGGGTTAAACGTAGGCAGAGGAACTATACGAGCTGGCTCGGCAGGCATAGCAGCACGTTCTTTTGCGGCAGCGTCGAGAACAGCTCAAACATCAGCAATGGAATCAGCTTCTATGATGTCTAAACTTATGACGAAAGGAAACGTTTATTCTATCGGTGGCGAATTTTTCCTTAATGCCGGTAAGGGCGGTCTCGCAATCGGCGCGAGTCTTATCGCAGGTGAAGCGACTAAACAGTCATTAATCGCAATGGGAGCGAAAAGTCACGTTCTTATAGAAGGCGGTTCGGCAATCGCCGAAGAAGCAGCAGGTTTAGGTGTTATGCTCGCATTCGGTTTGATTTCCGGTCCAGTCGGCTGGGCTATGGTAATCGGTCAAACTGCTATGACGTTTAAGACAATCTCAGACGCACAACGTAAAGATATGGAAGAAGCACGTTATAAAAAAATAGCTGGTTTACAACAAAAAGCTATAGAATCGAGATACGAGGCAATTGACCGAAAGAATCTCGACGCAATTAGAGCAAGAACACTTTTTCTTAAATATTATCAGCAAACTAATTACGACGCCGAAGCTGCTATAGCACTGGTGAAGAAAGACCCAGAATATACTCGAGACATAGAAAGAGCATCTGCTTACGGAGGAACTTCAACTCAAATGGAATGGGAAACATTCGAATCAGTTCTCGAAGAACATTTCACAACTGCGGGAATAGCCAAAAATTCTAAAGAAACATTAGGGACTATTCCTGAGACAACTGATCCAACTCAAATTGAAATCAATCGGTTATACTCTAAAGCGTTTGCTAATAAATACGCAATCGAAACAAAAGCGACGGAAATACCTGAGGCACTTACTCAGGATGAAATAAATTATCTTAACACTAATCAGAAGAACTGGGACGTCGCACTAAATCTCGAAGTACAGCTCGGAGCTGCTTCTACAGATTATACGATAAAAGAGGTACAAAAAGCTCAAACTGAAATGCTTAGAGCGTGGGACGAAGAAGGAAAATTTGAAAACGACATCAATTCTGATATCTACGACATCGCGGCTATGGATCCTAACTGGTTAGAATTTTATCAAAATTCAGTTACCGCAGACGCACAGAGGCAAGTTCTTCAGGCCTTTAACGACTCGAGTTTAACGCTCGATCAATTGCCGCCGAATCTTGTTAGGATTGCGTTAAGTGACGGTAAATTCGGTCAAATTTACACGGACTACACACGTAAGATGGCGGAAATGTCTGAATTTTACGGAATGTCTATTCAAGACTTAGCCAAACAGGGCAGTTTGACCGAAGAGCAAATAACAGAGCTTCACGCAAATCTTAAAGCCGAACAGGAAGCTGAAATAGCAAAAGTTAACGCAGAAAATCAAGTATTAGTCGATAAATATAATGCTGAGCTCGCAACGCAGATAAGCTCTTACGGTTCAGACCTTCCAGATATAATTGCTAATATCAATCTTAATCTTATGCTTTCAGGGCGTAGCGCATACGTCGGAATGTCCGAAAAAGAACTGTATGATTTCTTAAAAATGAATGTTCCCGAAGTAACATTTGAGATGCCTGACCCCGGTCCTGATTTTATTTACGACCCTGATAAAGAAATAACTATTACTCCTACTGGAGAATACACTTCAATTCAACAAAAGAGAATAGATAAATACATCTTAGATGAATTAGAAATTAGATTAAGTTTGATGGAGGATCCGGAAGAAGTAGACCGCGAAAGAATCTTAAACGCTTTGAAAAGTGATAAACCTTTCGATGAAGCGCTCTTCCCTCCTGAAAAAGATGATTTCGATAGACGTCGGGCTGAACGTCTTGGTATTCCTTTTGAAGAACTTAGACAAGAACAATTAGATTATTACAAAGTCGATGAAGCAGAAGTAGAACGAAGACTAAATGAGAAGTACAAACCTGAGGAAAGAGAGTCAATAGCTCGTATGATAGAAGCTAAAAAAGTAAAACCGGACGTTCCAGTTCCAGTTAAACAAGAAAAACCAGTTCCAAAAGAATACACTGATGAAGAAATAGAAGCAAATTATTCTAATGAAGTTCAACAGCGTATCACTTCCAAAGTAGATCGTAAAGGTGCTATCGAAGAAGTAAAAGCATACATCAGAAATAACGAACAAGAAGAAATTGACTATAACTGGGGTCTTTACCTCGCAAGTCAACAAGGAACAGGAGAAACTCCTGAGCCAACGCCGGATACTCCGACTATACTTCCGGCAATTCCAGAAGACCAATACCAAGGTCAACCTGGCGAAACAATTCAACAAGTAAACATTTGAACCCAATTTTTCACGTTAAAAATTTCGAATTAAAATAATTTCTAAATGTAAAGATGCCTCAGAATGGACTTTCAATGTTCGATTATTATATATCTATCGGCATAAATCCGTATTCTATCGGAGCAATCGGATTTGCCGGCGGTGGCGGAGCACTCGCCGCTAACAGCGTAAGTTCATCAAATATAGTAGATGGAACTATAGCAACTGTAGACATCGCTGATGGAGCAATTACGGAAGCAAAGTTTTCAGCAGGACTTCAAACTACGTTAGGAGGTTTCGCAGATGCGTTATATGACCTTCAAAATCCAGGATACTACGGAAGACTCCGAATTAAAAACAATAACTCAAGTGAAATTTCAATAACTATTCTTGAAACATTTTATTATTCAAGAACAGAGAAAGTTACTTTACACGGAAGTCTTACATTAAATCATAATCAGCAGCACGATATAAATATACCAATAGGAGATAGACTTACAAATAAAGACACCGTAATTAGTTTGCGTTTTGCTTCACTTCCGAACGTTACATTTTCGGGAACAGGTTTTATTGAAGCTACTACGGAGGACGACGACATTGTCTTTAAGATAGATCCTGCTTACATCGAAGGTGTAAATGTAGAATTTATTATCTATGCGACTTAGGTTTCTCGTTAAATTAAAAAATTAAAAATAAAATGTATAAATAAATGAACCAGAACGTTGAAGACATAGCGTTTCAACAGGACAAACCTGTTAATATTCCGTCGTTTATGGATAAACAAAATTATGATCCGCGAACAAGTTATCATCACTCGGATGAAGTTTTTATGGCCGTATCTTCTGATATAGCATACAAGCATCGTAAAAATTTACACACGGATAAATCCACGGCAAATGAAAAAACGAATAAACTTATTCAATCACGAATGGCCGGTCACAATTTAATGGCGGGTTATTCTAATGAAAATCAGGTAGTCATTCGTCGTCCGGACGATTCTATTATTTTTGCGGTTCGCGGAACAGATCCGACTAATCCGTTAGACGTAAATGCTGATGCGTATATCTTTACTGGAACTATGGGAATTATGCCTGTAAGTAGACTTACCGAAGTAGAAAAGGTATTCAAAAAATTACCAAGAGATAAAGAAATCACATTAACAGGTCATTCGCTCGGCGCTGATGTAGCAAGAAGAATAGGAGAAAAATACGGCCTAAGAAGCGTAACATTCAGTACGCCGGCTGTTTATCCGAGTGCTCCTGGAATGTCTAACAATATTACATTTTTAACAAATAATTTAGACTTCGTATCTTCTGGTAATAAATATTTTAATTTCAAAGACACTTTACAAGTTTTACCACAAACATCAAAAACATTTTTAACAGCTTCTCACGATATTTCAAATTTTTTACCACCTGAGTCGATGTATCCTTTAAAACATTCAGTATCAAAATATCCTAAAAGTATAGAATTTCCAATTAAGCCTAAAAAAGCTTTTTATGAAAAACCTGAACCGGCCGTTAATCCGTACGTTCAACCTGATACATTCTACGCTAAAAAGAAGAAAAAAAAATCTGATTCATTAGATAAAGATGACGGACTGGACTAACGACATAGATCAAGTCCTCGACAATATTCGTATCAACTGTGTAATTCTTAGTAAGCTACATAAAACAAGATATTTCGAATTGAAGTCATCCTTGAAGTGGTACCGTCTTCCAGTTATAATTTTGAACGGTGCTAACAGTATTATTTCCGTTGGATTACAGCCGTATGCTACTCAAGGAGCTATCTCTTTAACAACTTCTCTTATTGCTCTTACCTGCGGTATAATCGGAAGTATCGAACTTTACCTTGGAATACAAAAGCGATTAGAAAATGATATGATTTCGCAAAGAGACTTTTATCTTCTATCGGTAGACATTTATAAAACGTTAAGTCTAAACCGAGAAAATCGTCCTATTCCTGCTAAAGACTATCTTGAAAAGAGCTACAATATTTATACTAAACTAATAGAATCGAGTGCTACATTAGTTAAAGTCAAAGGAGATAAACTAATCCCGATTGAACTTAACTTAGATCCTGAAATAATTTTAAACACACCTGAACGCGGTTCGGTAATTTTACATTCTGCGGAAAACTAAATGAATTAATTTATTTTGTATTTTGTAAATGCGACTAATATCTATCACGCCAAGTCATCGAAAAGACAAAAAGATGGTTGCTAAATTTGAAGACCCAAAACGAACCGTACATTTCGGTATGAAAGGTAGCACTACTTACATCGATGATAAAGATCCAGCACGACAAAAAGCATATCTCGACCGCCATCGTGAGAATGAAACTTGGAATAATCCGACTTCACCGGGCTCATTAGCGCGGTATATTTTATGGGGCGACTCAACATCACTTAAAAAAAATATTTCCGCGTTTAAAAAACGTTTTAATTTATAAATTATTCTAAATCTTCAGTTATGATAGCAATATATCTATCTTTTTGTAAGGATTTTAAATCCCGATAAAAATTTAGTTTTTGCGTTAAGTTAAATTCCGGTCGTTGTAATGCTTCTTCTAACAGGTTAATCTTCGTGTTAATTATTCGCAAGTTATAATTTATCAAAAGTGAAAAAATAAATAGCAAAGATATCATATACTCTTACAAATTAATAAAATTTAGGTCTAATTACCGCACGTGGAATGTGCTTTGCCGATACTTTTTTTCCTTTTTTGGTAAAACGATCTGGTAATTTACGTCTCGTAGTACATTTACCCATAGATCCATTTTCGCATTTTTGTCCGCATCCGCATTTAGACTCTCTCATTTTATTGTATACCAACAAAAAAAAATAAAAAAATTAAGCGCGACATACAGGGCAAGTCTTACATTTCAATAAGCAACTCAAATGGCCGGCGTGACCGCATATGCCGATAGTATAACAAGTTTTACAACATATTTCTTCAAGGCACACAGGGCATTCTGTTTTCTTATTAGTTTCTTTTAGTAAATCCCACATTTGATTCTTAAGATGATCTTTAACAAACATTACTTTAACTTGAAAGATGTGATTTTCATCTTCAATTATATCCGTAAATTCATCAAGCGTCATAGTCGGAGGTTGATTGTTTCTTCTTCCGCGGGGCATTAAAAACCTATATTATAACTCTACATAAAATTTACACAATTCCAAACGTAAATAGATGTACCTTGTATTATTATTTTATATAAAAAATAAGTTAGATATGGGTCAAATGAGCCATATTTTTGAGTTTTTAAAAAAAATGAAAAGGGAAAAAATTAAAATTATTTTTTTTCCCATCGTGATTTTGTGAAGAGTTGAAAATATGGTTTTTTTGACC
>Ga0209087_1001640_pt1 | contig 13075 bp, 12 predicted proteins | sample S_130805_EF_Meta_FD_187321 | JGI IMG/M metagenome (GOLD analysis project Ga0209087, IMG submission 187321) | Freshwater microbial communities from Lake Simoncouche, Canada to study carbon cycling - S_130805_EF_MetaG (SPAdes) (version 2) | ecosystem: Environmental > Aquatic > Freshwater > Lake ...
AGCCTCTGACATAGCTTTTTCAAAACCTTCAAATCTATCGCGTCCCGACTGCAGTTTTAAGTCTCCAGTGATCGCCACTATTTTCTTGCAACCCTGCGAAATCAAGTGTTTAGTAGCTAAATAGCCACCTTGTACGTTATCAACGTCAACGTAAGGGAATTTATCTGAGCCGCCCAAGTCACCACCGAAAACTACTGGTACGCCTTTTGGTAGCAATCGTTCGAAGCTTTTTACCGAGCGGTGCCAGCTAAACATCGCGATTCCATCAACTTGAGCTTTTCGTAAAGATTCAAAAAGTGAGTCTTCGCTACCGGTTTTAGGGCGAATCAGAAGCAGTGGCTGCATGCCAGCATCAGAAATAGCTGTGGTAAATCCCTGAACCACTAAACCCCAGAATGGATTTAGAAAGAATTCTTCGCTGGACTCTTCAAGAACAAGGGCAACCAGGCCGCTTCGTCCACCAGCAAGTCTGCGCGCCGTGGTATTCGGAACGAAGTTATATTTCTTGATTGCTTTACGAACAGCTTTTTCAGTTTCTGGGGAAACCTTTGCGCTTCCATTTATCACTCGTGAAACCGTCGCACGACTGACGCCGGCAGTTTCGGCAACTAAATCAATAGTTACTTCGACGCTTCGGGTTGTGCTTTTGGCGGTCACTGGGCAATTCTAGGTGAATTAAAGCGATGTGGCTATAAAAACATTAGCAAGCGTGAGAGCGATGAGCCCCGCCCAAACGCCAGTGGAAACTTCAGAATTCTTCTTGTTCTTTATTGTAAGAGCCAGAATGACCAGAAGAATTAGGAACTTAATACCGACCTTGCCATGATCCGGCGCATCATATTTAGCCGGATCTGAGGCATGTAGCGAAGTATTTATTCCTACTAACGCAATACCGGCAACTAGCGCCGTGAGCATTGAATGTAGAAAACCAACGTGAATGGACTTCTTTGGTTTAGGTAGTGATGTCAAAAGCAGGATTAACCCACCAAAAACTGCGAGGATGTGAATTGCTAGAAAAATATGCTTGATTGCGCTCATGTGAAAAGAATAGAGCCGAGTAGCGCGGATTTAAGGCTTATTCTCTCAATAAGAGAGCATAATTTGATTATGGCAACCACTAAAAAAGCAGCAGTAAAGAAAGCAACAGCCAAGGCTCCTGCTAAAGCGCAGATGATTCAACCGATTTATCAGCAACCAAAAATTGATTGGCGCTCTCTATATCTCTACGCCGTCTGTTTGATTACTTTAATGGTCTGCCTTTTCTCATTGGTTTCATTAATCAGAAGTGGCGTCAACGTTGTCTATCCAGATCCAGCGTACGTTGATCCTTACAACCCAACACCAAAAGTTAATTCTGCTGCGATTGCGGCCCAACTTCAGGATCAAAACCAACGTCAAGCGGTAAAGAGCATGATTGATGCGCTCACTACATTGATTATTGCTGGGCCGCTATATGTGTATCACTGGCGTTTAACACGCAAGTAATTTTTGAATGCGTAAATCAAAGTACCTAATTGCAATTTCTGCATCCCTAGTATTAGGGGTGATTCCAGCACAAGGTGCTTTGAAAGTCATCAAAATATATGATGGCGACACAGTAACGATGGCCGATGGCCTAAAGGTTCGACTTCTGCAGATTGATGCTCCAGAACTTACCGAAAATGAATGTTTTGCTAAAGAATCAAAAACAGCGTTAGTCAATCTGTTAGCCAAAAAAGGAACAGTTACTCTAAAGGCAGATCCAGCATCAGCATCTTTTGATCGTTATGGACGGGCACTTCGATACATTTTTGTTGGTAAGTTAAATGTAAACCTGGAAATGGTAAAAATTGGTGCTGCAGCTCCATATTTTTATCAAGGCGAAAAGGGAATTTATTCAGCTGCTATGTTGAAAGCAGCACAGGATGCCAAGTTATACAAAGTAGGGCTTTGGAAAAGTTGCCCTGGCACGCAGTTAGTTCCAACTAAAGCAATAACGACATATAAAGCCGTTGGGACACCTGCCGCTTCGCCAATTTCTACGCCAGTTACAGTGCCAAGTCCATCGACTGGTTGTGACCCGAACTATGCCGGCTGCATTCCGCTTTACCCGCCAGACCTTGATTGCGGCGATATCAAAGCACTTGGGTTGGCACCAGTTACTGTCACTGGCAAAGACCCACATAAATTAGATGGTGATGGCGACGGGAAAGCCTGCACCAGCTAGCTTTAAAAAACAAAAACTAATTAATTAACGCCAATCACTCGGACACCGGAATGAGTTTTATATCGACGGTTCATAGAAATTAGATTGGCAGTCAATGCTTCTACTTGACCAGCATTTCGCATTTTTCCAGCATAAATTCCGCGCATTCCTGCTATTTGATCAACTAGTTGTTGAACTAAGTCAGTAGCAGGCTTGTGATCACCCACAACCATGATGTCTATTTCGATTTCGGCTAGCGATTGATCTGAAAGCAGAACAGCCGATACATGGTTGAAAGCAGTAACTACGTGACTTTCACTCAAGATTCCTTGTGCTTGAGCAGATGCGCTACCTTCTTCAACACTTAACGGAAATGCGCCACCGGCATCAAAGCCCATCGGATTAACGCAGTCGATAACAACTTTGTCAGCAAGTTCGTTTTTAAGTGAAGCTAAAGTTTCTTTGTGACTATCCCACGGGACAGCCACAATAACTAAGTCAGATTGTTGCGCACATTCCAGATTGCTAGCACCGGAAATACCATTACCAACTTCGGCTGCAGTAGCTACAGCTTTAGCGCCATCGCGAGAACCTAAAATGACCTTGAACCCAGCTTTTGCTAATCGATAACCCAAGCCAGTGCCTTGTGCGCCGGTTCCACCGATGATTCCGATGGTTAGTGCTTTTAATTCTTTGCCTGGGTAGAGCTCGATAGTTTCAGTCATGCCCAGAAGTCTAAAGGGAGATCGCTAATTCTGGCGATGATGTTCAATTAAAGCTCGAGTTGCGTGACCCAGATCGCTACTTTCAATAGCTAGCAAATCGGCCCAATCATCGCAGTCGGCTTTAATACCCTTGAAATGTGGGTCAACTAACTCAAAGGCATTAGCAGTGCGATGAGCAGCCGCTGAGTTAAGGCCGAAGTGAGTTTCTACTTTACCGATGGTGCTGAAGAATGAAGTACTTCCGATTGAATTTAGGTCGGCAATAAATGAAGTTTGATGCTCGCTTGCCAATTCAAGTGCTTTTGAGATTTCTGTAGCGGTTGCACTCGGTAGATCGGGTAAGAAAATTGCGATTCGCTTCGCTTCGCTAAAAGCAAGAAATAAATCAGCATTAATGCTGACAGGTTCTAAAATTGGAATTGATTTCAAACGAGGATTTTCAGCATTGGTAATCAATCCATGTCCAACTCCGACAACTGTGATACTTGCGATATTTGGCACCCGCAGCAATGTGTCGATTAAGTCACTCGCCATTGCCTTAATCAAAGAGATGCGAAATTCAGCGGGAACATTACCTAATCGAGACTTGCCGTTAGCAAATTGTTTTAAAGGCAGAAATACTTCCCACGGTTCATGGGGGTAACTGGTGGGTTTCACTCTATTATCGTACCTGTGCGCGCACCCCTAAAAGTAGTTGCCTTAGCAGGTGGAATCGGTGGCGCTCGATTCTTAAAAGGGTTACAGCTAATCGAAAACCTAGAAATTTCAGTAATCATAAATAATGGCGACGATATCAATATGCATGGTCTGCGAATTTGTCCGGATCTAGATTCAGTTATTTATAACTTGGCAGGTGAATCTGATTTAGTCCGAGGTTGGGGCCGTAAAGATGAAACTTGGGTTGTCCAGCAACAGCTGGCTCATTATCTGGGCGAGGAGCAATGGTTCAATCTAGGCGATAAAGATTATGCAACACATATATACCGAACTAATTTATTAAATCAAGGCGTTCAGCTAAGCGAAATTGTTAAACTTCAATGCACCAAGTGGGGGATAAGACTTAACTTGATGCCATCAACAAATGATTTTGTGCAGACTCAAGTTCACTTGACTGATGGAAACCAAATTCATTTCCAGGAATGGTGGGTGAAACATCGTGCTGCGTTGCCAGCTACCGACTTTGAATTAGCAGGTGTCGATTCAGCGCAACCAGCACCAGGTGTACTCGCGGCCATCGCTGAGGCTGATCTAATTGTTTTTCCACCCAGTAATCCAGTTGTTTCTATCGGCATGATTCTTAGAATTCCTGGAATTCGCGATGCAATCATTAAGGCCAAAGCACCAGTTGTAGGCGTCTCTCCGATTATTGGTGGAAATCCAGTTTTAGGAATGGCAGATAAATGTTTGACCGCACTTGGCTTAGAAACTTCTGCGACAAGTGTTGCCAAACTCTATGATGATTTACTTGATGCTTGGCTGATCGCAGATAGTGATTCGAATCAGATGTCCGATATTGCAGCGCTAGGTATTAAGTGCGATAGCGCGCCTTTATTAATGACAAATGACGAGGCAGCGAAAGAGATTGCTCTGCGAGCGTTAGCGATGGTTAGATGATGAGAAATTTTAGTGTTCACCCAATAACTGGTATTCCGGAGATTAATCCCGGTGATGATTTAGCTGCACTGATTTTAACTGCTGTAATGAATGGCCCTGGCTTAATTGCTAATGACATCTTGGTTGTCACGAGTAAAGTTGTAAGCAAAGCTGAAGGACAAATGGTGCCCAGCAATACTCGGGAAGCAATAATCGATGAAGAAACCGTTCGCATTATTGCGCAACGAGGATCTACGAAAATTGTTGAAACTAAACATGGTTTGATCATGGCTGCAGCAGGTGTTGATGCCTCAAACGCACCAAAGGGAATGATTCTTAAACTTCCATTAGATAGTGATCTAAGTGCCCGCAAGTTACGTGCAGAGTTTCATAAAGTTGCTCAGCCGATTGGCGTGGTCATCACCGACACTATGGGCCGAGCTTGGCGTCTTGGTTTAACCGATAACGCTATTGGCGTGGCCGGCGTTATTACTTTGCTTGATTATCGAGGACAGAAAGATGCGGCTGGTCGAACTCTCGAACAATCAATTACCGCAGTTGCCGATGAAATTGCCAGCACCGCTGAATTAGTAAAAGGTAAGTTAGATCAGATCCCAGTTGTACTCATACGCGGTTTGGATCAATATGTAACAGCTGAAGATGGCGGCGGCGCCAGGGCGATCGTCCGGCCTCCAGCCGAAGATTTATTTGGGCTAGGTGCTGAAATGGCTGAAAAAATTGGCTATCAACGCGGATTTGAAGACGGGTCGAAGCAACGGTAGTACTTAATTTTTTCAGCTGCGAGCCGTAAGATCAGGCTAATGAGATTAGATGCCCGTGCCGCGCTGCAGTGTCATGAATTCCTGCATAAGAAGAATGCCGGAAATTGCTTTGATTTAACTGACGTTGTTCCTGATTCACCAATGATGCTTGAGTTAAAACGTCAAGGTGATATTCATGAAGCCCGTGTGATTGAGAATTTGCTTGCTAAAAATCTTGATATTTTGATTATCAATAAGGATCAAGGCGAGATCGAAAAAGAGCTAACTACAGCCGAAGCTTTAATTAATTCAACTGCGCAAATAATCATAGGTGCCTGGATCAGTTCAGTATGTGAAGAAAAAATTGCCGAACTAACTGGTCGAGAAACAGCAAATGATCCTGATCGCGTTAGCCGCCCCGATCTATTGATTCGAGTAGGCGAAGGCGATGATGGAAAACCACGTTGGGCACCTGTAGATATCAAGAGTCATGACCCGCTTGAGGAAAATAAATCGAGCAGAGTTTATTTAGCAAGTTGGGAATCTTTTCTGCCAGCCACCGGCGAAGAAATAGTTTCTCGCTTAGATCTAGAAGATGCTACCCAGTTAGCTCACTATCACGAACACCTGCGAAATCTAGGCATAGCATCTGATGAAGGTTATGTCGGTGTAGTTGGTCGCGATATTGAAACTATAGCTTGGGCAAAACTTTCTGAAACCGTACTTGGTCTCGGCGGAAAAGATGGCAATGCCAGTACTGATTACTTATTCAAATTTGATTCTGCCAAGCAAGTAGTTAACAATTCATTGGCCCGACAGAAAGATCCATCATTACCGCCAGCTGCTTATTCGGCTCTTGAAGGTCATGCCAAGTTTGGCTGTGGAGCTTGCAGGTTCCAATTAATTTGTGAGCGCGAACTGAAAAACCACGATGGTGGCGCTGGGCATGTAACGCTTTTAGCAGGCGTAACTAAGAATGTGCGGTCAAAGTATTTCCCAGATATCACCAGCATTCGTGATCTAGCGGCAGTAGCTGGTCTTCCCAAAACAGCTGAAAAGTTTCAGGTTCAGGCTCAAGCAAAAGTTCTAAATAAGGCGATTTTGCTCGATCCAGATAAAGATTTTTTGATTCCCGAATTTGATATTGAAATCGATATCGATCTCGAAAATAGTCTGTCAGCCTTTCAAGAAAATGACTTATCTGAAATCGAAGGCCAAGATCGGGTTTATCTCTATGGTTTTGGAATCCACGACAGAACTTTAAATAAGGATTGGCACAGCGCAACCTTTGACTCTTTCTCAGATTATTCAAATACCGAAGAAGGCGAATACCAGCTACTGCTTAAAATGTGGAATTTTCTTAAGGATCAAGTAACTAAAGCTGAATCTGCTGGAAAATCTATTGGTATTTTTCACTACAGCAGCCATGAAAAAAAATGGTGGCGTAACTTCGCTCGAAATCACCAAGGTAAAGCTGGAGTACCGACTCTTGATGAAGTAGAAAGATTTTTTACTGATTACTTCGAAGATCTCTGGGTATATGCCAAGCTAGTTGCTTTAGGTACATCTGGCTATGGGATTAAAAAATTAGCACCTAAAGCAGGCTTTAATTGGAAAGTCGAAGATCCAGGTGGCGCACTTTCGCTCCTGAAATATAAAGATGTGGTTGACCCAAATAAGTCACCTGCCGAACAACAGGCATCAATTGACTGGCTTTATTCCTACAACCTCGATGATGTCCGTGCGACTTTTGCGGTCCGTGATTACTTACGTAACCTAACTTTTTAGAACTGCCTGAGCAATCTTAAAGTCTTTCTCAAAAACCATAAGCGCTGGGCCATCAAAGGTTTGCGTCAGATTAACTCGAATATCAGCGGCCATTAGTTTCTGTTTTAACATCTCAGCTTCAATGTAATTCTTTGGCGTAGGCAACGCGACAAGTAATCCATATTGATCTATTTTGCCGGCTTGATCTGGAGTGGCAATAAACTTACTATCTTTGGTGCGGTTACCAAATGCCCATTTCAAAATCAGAGCTAGAAAAGCTAGAGCGAAAAAGCCCCCAAAGGACGATAGGAATAGTCCGTTATTGATTCCACCTAGCATTCCGAAATGGTATTCGACCTGATAGCTTTTTTCAGTTCGAGTGATTTGCGAAGATTTACTGTCTACGGACTTTGGGTGTTTTATGCCGCACCTTCGCAAAGTAAAATCGATAAACTTTCGAAGTGAATGATTTCCTAGTAGTTCTAGACTTTTTTTCTACCTTCGCCTTTGCTCTGGTGGGGGCACGTCTTGCCGCCAGCCGTTTCATGGATTACGGAGGCATCCTGTTCGTGGCATCGGTTGCGGCACTAACAGGTGGAACTTTTCGTAACTTAGTTCTTGATATTCCGATGACCTGGATTGAAAAACCATACTTATTAGGCGCAGTTCTGTCAGCAGTGGTTCTCACAATTGTTTTTAAGTGGTCTAACGAAGTTGGTAGTTTTGTACTCTTTATTGACTCCATCGGTTTAGGCGTCTCAACAGTTGCCGGCACCGCGCTCGCGTTAGATTTAAAGATTGATCCGATTCCAGCAATTTTGCTTGGCCTGCTCAGCGCCGTGCTTGGCGGTCTAACTCGTGACCTACTCGCACAAGTGCCACCCGTGTTGCTCCACCGCGAAACTAATGGCACCGCTTCATTTATTGGGGCCACCGCATTGGTGGTAGCTATTGAAGCCGGCGCTAATCAAGAGTTGGCTTCGGCTATTGGATTCGTTCTCGTAATTAGCATTCGATTAATCTCGATAAAACAAAATTGGAACTTGCCCAAAATTCACAGGTAATTCTCAAAAGTTCACCCTGTACCTGACGCGAATCAGGTGGAATCCCTAGGTCAACTCTCGTAGCATTTCGCTATGCGCAAACTTACAGTCTCATTAATTTTCACTCTTCTTGCCTCACTTCTTTCAGCCGAAGTCTCTTTTGCGGCCGATGAAACCCCACCGGTGATAACAAAGTCGAGCTCAACCAGCGGAAGAGTTCAATGGTGGGGCAACGTAGGAGCTGGTTTTCGAGTTTCAGATGACGCAGGATGTTGCACGAGTGCGAAATTAGAGTTAATTAACTCAAGTGGTAATTCAGTAAAAAGTTACACAATGAGACAACTTGATCCCCAATATCCTTTGAATACCTTGTTCGCGGAGAATTTTCAATTAAGAGGAGACTTGCTGGGAACTTTTACTATCAGGATCACGGTAATTGATTTTTCTGGAAAGAACGCATCATCAAATTTTAGCGAAATAGAAATTTATCAACCAGATAATTGGGCGCCAGATGTAAATGGTGGAACAAACTTGTCGGCAACTTCAGTGAATCTTGGTGGATCTTTCTCAGTAAATTTTCGAGTCACTGACGATATCGAATGCTGCACGGCTACAAGTACTTTTTTGTTTACTGAAAGTGGCACACAAATGCTCTCAGGTACTACAAGTAAAGTTTCCCAAGCATCTAAAATTGACTCAACCTATTTAGCTTCATACACAATTCCTTCTGACTTCACCCCGGGGTCTTACCAAATCCGTGCTAACGCAACTGATATGACTGGCAAAGTAACTCAGTGGGAAATGGGTGGCACAATTCTTGGACTCATCACAATCGTAGATCCGAATCCAGCGCCAACTCCAACTCCAACTCCAACTCCAACTCCAACTCCGATGCCCACCCCGATATCAGATGAAAATAAATTGTCTACGCTGCCAGCACCTCCAGGCGGTTATGTAAACGATTTGAACCTTGGAATTTACTGTTATTTGGAAAAGTATGAAAATTACGCATGGTGTATGAATCAGCGACAAGGCATTGTTAGCTCACCTTCACCAACTCCAGTTGTCACACCAACTCCAGTTGTCACACCAACTCCAGTTGTCACACCAACTCCAACACCAACTCCAGTTGCCACACCAACTCCAACACCAACTCCAGCTGTCACGCCAACTCCAGCTGTCACGCCAACTGCAGTTGTCACACCAGCTAGTCCAGCAGGCGCTTTGACTGATGCAGCATTGGTGGCAGAGAAAGAAAAGTTGGCAAAAGAGTCAGCAGCGGTTGCGGATTTAAGAACAAGTTTAGATTTAGAATTATCAAAAGTTGCGACCCTCAGAGCCAAACTGGAATCTGAGTTAAGCGATGTTGCGGCCATAAGAACTAAACTACAGGCGGAGTTGACTTCGGTTGGCCAAGATAGAGTAAAAGCAAAATCGGAATTAGATTCTGCGGCATTGATGAAGAAAGATGCTGAAACTCTATCTGCGAAAGCTAAATTGGACTCTGAAGCTGCCATAAAAGCGAAGCAAGAGGCTGATGCTGCCAAAAAAGCAGCAGAAAAGGTTTCCACAATCACCTGCGTAAATAAGGCAAAGAAGTTAACTTGGCAGATTACATCAGTTGCGCCTAAATGCCCCACAGGTTATGTAAAGAAATAGATCTCAGCCAATTCGAAGATTAACATCTAGGTTAATTGAAACTTACCTTGTATTCTTCAGTCATGCTTAAGCGCACGTTCGCAATTCTTTTGGCTAGCGCCTTATGTCTTGCGCCATTTCCTCAAGCAACTGCTGTGACCGCAAAAGCAGGTGCGAGCTGCGCAAAGTTAAAGGCCATCTCAATTGTTAAAGGCAAGAAATACACGTGCATCAAGAGTGGTAAAAAACTGGTTTGGGATAAAGGAGTTTTGGTTAAAGCTTTAGTGACCAAGCCAAAGCCATCATCTACTCCCGCTAGTTCGCATTCAGATCCAGTCTGCCCAAAGTTAGATTCAGCGGATCAATCGGGAATTTCGCAATCAAGAGCAAATGCCTTAATTGGCATGAGTGAACCTCAAGCTGAAGAATGTGCTGACTCACTCAAGTGGGAATATCGGGTCGGCCAGCGAGATAACGAGATGTTTGCTACTACCAGGGACTATCGATTTGATCGGGTGACTGTTGTGGTGATGCTAGGCGTGATCACACGCGTAGATGTTGGCTGATTTAGCCAAAAATCGATGTTTTTGCCATAAAACCTAGGGGTTAACCCATTAGTGCCCTAAAATTTAGCAATAAATAGGAGTGGCCAATTGGCACCCTAATACTTTTCGCCAAGGGGCAAGAATGAATCGTTTTACCCAGAAGAGGTTTCGACTCTCTGGCGTAGCCATTCTCGCAACATTTTTAATGTTGGGCTCATCGTCTCACTCAGAGGCGCTTAACCTAGGCACTAAAGCTAAATACCTAATTTCGATTAATCCAACTGCTCGGGCTGCCATTGAAACTGCAATCACCAACGCAGGCGGCAAAATCAATACCAAATACAATTACGTATTTGATGGTTACGCAGTTGAGCTACCAACGCTAGTAGTTTCACTAATCAAAAAAATACCAAATATTTTAAACGTTGAGTTAGATCAAACGGCAGTTGGTTTGGCCGAACAAACACCTACTCCATCTTGGGGTCTTGATCGCATCGATCAGCGTGGGCCAGTCGGCGTCGCGGGGTCGGTAAGTTCATTTGGTTATCGCAGCGCGGGTGCTGGTGCAACTATTTATATTGGCGATACCGGAATTTATCCACACTCTGATTTTGGTACTCGTCTTTCAAATTCTGGATACTCGGCTATAGCTGATGGAAATGGAACTGTTGACTGTAATGGTCACGGCACCCACGTTGCATCAACTGCAGCAGGAACAAAATATGGAATAGCAAAGAATGCGACTCTGGTTCCGGTTCGAATCTTGAACTGTGCTGGCAGTGGAATGTATTCACAAGTTATAGCCGGTCTTGATTGGATCTTGAGTCCAGAAAATCCAAACTCGAAAAGTAGGGCTGTCTTAAATCTTTCGATTGGCGGATCCTCATCAGCTGCACTTAACAGTGCAATTGAGCGACTTACCAATGCCGGAATTACCGTTGTTGCTGCCGCCGGAAATGAAGGAACCGATGCGTGTACACGCTCTCCTTCTGGCGCACCTAGCGCCATAACAGTTGGCGCTACATCGCTAAATGAAACACCGGCATCGTTTTCGAATCATGGTAGTTGCGTAGATATCAACGCGCCAGGTGTAAGCATTACTGGCGCCTGGATTGGCTCAGCTACGGCCACAAATTCAATTAGCGGCACCTCAATGGCAGCACCACATGTAACTGGTGCCGCAGCGGTTTACTTAGGATTATCTGGTGGATCAGTTTTATCTGTTGCGTCATTTTTGAATTCTGAATCAACAAAAAATGCCCTTACAGGTTTAAAGCCAAACACCGTAAATAATTTACTTTACGTTTCACCAACTGATGGCGCAGCACCTGTTGTAGCGCCGACGGTTGCTCTTAACAAAATCACCGAGATAACCCACGAGAGCGCAAATATTGCAATTGACGTTAATGCCGGTTTTGCTGCGACGACACTAGGTTTTGAATATTCCCTAGATTCAACTTTTGCCACTGGCGTCCTGACCGCTCCAGTTAACCCAGGCACTGTAAGCGGTGGAAATACAACTGCCGCAGCAGTCGCATTAACAGGTTTGACTCCTTTAAAAACCTACTCATTCCGAATTTCTGCTATCAATGAATCCGGAAAGACCTTGAGCAAAGTTGGTTCATTTACGACTTTAGCAATACCGCTAACTAAACCAACTCCTGTCGCTAAAGCGGCTACAGATGTAACGGCTTACAGCGCAGTCCTTAACGGAACTGTGATGGGCGGCAACTCAACAACAACAGTTACTTTTATGTATAGCCCTGATTCTACTTTTGCTACAGATGTAGATTCAATTGCAGCAGTCCCATTCCAGGTATATGGAAATAATTTGACAACGGTTTCGCTGCCAATTTCCTTCCTTGATGGTGGAAAAACTTATTACTACAAAGTTGTAGCAATCAATTCAACAGCCACAGTTCAATCAAATGTTTCTACTTTTGAAACTCCTATTGCGCCAGGTTTGCCACCAGTTGTGACCGTGGATCCAAATCCAACTAACCGAAAATATAATTTGGCAACTTTTGTTGGAACCGTTCACCCACAGAGCCAAACTACAAAAGTTACCTTTACCTTTGGTGGTGAAAAGTCTTTAACGACTGGTCAAACCACAGTAACTTTGCCACAGAGTCCAATCACGGGTGATGCGGTCGTTAATGTTTCGGCGATAATCACTAGCGGCATGCTTCCGGGCACTGGTTATTACTATCAATTCACAGCACTTAACGCTTCTGGCGCAACAAAGGGCGAAATTAGATATGCGATCTTAAATAGCGATGATCCAGTAATTAAGAACACCTACGCAAATACAAATACGGCTTCCGGAATTACTTTGAACTCGCAATTCAACGCGATGGGTAGCAATACCCGTGCTTACTTCACTTATGGCAGCGACCCAAGTTTAGTCGGGGCAACTACAGTTCAAGGAACACCTTTTGCGGTAGCGAATGCAGTCGATACAGTTTCTAAGCTAGTTATCACAGGCCTGAATTCGGGCAGTAAGTACTATTACAAATTCTTTTTATTAGACGCTGCGAATTCTGGTTGGAAATCTGTTGAGAGCGCAATTCTAAGTTTCGGAACATTAAACGTAGTGGCACCAACTCCAACACCAACTCCGGTACCTGTTGTGCCAACACCAACACCAATGCCTTCACCAACGCCTTCTCCAACTCCAACACCGGTTGTTCCTTCTCCAACACCAACGCCTTCACCAACACCAACGCCTTCTCCAACATCAACGCCGGTACCTGTTGTGCCAACACCAACACCAACGCCTTCACCAACTCCGGTACCTGTTGTGCCAACACCAACACCA
>Ga0209087_1001642_pt1 | contig 13057 bp, 17 predicted proteins | sample S_130805_EF_Meta_FD_187321 | JGI IMG/M metagenome (GOLD analysis project Ga0209087, IMG submission 187321) | Freshwater microbial communities from Lake Simoncouche, Canada to study carbon cycling - S_130805_EF_MetaG (SPAdes) (version 2) | ecosystem: Environmental > Aquatic > Freshwater > Lake ...
TTCCGAATACGGCAAGGTCAGCAAGTGCAGCCTTCCCTTGGATCGCGACACCGGCCGCAAGCGTGGTTTCGCCTTCGTGGAGATGGCCAGCGAGGCCGAAGAAACCAAGGCCATCGATGAGCTTCAAAACGTTGAGTGGATGGGTCGCGCCATCCGCGTGAACAAGGCGGAACCCCGCACCGGTGGCGGCGGTGGTGGCGGCGGCGGCCGTGGCGGTTATGGCAACGGCAGCTTCGGCGGCGGCGGCGGTTACAACGGCGGTGGCTACGGCAACCGCAACCGTTACTGACCATCCCTCGTCCTTCGGGGCCCCAACTCAGGGGTCCCTTGACCAACCCTGCTCCGGCAGGGTTTTTTTTATGGACCTAGTCACGGCGCATGGTGGCCTGCCGGGGGCTGTGCCCGGCAGGATCAGGTGGTGGCGCGGAGCTGTTGCTGCTGATGTTCGCGGCGGAAAAGCCAGAAGAGGTATTCGGGGGATTTGTAATTCTTCGGCAGACTGTGATGCAAAATTGCCAGGCGATCCCAGCACACAGTGCGCTCAATCTGCTTCTGGCTACAGCCCTCGCGCAGCAACAACCTCATCGCCTTGCAATACATGGGGTATTGCGCTTCCAACTGGCCTATCGTGAGCGAAGGCGTGGTGGGTTCAGTCAGGGTTCTGCCCCGAGAATCTCCATCCTAGGCCCCTGTTGCCCCCGGTAGGTTCAGGCTGCTTCGCTGGCTAGCGATGGTGGTGAGCCGACCCAGGCGAGGATCCCAAAGAATATAGTTGAAGCACCCCGGAATATCCGATAGTCGCAGTCTTTTCACACCACGAAGCCGATCCGCATTGAGCTGATTGCAGGCCCGTAAGCGGTAGTTGGGAATGGCGGCGCAAAGGTGATGAATCGCGTGGCAGCCGATGTCTGCCGAGAACCAGTTCAACAGGGCTGGCATCTCGAGATCGCTGGTGCCCTCTAGGGCGCCGGCCATGGCATTCCATCCCTGGGTGGTGTGGGCGTAGGAGCCGGGGAAGTTGTGCTGCACGAAGAAGATGCAGATGAAGATGGCGGCACCACAGGTCATCACCGGCGCATAGAGCGTCCAAAAGGCGCCGGCACCCACCGTGGCAGCCATGACAGACCAGACGGCGAGCACCGCGAGGTTATTGAACAGCAGATCGTGGAATTCCTCGGGGCTATACCAGTGACGGCTGCGGTGCGAAGCCAGGATCTCCTGGAAGGAACGATCCGGCGACTCCTGCAGGCTGCGGATGCAGTGGGGCAGCAGGGCCGCCAGGCCAAGCAACAGAGCCACTCGCGGTTTGATCACGAGGTAAAAGAATCCCCCCGGAAAGAGCATCAACGGATGGCGCAGCCAGCCGTAATGGCGCTGTTGCCTAGGGGTGAGCTGGGCAAAGGCCTCGGTGCTCACCAAGGCAGAGGGTCCCTGGTACTTCTCCCAGTCGCCGTTGTGGCGATGGTGGTACTCGTGGCCCCGTGACCAGGGCAGCTGGGGGATGCCACTCACCACACCGAGCAGGAAGCCGCACCACCGGTTTGCCCGGCGGTTGCTGAACAGCGAGTAGTGGCCGCAGTCGTGCATCAGGGAGAAGCAGCGGGCCAGGAACAACACCTGCAGGGCGATCACCGGCGGCAGGAGCCAGGGGGAGCGCTGCAGCAGCTCAAGGGCCAGCCACCAGAGCAGCCCATAGGGCACCAGGGTGTTGAGGATCTGCCAGGTGGCCAGGCGATTCGAGCTGGCCATGAAGGGGCGCAGGTCAAAGTCGCCACGGCCGAGGGCCGGTGCGTCGGAGGCAGCCGGGCCAGGCGGGGTCGGGGACCCTTCCAGGGGGAGGGAAACGGTCAAGGAAGCAAGGGCTGGTGGGTCATGGCTCTCAACGGTTGCTGCTTGGTGCTTTCAACCTAGGCGGGGAGATCCCATAGACCGGTGGACTAGCCCACCCACCGGAGTCGACTGGCCGACCAACCCCATGGAGGTTGACGGCGGCGGGACTTCCCGAACCGGGCTGAGAAGGGCTTAGAACTGCGCCATGGCCCTTATCTTGGCCAATTTGCCGTCGGCGAGCCCCTCCAGTTCGGCAAGATCCAACAGCTTGTCCTGCACCAGGCTGGCGAAGAGGAAGAGAATCGCCTGGGGTCGGAAATCAAAACGGCCTTCGATGCGGTGGCGCTGGATGCTCAGATAGTCGTGGAGCTGCCAGAGGGCACCGGCGGAATCCAACAGAGCTGACTGGAGCTGAACCTCACTAATCAGACTGGTGAGGGCCCGGCTGTGGGCCGTGTCAAAGGCTTTGCGGGCAATTCGCTGCTCCAACTCGCTCCAGTCCGGCCATGACGCCTGTGCCGCTTGCTCAGCGACCAGCGAAGGCTCAACAGTGGTCATGCTCCGTTCACCCATGCAGAATCACCCCGGATGGGCACCCTATCGCCCCTGGGGAGGCAACGCGAGTCGGGAAGTTCATGCCACGCCAGCCAGGGGTACTGATGGTGTTCCCAGTGATATCCGAAGTGATAACAGGTGAGCAGTGACAACCAGACTGGCAGGTTAAGACTGCGGGGCCGCTGGGAACCGCTTTGCGGCTCCAGGGCACGATGCGGCAGGTAGGTGCCAAACACGAACAGCTGCAGGGAACTCAGCAGCAGGGGGAGGATGCAGAAGAGCAGCAGATTCAGAGCGGCGGTCGGCGTGAGCGCCAGGCTCAGGAGCCCCAGTGCTCCCCACCCCCCCAGGAGACGGGCCATTTGGCCCCAGCTCAAGTAACCACCCAGGAAGTGGATGAACCAGTGCAGGGCCGCCCTCACCGCCGGCCCCTGAGAGCCGTGGAAATCGGGATCCCCATGGCCACCAGAGAAACGATGATGCAGCGCATGCTTGGCGCTGCAGGTGCCATAGGGCAGGCCGGCGTAAAGGGTGAGGGCCAGCCGGCCCCAGCGGGCATTGGCCTGCGGGGAGGCGGGGCGCAGAACCCCATGCATGGCGTCGTGGGCGACGATGAAGAGGCCAGTGTGCAGAAAGCTGCGCAACAGCACAGCCAGCAACAGCAGGAGGGATTCAATCCAGGGACCCCTGGCCACGCCGGAAGCCACGGAGAGGGCCTCACCAAGCCGATTGAGATCGACGCTCAGTAGGCCCACTCCACTGACAAACCAGGCTGCAAGGATGGCGATGGACCAGGCCTCACCCCTGGCGCTGCCGTGTTTCAACGGGCGAACTTGAGCAGTTCGGCCGGCGAGGCGAGCAGATCGATCGCCACGAAGTAGATCTTGCCCTCGGGGTTGAGCAGGAAGCGCCAGGCCACATTCATACCCACGCCGGCCCCAAACCAGGGGGTCTGCACCTTGCCGGTCACCTTGATCTGGTTGAAGCCGCCCTCGGCCGGTTCGGCATAGCCCCGCTCAGGAAGCAGGCGAAGGTTCTGGCAGTCCTCGCGGAAGAAGCGCAGGATGGCGTCGCTGCCCACGATCGGCTTCTGGAAGGGGGGCTGCAGGGCCCCGTCCGGCAGGAAGAGCTGGATGAGGGCGTCGAAGTCGTTGGCATTGAGCAGATCCATGTAGGCATTGATCGTGGGATTGATCACGCCTTCGATGAACACCTTTTTGCGGCTCTCCTCGGGGGTGGGGGCCGCCACCGGTTCCATCACCCGTTGCCCCTCGCCCTTGGCGGGATCAAAGCCCATGTCCACCACAAAGTTGCGCAGCAGGGTGATCTGCTGACCCTGCTCTACACCCTTGACGGAAGCGAGCACAGCGGCGGCGTTGGCCGAGAGCTGGTAGCCCTCGGGAATGGGTGCCACCTGGCCGGCGGCCATCCACTGGCCCAACTGATACCAGAAGCCGAGCTTGATGTTCACCGACCAGTTGGCGTAGGTGCGACCGATCGGGGTGTCGGCACTATTGGCCAGGTCGCACATCACCTGGCTCTGGCCGGCAAAATCCATGGCCTTGATCTGGGCCAGCACCGCTTCGGCGAACTGCATGCGGGCGGCGCCCGGTGCGGCGATCGTGATCGTGGAGCCCATCTCCAGATAGGCATACCAAATCAGGGCCAGCTGGTCTTCTGCGCTCAGCAGGCGGAAGCGGGCCGTAATGGCGGGCACCGCATCAGCCGCCAGGGTTTCAGGGAAGATCTGGGAGGCCTTGGTGAGCGTGAACATCCGCAGAAGGTCCTGATTGTGAAGGATTCTTGCAGAGCGTACCGCACTCCCCGCTAATCCTGGTAAAGAAACGCTCTTTCGCTCCTTGTTAGCCCCTGATCCTGGCCGTTCCGCCGCGCCCTGCGGTAGCTCAAGGTCTGGGATTTCAGAGCCATTCAGGGGTGCTCGCTGGCGGAAGGGTCCGGCAGGCCTTGCGTCTCAAGCCTGTCGAGGGCCAGCCGCAGGGAGGGGGCCAGGGGCCGCCTCTCCAGCCGTTTCGGGCTCCAGATCGCACCGCTGCGCAGCTCGTCTAGGTGTGCGAGCACCATATCCTGCCCTTCCCGCAGTTCCAGGGCCTCCAGGGGAACCGTGAGGGGAACGTGGAACATATGCAGGGTGCGGTGGGGATCCTGGTGGGCGAACCACCAGCGCACCTGCCCAGCCACCCAGCTGATCTCCTCTTCCACCTCCCGCCGCAGGGCCTGCTCCGGCGTTTCGCCCGGATCCAGGTGGCCGCCAAACAAGCCCCAGCTGCCCGGATGCACGATCCCCTCGATGTCGTCGCGCAATTGCAGCAACCAGCGCCCCTGCCGCTCGATCATCGCCACGGCAATCTGAAGGGACATGGAGGGGTTCGGGTGGCAGCAGACTAAGCAGCGGCAGGATTCCAGGCTTGTCGAGCCCTTCAGCGCAATTCGAACACCAACAGATCGGCCCCGCCTGCCCCCGCCGTGATCGACCCTGGCATCCCGGGCTCCATGCCCAGCCCGTCGCCGCCCTGCAGGTGTCCCAGCACCGGGTCTTCGGCGGCCGGCTCCAGGCTGATATCCAGATCGCCGTCGATGAGCTGAATCCAGCCATGGGCCTCCGCCGCGCCGGGCAGCGCGAGCCGCTCTCCGGCCTGAGGGCGGGCCCGCCAGATCCGGACCGGCCGATCGATCGCCAGGGCCCCGGCGCTCTCCTCTGGGTCAATCAGCAGGGTCCAGCCGGCGCCGAGTTCAAAGGGCTTCTGGCCGTAGCTGGGGGGGAGCCCGGGCTGGCTCGGGGTGATCCAGATCTGGAGCAGCCGGCAGCTCTGCGACCCCTCGTTCATCTCGCTGTGCACGATGCCACTGCCGGCACTCATCCGCTGCACCTCACCGGCCCGCAGGGATTCGCTGTGGCCCATCGAGTCGCGGTGGTTCAACACCCCATCCACCATCACGCTGATGATCTCCATATCGCGGTGGGGATGCATGCCGAAGCCCCTGCCGGCCGCCACCCGGTCGTCGTTGATCACCAGCAGCGGACCGAAACCCCGCCAGGCAGGGTGATCATGGCCGGCGAAGCTGAAGCTGTGCCAGCTCTCCAGCCAGCCGTGGCTGCTGTGGAAGCGTTCGGCGGCCGGCCTCAGCACTAGGCCGGGATGGCTTGCCAGGGCGGCCTTGGCCGCGGGGCTGCTGGACGTCGTGGTGGCAGTTTCGGCGCGGAAGCTGGTCATGGCCGGGTTCCGGAGGAGGGGGCGATGGGCGCGGTGGCCCGCAGGACTGGGTTGTGAACCTGGGCACACGGCTGAGCCGCAGGACCCAGCTGGCTTCACCGGGATTCATTTTGTACTGGTTCTGCCCTTCGCGGCGCATGGCTTTCCACCATCTGGCCGTTCCGGGCCGGGCCAGCGGGGATTCAGGTGTCGGAGGCCTTGAACCTGCGGCGCTTCTGCCGCGGGCGGTGGATCCAGCCGGTGGATGGGGAGGCTTCAGCTGAGCGGCTGGCGTACTCCTCCTCGTCCCCCGTGGGCTGACGCTGGCTCCACCGACCGGATCTCCGGCCGCTGCTGGCCGCTGCCGCAGAGGCGTCGCTGACGAAGGCGTTTGCGCTCCAGTCGCGCCGTGACCCCGAGCTCGGCGCCCCGCCAGAGGCGATCGATCTCCGATTCGAAGTGGGCGGCCAGCAGAGGGGAATCAATGCGCAGCAGGGTTTCATCATTCTGGAAGGCAGCGCTCGGGCTCCAGTTGAACGAGCCACTGATCACGCTGCGGCCATCGAGCACGGCGACCTTGTGGTGCAGCTTGTCGCCGCCGGCCAGCCGAGGTGTGCCCACCCCCTCCAGCGCCTGTTGCCAGGGGCGATTGCCGGCCTCCAGGAGGCAGCGGTTGTCGGGCTGGCTGATCGCCAGCAGATCGAGCACCTCACTGAAGGGGCGGTTGGCAAAGCCAGGATCAGCCAGCAGCCGGATCCGCACGCCCTTCTGGTGCAGGGCCGCCAGGGCATCGGCGAGGTTTTGGGCGGAGAACACGAACAGGGCCATGTCGATGCTCCGCTGCACCCCGGCGAGCTGCTGTTCAAGCCAAAGCAGCCCGTTGCCGCCGTCGCGGCGGCGATGGGGGGCAAACAGCACGGTCACCGTGGTGGCCCCGATCCGCACCCGTTGGCCCGAGCCCTCCGCCTTGGACAGCCCAAAGCGACTATCGGGCAGCCCGCCGGGACCATCGCCCCAGAGGCGGGTGAATTCGCCAGCGAAGAGAGTCGCCAGCTCGGGGCTATCGAAACGCAGCAGGTGGTTCACGTTGCCCCGGGTGCTGGGGTCGTCCGGATCGCCGTGGATGCAGGAGGGGCTGAAGTTGGCCGAGCCGGTCACCACCACCCGGCCGTCCACCACCATGAACTTGTGGTGCATCAGGCCGCTGCCGCGGCTGCCATCGGCGGTGTCGTCGATCACGGGCACGCCGCCCTGGCGCAGGATTGCCACCGCATCCCCATGGCCAAGGGCCGCCAGTTGGGCCACCCGGTTGCGCTGGTGGGGCTCCAGGGCCGCCTGGTCGTGAAGGTTGAGGCTGCTCCATGGGGTGCTGTAGGTGTTCTCCAGCACCACCGCCACCCGCAGGCCACGGCGGTGGGCCTCCACCAGGGCTTCGGCCACCTTGGGCAATGAGAGTTCCTGAACGGCCACCAGGATCTCCCGCTGGGCCCCCTGGATCGCCGTGAGGATCAGGGCTTCGAGGTCGTCCCCCTGGCGCCAGCGCCCGCTGATCGGGCTGCGGTAACGCTGGTTGGAGCGCTGGTTGAAGGCCACCTGGATGCCGGGCGGCAGGGGGAGATCCGCGGCGGGCGCCCCCTCGATGCGGGCCACCGTTGGGGTGCACCCTGCGAGCAGGAGGGGCAGAGCCAAGGTCAGGGCGGTGGTGAGGACTGCGCTCAGGGGGCTCCACAGCCGCTCCGGTGCTCGCTTCGGAGCCTGCTGCGGTGGCGGCACCGAATCTGCCTCCAGGCACAGCGTCGCTGGCCGTCGTCGGGGCTGGTGCGGAGGTTGGCGGTGTTCGGTCAGGAGCTGGCCCCCAGGAGGGTTGCTCCTAGGCAGGGCCTCAGCCGCGACCGGGGTGGATGGTGCCGCGGGCCGGCAATCGGGGAAGGTTCCTTCCATGCCGCCCAGAATTCCCGGGGGCGGACAAGCCATGGAGCGTGAGGAACTCAGCCGGCCGGGCTTCTGGAGCCGTTACGAAGCGGTTCAGAAGCTGATCAGCAGCAGTGGTTGCGAGCTGAGTCGGGTGGGGCGCTGAGCGCTGCCAAGCTGCCGGGCGCCGCCGACTCAGGAGCTCAAGAGTGCCCGGGCATCTCGGAGGTGCGCAGCATGGCCACGAACCAGAGCGAGCCGATCAGCACGGCGGCCAGCACCCCGGCGGTGATGCTGACGCGCACCATCAACAGCGACACGACCAGGGGAAACAGAATCGAGCCCGCCACTGGTGTGGCGGCGACGAGGGTCCGCAGGGTGGAGTTAGCAGGAGCTGGGGCAGCAGGCGCAGACATCGAAGCAGGCTCAGGAATGGGACGGGATAGGCGTGGTTTCGCTCAGAACCATTCGGCCACCGACTGGCTGGCGGGGTTGCTGTTGTCTTCCGGGGTGGACCGGCGGAACTCCAGGGTGATGTTGCGCTTCTGCACCCCATCGGCGGCCACCGCCTCGATCGGGTAGAGCTGCTGGCCGTCACGGAAGGGCACCTGGATCCGGAACGTGCCCTCGGGGGTGAGGGGCACCTCCTCGCCGCCGATGGTGAGCCGGGCCGCAGGGTCCGTGGCGCCGTACACGATCAGTTCGGCATCGGCCACCAGCCAGAAGGAGCGCTGGCGGGCCGCCAGACCGGCTCCGGATTCATTGCGGCCGGAGGCCCACAGACCCACCCCCGAGGCGGAGAAGGCGGAATCCGAAAGCCCCGCATCCTCCAGCTCATGGAAGGCCTCCGAACCACGGCCAAGGCGGCGCCAGCGGGATGTGGCGCTCTGGTACAGGCGCTCATGCAGGCCGGCATCGGCGGGCTCGATCGGCGCCGGCAGGGCAGAGGAGGGGGCGGCGTCGAGGGAGAAGGGGGTGAACTGATCGAGGATCTGCTCGGAGGGATGCAGCGACGGCACCCGGGCCACCGAGGAGAAGGCCAGGGAGATCCAGCCGCCGGCGGGGCCGGATTTGCGGAAGCCGAGTTCCACGCGGTAGTCGCGGTCGGAGAGGGGAACGGGCAGATACCACTCGCTGGCCTGGGCATCCACCACCACCTCCTGGAGGGTGTGGGGGTGGGAGGAGCCGCCGGCCAGGCCGGTCACATCGGCCACGCGCAGACAGAGCTGGCTGGCACCGGCGGCATGGGCAGCCTCGCGGTCGGCCTCGGCGATGTCCCAGAACACATAGGCCCACTGGGGATCACGGGGCAGAAACACCACCCGCGTCTCGCTGGCGGGTCGGGGCGCCGGCGCCATCTCCGCCTCGATCGCGGCAAGGTCAGCGGAAGCGGCAGTCTCGTAGCTACCGACCACCGCAGCCGCAGACCCATAGCTACCGACCACCGCAGCCGCAGTCTCGTAGCTACCGACCACCGCAGCCTCGGTGAAAGATTCGGTGACAACAACCTCCCCCTCGGGCAGGCGCGATGCGATGGCATCGGACAGTCCTACGCGGTCCTCGCTGCTGTAGCGCCTCACCCCGAGGCTCCTGGCGATCTCACGGAGCTGGCGAATGCTGAGGGAGGCCAGATTTGCGAAGGGATTGGTTTTCGCCATCTGACCTCAGTGCGGAATGTTGCGATTCATGATCCCGGATTCCCCAGCGGCGGGATCGGACCTGTCAGGAGATGGCCATATCCGAACCCCGCTACCGCCCGGCCGCTCGACTAGGGCCGTGAGCAGGGTTCCGGCGCACAGCAGGCCCAGCAACACCAGCCAGGACGGGAGCCTTGCCCCCCCGCGCCAGGGCGGCGTGAACAAAAAGCGACGGCTGCGGCGCCGCGCCGCGCCGATCCCCAGGGGCCTGCCGCAGCGGCCGCAAACCAGACGTCCGGAGAGGCCTCGGTCCGCCTTCACCGTCCAGCTCCCGCAGTCAGGACAAGCCATGCCGACCGTTCCCCAGCCCCTGAAAACACGAATTCAATCTTGGTCAGATTGGTCGCCGATGGGTGCGCCCACCGAATGCGCGCCCCTAGAGCAGCTCCTCCAGGGCCCCGGGCGGGCGCAGCCGCGACGGCCGATCCCCCAGCAGCTCGAAATCGGCGAAATCAAAACCCGGGCCCACCGAGCAGTACACGAAGCTCCAGTCACCACGGCTACGGGCGGCCTGCCAGCAGCCCGCCGGGATCAGACGTACGGGTTCATCCTGCAGCGGCTCCACCGCACCCCAGGGCCCCAGACCGAGCCGCTGCGCCGTGCCGCCCTCCACCGGCAGGCTCCAGAGATCGAGCGGAGCCCCGGCACCGTGATGCCAGAGCTCATCGGAGCCCGCCACCCGATGCCAGCGGCTCCGCTCTCCCCGCTGCAGCAGATAGGCGATCACGGTGAGGCCGCAGCGCCACTGACCATCGCCGGCCCGGAGCACCTGATCAGGGGAGCGGTGCAACTCGCGGTAGAGACCGCCCTCGGGATGGGGCCGCAAATCGAACCGTTCCACCAAGCGCGCCAGCAGGGGTCGCTCAGCACCATCGGGATCGCTCAGGCCCATCGAGGGATCCAGCCGATTGCCGCCCCAATCCTGGCAGCCGGACCCGCAGCCGCCACCCCGCGCCCCCACCACCAAAAACAGTACATCTGTATTATTCGCGGATGCGATGGAGGCCTCGATGCCAGTCGATCCCCCTGGCCATTCGAGTCCCCTCAATCCAGCCCGGGGCGGAATGGCGGCGCTGCCCCGGGGCGTTCCCCTCCCCCTGGCGACCGTGCTGGGCTCCAGCACCTGTGCCCTGGCCTCGAGCCTCGTGGCCGCCGGGTTCCCTAGCCCCGCGGACGACTACGTGGAGGCACGCATCGACCTCAACCTCGCCCTGATCCCACGCCCCCTCTCCACCTTCTTCATGCGGGTGAGCGGCGATGCCATGGCCGGGGACGGCATCCTCGATGGCGACCTGCTGGTGATTGACCGCAGCCTGGAGGCCCGCCCGGGCCTGGTGGTGGTGGCCACCCATGGCGGCGCCTTCATCGTGCGGCGGCTGGAGGGCCGGCGCGGCAGCGCCACCGGCCGGCTGGTGGCCAGCGACGGCCTCTCCGCACCGATTGCCCTGGCGGAAGGGGAGGCGGAACTCTGGGGTGTGGTGATCCATGCCGTCCACCATCTGGCAGGGGGGCGCCCGGGACGGCGCTGAGGGGGCTGCCGACCGCTCCCGTGGGCGGCGCTCGATCGCCGCCCACGGGGCTGCCGGAACGCTCCTCAATCGCCGAGGGGGGAGGGGGTGGCAACCAAAAGCCCGCGCCGGCGGAGCTCGCGGCGGAACTCGACGGCCAGCCCATCGGCGATCCAGGCACGACGCAACTGGCCGAACAGGGCCATGCAGCGCAGGCCGATGGCGAGACAGACCAGAAACTGCAGGATGGGTTTCAGCACGCCCGGCCGCTGATCTGGCATCAGCCTAAGAGGTGGTTCCAGGGAGCAACCCCTTCCAGGAGGTGGCGGGGGGCGCCATGCTGGAGGGCAGTCCGGTGTGCCGATGGCTCCCGACGATCCCCTGCCACCCCTGAGCCTGGCGGAGCTGGAAACCCTGCTAGCCGCCCTCGACCCCCGGCTCGACGGGTTCGGCGAGGGGGAATCCTGCCTCGACGACGCCCTGGCCTATCTCGCCCGGCTTGGCGTTCCACCGACCGATGGGGAGGAGGCTCCCGCCCTGATCCAGTGGCTTGAGGGATGGCGGGCCGCCGGGGGGGATCGCCGCACCCTGCGGCTGATGGTGGCCACCTTTCTGGCCCAGCGGGACAATGCGGCGGAATGATCGGCCAACAGAGCGCCTCCTGGCCCACTTGGAGGTTCTGGCCCGCCCCCGCCATGCCCGCTGGGATGCCCTCGGCCTGCTGGCGGTGCGCAGCTACATCAGCGAGCGCCTGGGTGCCCTGGGTCCCGTGGAGGAGCACCGCTTCCGCAGCGGCATCGACGAGGGCACCAACCTGATCCTGCGCCTTCCGGGCCGGCAGAATGGGCTGGATCCCCTGCTGGTGGCGGCCCACTACGACGGCCCGCTCAACTCCCCCGGCGCCGACGATAACGCCACCGGTGTGGCCGCCCTGCTGGAGCTGGCCGAGCGCTGGAGCCGCGAACCGCCCCGGCGTCCGGTGTGGCTGGTGGCCTTCGACCAGGAGGAGTGGGGCATGCTCGGCAGCGCCGCCCTGGCGGCGGACCTCAAGGCCGCCGGCCAAGGGCTAGGGCTGATGGTGAGCCTGGAGATGCTGGGCTACACCGCTCCGCAGCAGCGCTACCCGATCGCGGCGATGCGCGCCCTCTACGGCGAGCGGGGCGACTTCATCGCCGTGGTGGGCAACATCGCCACGGCACCCCTACTGCCGGGACTCGCGCGGCGTATGGGCCGCCGTGTACGCACCCAGGTGCTGCCGGTGCCGAACCGGGGAAGGACGCTGCCCGATGTGCGCCTCAGCGACCACTCCCCTTTCTGGGACCTGGGCTACAACGCACTGCTAGTCACCGACACCTCCTTCCTGCGCAATCCCCACTACCACTGTCCGAGCGACACGATCGACACCCTCGACCTGCCCTTCCTGGCGGCGGTCACCGAGGCGGTGCGGCAGGGTTTGGATCGGGTGTGAACGCGGCGACCTCAAAAAGGTCTTCGCGGCCGACCTCGAAGCGATCGCCGAAGCGGAGCGGCCCGCGGCGATCAGGATCAGCAGTTCCTGACACAGAGCGAGTCCGGGGCAGCTTCCGTTCAACCAGCCAGGGGAGCGAGGCCAGCCTGAAGCGCTGCTGCGGAACCTGGAGCACCGGCGGAGCGCCAGAAGGAGGATGACCTCAGACTATTTTTCTTGCCGCGATGAACACGGAGTTGCCGGCCGGCAGATTGATTCTCCTGCGCAACGCCGCGTATTCCAGGGCCGCCATCGAACCGCAGAAGGCTTCGAAGAGGGGAGGGTAGGGCTTCACATCGCTCGCAGGGTTGGCGGGCACAAAGATCTTGCGGCGGGCGATGATCAGCGGAAAGATGAACATGTTGGCGTAGCTGCTAATCGTGACGGCAAAGCCAGCTTGCTTAAGCAGGGAGGCAAGCTCACTACGGCGGAAGCGGTGCCTCGTGTCCATCTGAGCATCGTGATATGAGCGCATCCACTCGTAAGCGGCGACATTAATCACCAAAACTCCTCCCGGTTTCATCACCCGCGCAAACTCACGTAGTGCCTTGGAGCCATCATCAATTTGGCAGATCACATCCGCGCTAACAACGGCATCAAACTGCTTATCCTCGAAGGGAAGCACTTCAATTGAGCCTTGCTTAATCGGAACGGTTGTCCTCTGTCGAGCAAAATCGCAGGCAACCGGCGAATAATCAAGACCGGTAATCTGCCAGCGTTGATCATGTTGCTGCAAAGCCTTGATCAATCCACCGGTGCCGCAGCCGGCATCGAGAATGCACACCTCATGCATAGCAAGTTGAGCGAGGGGAAGAAGCATGCGCCGATTAAGGGCAT
>Ga0209087_1001645_pt1 | contig 13051 bp, 6 predicted proteins | sample S_130805_EF_Meta_FD_187321 | JGI IMG/M metagenome (GOLD analysis project Ga0209087, IMG submission 187321) | Freshwater microbial communities from Lake Simoncouche, Canada to study carbon cycling - S_130805_EF_MetaG (SPAdes) (version 2) | ecosystem: Environmental > Aquatic > Freshwater > Lake ...
AGACACGAGGGTTCGATTCCCTCCAGCCGCACTTTGTTAGTCAACGACTTACACAAAAGCAATTGTTAGTGCTACCTGAGAGGCCCTTTTTGAATTCTCTGATCATTTGCCGATGGGTAGCGTGAAAAGATGGAGGAGTCATCCTAAGGCGGAGCTGAAACAGAAAATTCTCACGAATTCAAAATAGTGGGGTGATTTTCAAACGCAGAAACTTGCGTGCCGCATTCATTGGGACTCCGGCCCTGCGAGTTTCCACCGAGCCGTTCGTCGAGATAAGCTCGTCACTCAGAGGAAGCCATCCCGTAAGGCTGTCCGAGGCTTCCACCTGATAGCTGATGTCGGTTTTTGCGGTGTCTTTTTGATACGTCAGCGTGAGATTTCCCCCATTCTCTCCAGCCGAGGGCAACCCGGTCACAGATGGCTCGCGGGGATGGAGGTCGAGAGCGTATTCGAGCAGGTTTGGCAGGCCGTCACCGTCGAAGTCGCTGGTGTCTGCGCCGTCACCGTTGTTATCGGCGATGCCGAAGTTCGTTCGTCGCCAATTCTGGCGTGGCGTCAAAGCGGTGATCGATAAATCCACAAATACGGGCAGATGGTCGCTATAGGTGGCTCTGAAATCCTCCCCGCTCTCTCCGTAGTATTCGGGCCGAATCACAAAGGATGTGGGATTGCTTAGACGATCCCGGGCTGCCGGGGTGACGTAGATGTGGTCGATGGTTCCGTTGCCGGCATACGTGGTGATGTCGCCGTTGCGTTTCACGACGTTCGAGAGATCGCCGCCGGACACCAGGCCGTTGTGCGGGGGGGTGGCGTCTGGCCATCCACAGGTGTCAATCCGTTGAAATCGCCCATGAGCAGCACGTTTTTGGTCTCGGCGGACTTGGCCAGTAGGGAAGCCACATAGTTTGCAAGCCAGTATCCCTCCGTGTTCCGGATTGCCGGATCGCTCCAGTGGGCGTGAATGCTTATGACGCGAAACGGCTTGTCGCTGTGTCCTACCGGCGTAAAGACAGCGGTGGCCGGGCTACGAAACGTCCATGTTGGGTAGTTGGCGGGGATGTTGTTGGGATTAGGGTTGGGTGTGGGATTTGAGGAAACAAAGGCGGACGAAACGAGTGTCACCTTGCTGGAATCGTAGAGCAGGGCGTTCTGCTGAGGGGCAAGACCGCCAAAGAAGGACTCGGTGATGACCTGCCATGAGCCGCCCCCAGCGTTCAATCTGGTCCGGAGGTTGTTCAGGGCCGAGATCTGATCAATCTCTTGCAGCGCGATGACCGATGCATCAAATCCTTTGATCCGAGCCGCCAGCAAGTCGAGTTGGGCAGACGTGCGATCTGGGAGAAAATTACTGCCGGAAGTCTTGGTCCCTCGGTCATTGAAAAATTCGAGATTCCACGCGACGACCCGCACATGGTTGGCTGGCGTGGCATACGGGAACGTCTGAGCCCGCGCCCGGTATGGAAAAGCAAGTAACCCTGCCAGGAAAAACGCTTTCAGGAGGAGAGTGATTTTGGTGTTCATTTTTCAGGTTGCAGGGAGCTGGGCTTTATGTGGGGTTAAAACCCTTAAGTGAAGGGAGTCGTACATCCGACCAGCTGGAGAACTTGTTCGGATCACCATAAAATTTTCTTCCCATGCTTGGACGGCGGTATTTGGGCAGCCAGATCGTTACTCTTCGATAACCACCACCGCGTGGACATCAATGTTGGTGACGGTAAACGAAGCCACCCCGTTTTCCCAGGTGAAGGGCATCTCGGCACCTGTTTCGCCCAGGTAAATCCGCCGGGGTTTGGCAGCCAGTTGTACTGCACAAGGCACAGCAGCGAGGGTCACCGCGTCTTCAAGGATTTCAATCTTCTGTGCTGAACCCCAGAACTGCTGGCCAAGACCGCGGAGTTGGGTCTGTGCAAAGAGGAGGTGGAGGAGCTTGCGCTTCTTGTCCTTCTGTTCCATGTACGAAACCCGGCCACTTGAGGGCATGGTAACGGTACAGGCAAGTTTGGGCAGCAAACGGTTGAGCAGGCCGCGGAAGGCATATTTGATGAGCGGTTGACCGCTGAGGTAATAGGCCTTGCACAGGGGATGCACGCAATAGCCCACCGGGCCATCGAGTAGGATACCATCGTACAGGAGGTTGTTCTCGCGGCGGTACGGGGTGTGCATGTGGCTGCAGAAGTGTTCCCAGGTGCGGTTGAAATAGGGAACACGGGTTTCGGCCAGTACCTCTGCGCCGGTTGATTTCACCATGCGGGCCCGCTCGTATACGACGAACGGATTTTCCACCAGGCGGTTTTCCAGGCCAGGCCGGGCAACAAGATAATCGGGGGAGAATTCACTCATGCCCTTTACCGTCGCGCGGAAAGGGAGGGCAAAGGCATCGCCAGCCGGGGTAAGCCCCGAGTTTCCGGTGCACAGCAGTTTACCGCCTTTGTTTATGAATGCGTGGAATTTATCTGCAAGGGGTCCCTCGAGGGTAATCACATCGGGAAGGATGATGAGCTTGTAATTTTCGAAGGGAGCTTCCTGGTCGATGATATCGAACATGATCTGCTCTTCGAGGAGGAGACGAGCGGCGCCCATGTCGACATCCTCGCAGGTGCGGTCGTGGTGATGCCCTTCGGCTGAGAAAATGGCTATCTCGCTTACTGGTGTGGCGCCTTCCACAAACTGCTCAACCTTTTCAACCCTGCGGTAGGCCGGGCCGAGTAGGCGGTAAGTATCCATATCCATCAGGCCGTCGGGGTGAAGTTGGTCACCCACCGAACAACGTGCTCCAAGTGCCACCATCGTCAGGCACTCGTACTCAAAAGCCTTGGGTCGTTTGAAGCCACCGAATTCGCCCCAGGTGGTATGAAACTTGCCGGTCATGCCGAGGTACTCCATACCCAAGGTGTTGACGTAGCGCGCCGATACGGGGAAGTGGTCGTAGCCCCACCCACCGGTGGGGAGTGACTCAAGCTCAAGGTGAGTGAAGTACTGCCAGCGCTCGCGCTCGTTCTTGTAGATGTGCCCGGAATTATGGAACAGGCGCAGCCCCGGCTTTGCCTTGTGGACAGCGGTGTGCATCCGCTCGTAGTACGCCAGTATGACGTTGCGGTGGTTGGCCAGACGATCCTCTCGCTTCTTTGGGTCCAATCCTTTGGAACGCATTGTCTTAAGGCATTCCTCACACACACACTCCCAAGGGAGGAGGATATCCTGGAAGATCCCATCGACCGGGTACAACTTGATTACTTCAAGAGTGTGCTCGATGAGGTAGTCGATGTATTCCTTATGATTTACGCAGAGGGTGTGCCAGGTCGGGCGAAGCTGGCCGAGGTCGGAAGATTCCTTATCTACTGGCTGATTGTCTGCCTTGATGACCCGCCACTCAACGTGCTCCCGCGCGGAAAGTTCATCCCACTGGACCGTGAAGTACACCGGTACGTTGATCCCGGCGCTGTGACACGCTTCAATCATCTCGGGAAGGAGCTGTTTCTTCAGGTTGGGGTGTGGCTTGCCTACCTTGGTTGGGTAGTAGGACCAGCCGTGGTGGCACTTGGCAAAGACGGTGACTGAATTGACGTTGCCTTCTTTCAGGGCGGCGATGAATTGCTTCTGATCAAAACGTTCCCCGATACCGGGGATGTGTTCTGAAGTATGAAAATCGAGGTGAACTTGGCGGAAGGGGAGAGACTTTGTCATGATGGCTCCTTGGTGTTGGGGGAATGCGGTCGTTGATTTATAAATGCTGCTGCAGCGAGTATGATGTAAAATCCGAGAATCCATTGGGTGAAATCGTGAAAAGCATGTCTGCAATCGAGGCTCATTTTTTTTACCGGGAATGAAGTTTGACGGAAACTGTCTTTTCTCCCCGGCCGTCTGCGTTCAGAAAACCGGATGAAACTGGCCGGTTATTGACTTTGAACTCTTTCACACGCGTACCCGTGCCTTCAATTTCAACATTCAACGACATTTTCCGATACGCCAGACTTTCCAAGCGGACCTGCCCGATACGTTCCGGCAATGTCGGCGCAAACCGAATGCCTTTGGGTTCAAACCGCATCCCGCAGAGTCCCATCAGCACCATCCGCAGATAGGCAGTGGCACTCCAGGTCTGGCGCGCGCAGGAATTCCAGAGCCGCATGCCCTGCTGCGACTCCTGCATGCCGCCGTAGATTGCGCCGGTCTTCGGGTGGTAGATTTCAGTGAACTGGTTGTCGCGGCCCGCAAGTCCGGCCAGACTGAAGATCTCGTGTTCAAACAGGTTCGGCCGTTTGTTTTCCGCAGCCGCAACCGCCCAAAAACCTTGCACATGCGGCCAGACCGTGCCGCTGTGACGCCCGAAATGGTCGCCTTTTCCATTCGTGTAGCGCGAATATGAGGGCCAGACGCATGGGATGCCTTGGGGGGTAATGTGCTGATTTTTCAGGACAGCAGCGGTTTGCCTAGCGTTTGAAATACCGAACATAAGGGCAAAGCTGTGGCCAAGCCCCTCATTGTGGTCGCATCCGCCGAAGGTATCGACGATGTAGCGGTAACAATCCTTTTTCGGATTCCAGAAATGGCGGTTGATGGAGACTTTCAGCCTTGAGGCCTTGGATTCCCACCCAGCACTGGGTTTCACGCCCAGTTCAACGGCCATTAGAGTGGCTAGTCTGTATGCGTTGAAGTAAAGGGCATTCGTAGAAAGCGCATGCATGGGTATGCCGAACCCAGTACCGGCTTTTTTATCCGGATTATGTTGGGGCCAGTCAAGGATGTCGGAACTGTTTCCTGTTTGCGCATACACATCGGGATACGCGGAAACACCGTCGCCGTAGCACGCCGGTCCGCGGAACAGGTTCAGCCTCGGATTGAACTCGGTCTCCTCAAAATGGGTGAGGGAGTTGCTCGTGGCTTTAAGGGCTATGGCTAGAAACTTGCGGTCGCCGGTATAAAGATAGTGGTGCCATGCGCCAGTGGTCCAGATGATGGCGTCCCAGTACTGGCCGCTGATGCGGACTTTGTCCTTCACCTGCTCCAGCACCGAAAGCTGTGTGTTAAGCGCAGCCTGCGGGAAAAGCAGTCCTGCGCCGTTCCAGGTATTGATGGCCGTGTCGCGCGTCCAGGGGGTGTTATAATCGAGCCCAGCCAGAATGCAGGGCTGGGGCCGGGAGAGAAGCCCGTCCTTGAAAAGTGCGATGTTGCCAGAAAGGTCCCCGAGCGCGATTCGGAAGGCGCGGTTGACGATGTCGTCATTGGTCGTCAGAAGAGGCAGGTTTAATTCGGTCATAATTTTCTATTGAAGGCCTGCAGATAGACGCCGACCGTCTTGTCCGGCTTGTCGCTCCGCATCCATGCGGGCACGGTTTCCACGCTGCCATCACCATAAAGCACGTTCACCTTGTTGCCCTTGTGGGGGGACGGGCGATCGCCCCAAATTTGCGCGACATCGGCCACTAGTGCATTAGAGGCGGTGCAAATTGTGCTCTTGTTGGGCAGATTCGTAGCCGTCGCGCCATTATCGGCGGTATTTGGGCTTTGGTAAACATAACTGCACCAGTTCGGGATGTCGGAATTAGTAAAAAAATAATGGCTGGGTCCGGAAGGACAGTCGAAAACCTTCGGCTTCACTCCGAGCCCGAGATGAGGGTCTTGCACCCCGAAGTAAGGAGCAATGAATCCAAGTCCGTTGGGTTGGCCACCGCGGGAGAGCGCGGGCGGTGCCGCCGATTCTGTCCACCAATATTGAACCGGCAGATTGCCGTCGTTATCGCTCGCATAGGCAAAAATTCCGACCCCGATCTGCCGGAGATTCGACACGCATTTGGAAGTCCGGGACGACTCCAAAGAGCTATTCAGTGCGGGCAAAAGCAGCGTCGCCAAGATGGCGATCACAACCAGCCCCGTCAGTATTTCAATCAGCGTAAAGGCTTTTTCCTCCGGTTCAGCGCTTGCTCGCAAATTATTGTTTTTGATTTGCTTCATAAGTTGTTATTCATTCTTTCACTGGGCTGACGGTGATGTCATCGATCAAAAGCTCACCGATTTTCGACATGTTGCGGATAATCAGATTGCACTTTCCCGCCGTTCGCACTGGAAACCGGAAAACGACCTTTTTCCAGTCGTCTTTCAAGTCACCAAGCGGCGCATAGCTATAATCCTCGTTGCCCCATTTGTCGGTGCAGACCCCGATAATTTCATCCGGATTTTCCAAGCCTTTCCCGCGCACCCAAAAGGTCATCTCGTAATCGTGGAGTGCATGGACTCCCGGCAGCGCGCGAACCAGATTCAAGTAATGGTACGGCACGGATCCGATCTCATTGCTCAAACGCAGCGCCTTGGTTCCGTTGCGACCAACTCCCGGCAACACCTCCGAAACCGGACAAGGCATTTGGTGAACGAATCGTTCCCACGCATCGGGGCAGGTGTCGTCGGGGTATTCCTCGAAATCCTCATTCATGACAAAATTGCCCCCAACCGCTGCCGCCCCGCGTATTGTTTCATATGGCAGCAGTTTCAAATAACCAAAATGCCGTACCTCCTTGTCGTAAGCGATGCCGCCGTACCGCTCGATGAACCGGCGGGGCACGATCGCATCGTCGTCATTTACCAGAACCGAAAAACGCAACGTTTCGCCTTCCTTCGGGACGATCCCCGTTATTTTCGACCACGGAATCGCAGCCTCATAAACGGCTTGTCCCTGCGAAAGAGTGACCTTCAGCTTTGCCTCCTTGACGAGTGGATCCGGCGTGGTGTCGAACATATCGCCTACCTCCGCGCCTTTCGGAGTCAGCGCCAGACCGAACTCCGCCTTCTTGGATGATTCATCCTTGGCCAGCGCAATTTGTATGCTGTCCTGCATCCAGATGCTCAACCCGCTAAGGTTCTGGTTGAACGTCTGGTCCTGGACCACCGCCGCGAAATATAGGTTCTGCTCGTCCCACATTAGGTAAGTGGTGGCCGAGCAATCCTCGGGCGACCATTTCCCGCCAAAAGTTCCCTTGGTGTATTTATCGTCGTTTATGTTTAGCGGGGCAGCCCGTTTCCAGTCGGTCAGGAGGCCGTCCATCACGGGTGGCTTGTCGGTCCTGACCGCACAGGCAAAATCGACAGTGATCTTTTTTTCCTTCTGGATTCCATCGGGCAAAATAAAATGGGCTATGAGTGGCCATTTATTAAACGATTCCGTCGACACCTGTTTCAACGGCACATCCAGATTCACCGGTTTGCCGGGGGCGACATCCTGAAAAGCGACCCGCGCCAGCGCACGGCTGTCCCCTTCGCGCATCAGGCGCAGCGTGCCCGAGAAAGTTTTATCACCTGGACTTGAGAGGGTGATTTTTAGCGGAGTTTCCGGTAGCAACCCCTGGACCGGTTCAACCGAAAGCTCCAGCGGATCCTGAACTTCGATGTCATCAAAAAGCACCCTGCGATCGGGAAGTCCCTCCGATTTGAGTGTTGCGATGATTTCCGGTTTCACGGCGGTTTGCCCGGATGGACAGGTGATCTTAATTTCCGTCACAGCACCGCCTGGTTTCACGGAAAGCTGCGCGGGAAGTCCTTCGCATCTCCAGCCATCGGGAAGCTTAAAATCAACCTTAACGTTTCTCGCCGATTTGCTGTAGCTGTTGATTCGCAATTGCACGGTCTTGGGTTGTCCCGGAATGAAGAGCAGTCGTTCCTGCAGAACAGGACTTCCGCCGGAGGTTCCGCTAGTGAGTGGGGAATTAAGCGACGAATGAGTGGCCGTTGAGTAGAGGTACGGCCAGAGGGCGAACTGCTGCCGTTCGCCATCCTTTAGAAATCGGGCACACACGACGGAAAAAATGCGCTGTGTTGCAAGCAGCCTGTCCGCATAATCACGTGACTTGAGTTCACGTGCCAAACTTTCCTCCGCGGCAAGTCGATCCCACCCTTCCAGCAGGTACCGTAGCGACGGGATCGAGAGATCTTCCGCCGTGGATTTGCCCAGCGCCGCACGGAAGTCCGCGCGTGTCCTGGCTGGAGCATCCACGCCCGCAAGTGAAGCCGCATTTTCAAATCGCGCCGCCGCATCGTAATAGCGGAGCGCCTGCGCGACCACCGCCTGTTCCGGCTGCCGAATCGGGCCGGATTGTCCGGCCCAAGCGGTGATCCCCGCAGCGACCCCTGCGGCGGTGAACCCGCTTTTTGCATCGGGAAATGCGAGAGGGTGACCGCTATGGAGTTTCGCTGCTGCGATGCAGCGTAAGAGCCGCTCTTTCTCATCTGCGATCCGGTTGGCAGTGGCTTCGGCGAGGAGTTGCTGGTTCACGTTGGTCAAATAAACAGGTGCCTGAGCGAGTTGAAGCTTCACTTTTTTCCCGTCTAACTCCGCGCTCAACGGATTGCCGAAATGATCTTTTACGCTGACTTTTTCGCCGGCATCGACCGTCCATTTGAAGTCGCCAGCTGGCGACCAAGCGACCACCAGTGGCACCCCGGCTCGCTCCCAGACCGAAGCCCAGAAATCGTTCCCGCGATGTAGCAATCCGGCGAAACGATGTCCCTCAAGGAACTTTGCAAGCGCGTGCATTGTGCCCGCTGCGGGCGTCGGCACGCCGCTGTTCATTATTCCGTAATCCCGCTGCCAGGTGTAGAGCCCGTCGCGTTCCATGCCCGCCGCCGTTGCCATGACGACATGACGAGGAATCCAGTCGGCGCGGCGAGCCTCGGGCGTCGGCGGATTTTGCCATCCGAACTCGGTGCCCTGTTGAAATTTCATTCCACCCAGTTCATCGATAATCCCGTTCACCCCGCGCAGCTGATCATAAATACCCCATTCCTCCGGCGACTTGTCCCACGAATAGGGATGCGTAAAAATCAGATCGAGATCCTCAAAAATGCCCCTTTTTGCCTGCATCCGAATCCACGCTGTGTCAATGAATGCGGTCCCGCTGTTGGCAATCAGCGCATCGGGATTTGCGATGCGCACTCCCGCAGCACCGTGGCGCACCACCTCGCTGTAAAGCATCTTCGTTGAACCGTTGTCCTCGTTGCCCAATTCAAAAACACGCGCCTTTGATCCAGCCGCCTCCGCCGTGTGCCGCATGCACGCGCCATAGGCGGGTGCGTAATCGACCTCGCTGGTGTTCCGAAATTTCGGTGACTGGTAAAGCGTCTGCAGTAGGACGAAATCAAATCCGCATCTTTCATACGGTGCGAGTCCCGGCGTCAGCGGCGCCATGTCGAAGACGCCACGTTTTTTTTCGTAACTCGACCAAACCGTATTCTCGTAGCGAATCCATTGCGCACCGAGTTTCACAGCCAGTTGCGGCTCGATGAATCCAAAGATGCCTCCGTTGGGCGAGTACTTCTTTTCGTACGCTCGCAAGGCCGGTCCTGCCTCCTCCAAACAGGGAGGTAGCATCCCGGCGACATCTATCGTCCCTTGGGTGAGCCCGCCTTGCTTGTCGTTCAAACTCCATTTCACCCGGTAAACTCCCAGCGGCAGCGGCAGTTCGCATGAAACCGTGTCGGAACTTTCACCCGTAGAGGCTTTTGAAAAATCGACTCCTTTTGATAGAACAGACTTTCCGGAATAAATCTCCTCGACCTCGATCTTGCAGGACAGGCCTGGGACCGGGTTCGCAGACAAATTCCGCAACGAGAGATCGATGACCGGTTTTTGTCCGAAAAAAATGTCGTGATCGCCTCGGGTTGACGGATCGAGCGCGACCAACTCGCGTGGAGTTCCCGAAGTGGTCGCCTCGACCCCGCCAAAAAGCAGTGTACCGCTGGTGACTGCGCCCTTCTCGATATGAATCGCATGAAACGTAAGAGGCTTGTCTTGGTGTCGGTTTCTGTCGCCGGAATCATAGGTCGGACCAGTTTCGGCAAACGGAAAATCAACCAGCTTCCAGCCGACCCAGTCGATTTTTACGCGTTTCCCATAAGCCTCACCCGACTTGTCCGTGACAACGGCCGTCAGTTCAGTTCCCGCCTCCTTTTCAGTCGCATGAATCCAAACCCGAACACTATGAGGCTGTCCGAGTAGCGGCTTGCTGACATACCAAGGCGAGTAAGTCCCCTTGGTCTCGGTGAAATCCCACGAAAACGGAAATCCCTTCCGGTCGTCGATCGTTTCCGCAAACTCCTGACGTTCGATGCGTAGTGGGTAAGTCACTGTTGTTTCCGCAGGCGCCACTCCGGTGGGAGCAAGGATTCCAGCGTGTAGCAGGCCGGAGGCCAGCATTGTGACTTGAAAAAGGATGGCTGGGGAGAGGGGGATTTTAGTGCGCATGGCTTGGGATTTGATGCAGTCAGAGTTCATGACGACAATCTTCTACATGAATTAAATTCGTCTCGCTTGATCTCATGATTTTCACCTTTTGATACGTTAGCCAGGAGGCTAGCCCGCCTGCTCGGCCATCAGCCAGAGTGCGCTGCCTACCACTGGAAGGTCATATTCGTTCGAGCCACAATTGCCATAGAGTTGCGGGTCAAATGATCCATACTGCAACCCGATACCAACCGCCCCGGGCAATTGGGGCGTGGGCGGGAAAAACTCGCCGAAGATGCCGCGCAGCGGCTGGTTGTAGCCTACACCTTCGATGGCGCTGGCATCGAACGGATTGCAGCCCATGATCCAGTCGAGTTGGCGCTGGGCCACCGCGAGGTAGCGAGGGTCGCCGAGTAATTCAGAAGCACGGCGAAGAAAGAGAGCGGTTTGAAGCGTTTCATTGTGATAGAGATAGCGACGATACATGTGTCCCACCGGCCTCTGCCGCCCACTGCGCCCCTTTACGTTTGGACCCGGGTAAAAACCCTCGGGCTCCGCCTCACCCTGCGATGCTGCCTGATCGATAAAATCGAAGTTCGTCGCCACGAGCCCCCAAGGATTGCGATGGGAACAGGAGAGATACCAGTTGGCCGCATCGCGAAGCACCGCCTGCCAAGTCGATGCGGAGGGGTGATGAGGGAGACTTTGGAGAGCTTCCGTAAGACCCAGCAGGATGTAAGGATTGGCGTAGTACCCGAAGCCCGGCACGGTGGATGCGAGGCGCTCGCCTTCCGGCCCTTCCCAAAAAAGAGGTGGGCTCTGGGTGCCTTTCTCGGATTCGACAAACAAGGCCACCAAGCGGCTTGCGGATGTGGCCGCATCATTAAGATATTCTTTATTGGCGGTCAGGCGGTGGATTGCTAGTGCGGCATGCACGCGGCCACTCAAATCGAGCGCTGAACCTTCATAGAAACCAGCGAAGCCGGTGTTGAGATTCTCATGGCCGAGTGGGGGTAATGCAGGTGGCTTGTAAAGGGCCTTGGGGCGTTTCTCACCGGTCATGTATCGCCAGACACGTTCCGCGATTTGCAGGCATTCCCGCGAAAAAGTCGAGTCGCTTTCCTTGAAATGAAAGGCCAGTTCCGACTGATGACGGATCGTGTTCCAAAGGGCGGGGGCTGGCGGGTCGGTTGGGTAGAAATCGCGAGGCCCCCAGTGGATGGGAATGAATACGGAGTCGTAGAGGCCGCCATCTTCACGCACCAGTTTCCGCCCGTATCCACCGCCCCAACGGAGTTCGTCATCGATGGCGCCGTCGTCCCACGAAGGGCGTGCCCGAGCACCGAACTGCATGAGGCCGAACAAGCCGAGGTGCATGCCCCAGGCCCATTTTCGCAAATCGGAGGATTGGTGATAGCCTCCCGAGAAATCCCGCGGGCCATGCCCGACGAGCATGCCATCCACGTGGTGGCAGGCCCCGGCCCAGCCCTTGCTTGGGTGCCCGCAGCGCGCGAGGCCAAAATACCCAAAAAGGATTCGCAGAGGAGTGTCATAGACGCCCGCATAAACGGTGAACGTTCTCGACTTCAAGGAGCCGCAACGCACCTGGTAGATGCCATCGTCCTTCAGATCCGAAAAATCGCCGACCCATCCTGGCTCCAACTCGTTTCCGCCTTCGAGCAGCGTGCCAGAGAAGACCTGCGTCCACACGGTGTCTTTAAGTTGATGGATCGTGAACTCTTTTTTTTGGGGTGAGGGGATCACGCAATGCTTGGCGGCGTTCGGAGGAAAGCCGACGTGGTTGACGAGAATGACGTTCTGTTTGATGGAGTCAGAGTTCATGACGACAACCTTCTACATGAATTGAATGCGTTCAGAATTTGAGGGCTTGCCACCCGCCTGGCCACTTTCCGGCCGAAGGTGAAATTGATAAAACAATTGTCGGTGCCAGGCACCTTGCTGAAATCCCACCTCATGGCTAGGCCAGAAGCCGCCAGAGAGATGCTTTTTCGTGATCGTACTTCAGCATGGCATAGCCATTCCTCGGGAGGGGGCGGCTTTGCCGTAAAAATATGCACAATCCATCGGATCGATCCGTTGCCTTCTCGTTCACCGATCTGATGGGGTAAGGGAAAAGCTGGAGTTGTCTGGCCGGTCAGCGGCGCCGGCGCAGCAGCAAGACCGCTCCACCGCCCAAGAGCAGCAGGCCCAAGCTAGACGGTTCGGGTATTGCATACGCGCCAGTTATGCCGTACTTGTCCTGCAGGTAGGAGCCGACTTCGTTTGCCTCGCTGTCGCTTAGCACGCGATTGAAAATCACTAGTTCGGCGATGTTTCCTTGCCAGGCTTGTTCACCCAAGGCGTTCCCCGCCACATTAAATCCGGTCCTTGAAGACAGACTGGCCCCCAGGCTTTGGTACGTGGGTGTCAACAACGATCCATTTAGCGCAATGTCTGCAACGGTGGACGATAGAGATACATCGAGAATTGCCGCTTGGCCGTTGCTCAAGGTGCCGAAAGGAGCGTTGACGCGTGGCGACGCCGGTGATGGCCAGTTGTTGCCGAATGCCAGCACTTCGTTGGCATTCCAGCCATCGTAGGCGCCACCGGTCAATGCGATTCCCGCGTAATTCGGGAAAGCGGAAGTGAGAACATAGGTATAGCCGTTGGCCGTAGACCAACTATTGGCGCTCACCACGGCGAAGATGTTGACGCTGCTGGACCAAGCGTACGTTCCGTTGCTGAGCCCCTGACTACCGTTAAAAGTGAGGGCCGATTTGCCGCCTAACGCCGAGGTAGTGTACGTCGGGACGGAGGGCGTCGGGACGGAGGGCGTCGAACCTACCC
>Ga0209087_1001647_pt1 | contig 13048 bp, 9 predicted proteins | sample S_130805_EF_Meta_FD_187321 | JGI IMG/M metagenome (GOLD analysis project Ga0209087, IMG submission 187321) | Freshwater microbial communities from Lake Simoncouche, Canada to study carbon cycling - S_130805_EF_MetaG (SPAdes) (version 2) | ecosystem: Environmental > Aquatic > Freshwater > Lake ...
AGATTGGTCGGTTTGGTTCTCCATGGGGCTGGTTTTCATCGGGTTGATTCGTTTACGGAACAAGGTCTGATCCTCAAAACTTTATTCCAAAGTAAAATATTTAAATGCATTGATTTGATCGACATACGTGTGATGAAATTACGGAGCAGAACAAACCAAAGGAGATACAAATAAAATGATCAAAAACATCACAGCGATTCTTAGCGTGCTTGCAGCCGTGACCAGCTTGTCCCTCGCGGATAGTACTCCAGAGGCTTCCGCTCAAGACACCAATAAGATGGTGCAAAACAACTTCGTTGAGACCGCCCAGAAGGGGATCAAGCTAAGCGGATACGTCGACACCGGCTATAGCTACAATTTTACAGGCACAAGCCAAGGATCCTCGACTGTAAATGGCCGGCTCGGAAGCGATACAGCCCAACGAGGTGATTTCAACCTCTATGCCGTTAAGATTGCTTTGGAAAAAGCTTTGAGTTCAGAGAATAAGGCCCAAGCCGGCTTCCGAGCGGATATTATGATCGGTGAGGATGCGACTTACTTTATTAATCGTACCTCGATACAGAATCCTGACTCAGGTCCGACCAACACGGACATGAATTCGAACTCTCTTTTCTTGGAGCAGGCCTATGCCTCGATCCGAGCCCCCGTTGGAAACGGGTGGGACTTCAAGGTGGGTAAGTTTGTTTCGATTCTGGGATACGAAGTGATGGAGCGGCCTGCAAATATGAACACCACCTTTGGTCTTATCTTTAATCAACTGCCTCTTTATTACACAGGCGTCCTATCTTCCTATAAATTTGATGAATATATCGACGGCAAGCTCGGGGTGGTTAATGGATCGAATTCCGACAACAACACCACAACAAACCCGAACGATGGAGACGGGTGTGCATTACTCGCGGCACTGAACTTCACTGCTCCGGGTGGGAATGCGAACTGGAGCAATAATTTCCAATACAGCACTGGTTATGACAACAACACCGCGACAGGATCCGGAAATTCCAGCGAAGGGTATAACAACGGGGGGGGCTCCGTATCTGCTTATACCTGGTACTACAACTCGTGGGGAAATTGGGCGCCCAAGTTCGCGGACGACAAGCTACTCCTAGCTTTTAACACCGTTTGGTTTGTGAAAAGTGGAAATACAACAGGGCCGACTACAGTCAATTCCAGTGTTTATGGAGCAGGGGCGTATGCAAAGTATCAGTTTAATGACTGGTTTAGCTTGGCCAGCCGTGGAGAGTATCTGGGAAGTAACAACGACTTAAAGTTTGGAACCCAAGGGAATCCTTCCACCAGTGTCCAAAATGGCGGCCACGTCACCGGCACCAATCTGTGGGAGTACACCCTTACGGCCGGTTTCAACGTGATCGATAATCTGCTCCTCCGTGCTGAATATAGAATGGATTGGGGCAGTAATATCGTAAGCAATGGCCACGGCGCCGGAGATAATAGTGGGGCAGTTTCAGGTGGTCCCGCTTACTACGCGGGTGCCGAGGTGGTCTACAGCTTCTAAAGATTATTGAGAAAACAGGTTATTGAGAAACCCTCGATTGGCTTTAAGGAGCTGCTCGAGGGTTTTCTTTTTTTCCGAAAACCAGCAGGAGCTTGAGGTGGTACATATTTTCGGGCATTTTGTCCCCTTATGGCACTGCCTGCTGAAACGATCGACCTCGCCTCCGTGAACTCCCGCTTGCGGGAGTTACGGAGGTTTCTTTGACCCGGCAAAATTAGAAGGGCAGCTAAAAGAGTTTGAGGGGCGGATGTCGGCCCCGGACTTCTGGAACGATTCGACGAAAGCCCAAAAGATTGCTGCTGAAGCCAATGCTTTACGGAAAAAACTGGATCAGATGAAGGAGTTGGAACGAAAGGTCGCTGATTTACCAGTTCATCAAGAGTTGGCTGAGGAAGATGGAAGTCCGACCGCCCAAGCTGATTATGCCCGTGAGTTGCGTGAGGGTGTGGCGATGCTGGAGCAAACCGAAGTCCAATTCATTCTTTCGCAACCGGATGATCGTCGAAACGCGATTCTGAGCCTGAATGCCGGAGCGGGGGGGACGGAGGCGTGTGACTGGGCGAATATTCTGATGCGGATGTATCAGAGGTGGGCGGAACGACGTGGATTCAAGGTCGAGGTGCTAGATATTTTATCAGGGGAAGAGGCCGGAATTAAAAACGCCATGCTTCGGATTTCCGGCGAGAATGCGTATGGGTATTTGAAGGCAGACCGTGGGGTTCATCGGTTGGTGAGAATCTCCCCCTTTAATTCACAAGGGAAGCGACAAACATCCTTTGCATCGGCGGAAATCGTCCCTGAACCTGACGAGGAAGTTGAACTGGAGATTCCAGATAAGGATATTCGGGTGGATGTGTTTCGAGCAGGGGGACACGGCGGGCAGGGAGTGAATACGACCGATTCGGCAGTTCGGATCACTCACTTTCCGACGGGTTTGGTGGTGACCTGTCAAAACGAAAGATCCCAGATCAAGAATCGGGCGACGGCGATGAAGGTTCTGGCCGCAAGGATCAAACAGGCGGAGCTGGATAAAAAAATGGCAGAACAGGAGCAGAATTATGCAGCGAAAGGTCAGATTGGGTGGGGTCACCAGATTCGCTCTTATGTTCTTCAGCCCTATCAGATGGTGAAGGATCTAAGGACGGGGGAGCAGACGAGTGATGTGCAGGCGGTCTTGGACGGAGAGATCGACCCGTTTCTGAATGCTTTTCTCAAAGGGAAAAAGAGAACGGGTCCCGTTGAGGACGAGGAGGACGAATGAGCAGTGGAAAAGATCGTTTGGCTGCAATTCTGAGCAACAAACGGAAGGAAGCAGAGGCGATCGAAGGGAATAAGGCCGAATTCCGAAGGCAGGCTCTCCTTCGGAATGATTTCCGTGGTTTTCGTTCGAATCTATTTCAACCGGGGATTGTTACGGTGATTGCGGAGTGCAAAGCGGCTTCGCCATCGGCAGGGGCGATCGTCGGTAAATACGATCCGGTGGCTCAGGCTAAACTGTATGAGAAAGGGGGGGCGGGAGCAGTTTCCGTTCTGACTGATCAGGAGTTCTTTAAAGGGTGTCTAGCGGATATGAAAAAAGTGAGAGAGGAGATTTCCCTGCCTGTCTTGCGGAAGGACTTCATTCTTACCGAGGCTCAGGTTTATGAAAGCGTGGCTGCCGGGGCTGATGCTTTCCTGCTCATCGTGGCGGCATTAACGGATGACGAACTGAAAAGGCTCTATGAACTGGGAAAAACGCTACAGTCGGATGTTTTGGTGGAGGTGCACGATTTGGCGGAGATGGATCGGGCTTTGGAAATTGATGCGGACATCATTGGAATCAATAACCGCAACCTGCACACCTTTGTTGTGGATCTAAAGACAACGGAGGAGCTGGCTTCCGAAATTCCGTCCGACTGTCTAGGGATCAGCGAAAGCGGGATTCGGACGAGGGAAGATGTGAAAATCGTGACGGCACAGGGAATCCACTGCTTGCTGGTGGGGGAAACATTGATGAAGGATGGGGATCCTGCGAACGCCCTGAGGCAGTTGAAGGGATAAGTTTCCCGCATTCCTAGGAAAGTAGGAGGGTTTCTTCGGGCGCAGTTTTGAGGTAGAGTTTCCGTATGAAGGCAAAAACTGAATACCTGCCGGTGCCCGATGCCTCGGGACATTTCGGTGCGTATGGGGGAAGGTATGTTCCTGAGACCTTGGTGGCTCCTTTGGAGGAGTTGGCGGCAGAGTTTGCGAAAGCCCAAAAGGATCCAGCCTTTCTGCATGAACTCAAAGAGATGCGCCGTGATTTTACGGGTCGTCCGACTCCCCTCTATTTTGCTGAACGACTGACCCAACACTGTGGAGGAGCAAAGATCTATTTGAAGCGGGAGGACCTGCTTCATACCGGGGCGCATAAAATCAACAATGCGCTCGGTCAGGTAATTCTGGCCCGTCGGATGGGCAAGAAGAGGATTATTGCCGAGACAGGGGCGGGTCAGCACGGGGTGGCGACCGCGACGATGGCGGCCCGATATGGGATGGAGTGCATTATTTACATGGGGGAGGAGGACATGCGGCGCCAAGCCTTGAATGTGACCCGAATGCGGCTTTTGGGCGCGAAAGTGGTGGGGGTAACAGCGGGTCAGAAAACGTTGAAGGAGGCGGTGAATGAGGCGATGCGGGATTGGGTGACGAATGTGAGAACGACTCATTACGTTCTCGGTACGGCTTACGGGGCGCACCCGTATCCTTATATGGTTCGGGAGTTTCATAAAGTGATCGGTGAGGAGGCGAGGGCGCAGATGATGGAGAGGGAAGAGGGTTTGCCTGACGTGATCTGTGCCTGTGTCGGAGGAGGAAGCAATGCGATCGGGATCTTTTATGCCTTTCTGAATGATACACAGGTTCGTCTGGTCGGAGTGGAGGCGGGAGGGGAAGGGATCAAGCCTGGGAAACATGCTGCCCGTTTTCAGGGAGGGAAGTTGGGGGTTCTGCAGGGATCGAAGTCCTTCTTATTGCAGAATGCGGATGGGCAGATCGAGTCGACCCATTCGGTTTCGGCGGGGTTGGACTATGCAGCAGTTGGGCCGGAGCATTGTCATTTAAGGGAGATCGGAAGGGCCGAGTACACCTACGCTACTGATGACGAGGCCCTGGATGCCTTTTCCACCTTGGGAAAGATTGAGGGAATTCTCCCCGCACTTGAAACAGCGCATGGGGTTGCCTTTGCCATGAAGGAAGCTCCAAAGTTGAAAAAGGATCAGATCATCCTGGTGAATCTTTCAGGTCGGGGAGACAAAGACGTTAACGAAGCCGCCCGATTTTTATTGAAGAGTTGAGGCGTGCTGATGCCCGTGAAGGGCGAGTGATGGAAAATTATATCCCGAGGGTGGTCTCTGCGTTTTGGAAAAAACGGCGAACCATCAAACGAGCGATTTTGCGGCCTCGGGCTGAGAGTTGGACGAGGGTAGGGCCGTTAGTAATGGGGATGGAAAGAGTGAGAGCCACCCCGATCTGATAATCCTGCCATGCATCTGCAAAATTGTATCCGTGGACTCCTCCCTGACGCAGGGTTTTCTGCCAGATGTTGATGAGTTTGTGTTGATCCCGAAGTGTGAGGGGACGAGAAGAGCTTCCTCCGATCACCCGAGCTAGATCGAAGGCCCCCAAGCCGCGGGCTGCAATCTGCCAGTCGACGACAAAAACATTCGATCGAACAAGAAGAAGGTTGTCGGCACGTAGGTCACCGTGGACAAGGGTGATTGGTCGCTTCTTGGCCTGTCGAAGGGCTTGGGCAATCGTGGGGAAGAAATGCTGGATTCGTTTCGCATCCTTTTTCGTTAAAAGGGACCTGCAGTACCTAAGAAATGTCTGGGCATGTTTACCAGCTTCATGGGCTCGGTTGTATTGGTGAAGCGGAAGGGCCTTGATCTTGCGTAGTTGATTGGAATTCCAAAATCTTGCATGAACAGTCCCGATCGATTTTGCCACGGAGGATAGTTCCCTGAAGGAGAGCCCTTGAATCTGGTCTCCAGTTCGACAGGGAAAGATTTCCTGAAGCAGAAGAAGACCATCCGAGCCATCTGGAGTTGAGGCTGAAGCTATGCAGCGCGGAACAAATTTCCCTCCCAGAGGCTTGAGGAGCTGATAGGCGAGGACTTCACGTTGGAAAGAGCGGATGTGTCGGGAAAACTTTTGGGCCACAGGTTGATCTGACCCGACTTTCAGGATGTATTTGCGGGAGTCGCCGGGTCGGGCGGCATGAAAGGTCTGACTCAGGAATCCGGTGGTTCGGGTTGGATTGAGGAGAAAACGGGAGGTCTTCAAAGGTTTGATTCAGTAAAGAGGAAGTTGGGAAAGAGGCGAGTCCTTGTCGGGGGTTGCGGGTAGGGGGCAAGGTGAGGCATGATCTCGTGAATGACATTCGGGGGTGTTGCTAAGTTTGGACTGACATCATTGGCCGGTTTTTTTGGGGTGATGGCCACTTTGCTGTTTCAGCCGGAAGTCTTCCGGGGGATTACTCTTCCTTTGACCGCCCGAGCGATAGGGTGGAAGGCACGTGCCGTATCGGCGAGTCTCAGCCCATTAGGAAAACTGCAAATTGAGGGCTTGGAGGCTGTGAACCCGGCAAAGTCGCGGGTGGATCTGGATTCAGCCTTGGTTGTGCTGGATCTGAAAAGTCTTCTGACGGGGCAACCGGAGATTCTTCTTGCGGAAATTAAACTCGGGTTGCTCGATCTGGAGTGGAAACCGACTCCAGGGAGTGGAATAAAATTTGTACTACCTTTTCGACTGCGGGAAGCAGATATGGAGATCACGGAGGGGAGGGTTCGTATGGGGGACGGTGCCTTAATTTTGGGAGATGTGAATGCCCAAGCAAAGGGTTGGGATGGGAAATCCCCGCGTGAGATTCTGGGGAAGATTGGAAAGCTTTCATGGAACGGCCCCGGGAAACAGGAGCTAAGTGGGGTGGTGGAGCTGCAGATCGCAAAAAATGCGACGGAGTTGGGAGTCGACCAGTGGAAAGGTAATTTGGCAGTGGATGTGGGGACGGTGGTGGATCTTTCTCCATTGGAGTTGGTGGCGCCGTGTCGATTGGTCGTTCAGGGGCAAGGGAGTGGCTTTCTTGGAGAGGAGTGGAGAATCGAAAAGATGCATGGATCGTGGGAAGGGGTGGGTGGAGTCAAATTATCCACTTTGGCCTCGGGGCAGCGGAACAAATCGGGAGATTGGGAATTGGATCTCAATCTGGATCCGGTCGATCTGGCGGTGGTGGGTGTGCTGTTTCAGGCGCGAGGAGTGAAATCGGTGGGTGGGGATCTGGGTGGGGAGTTTCATCTGGAAGGGGGAACAAAAAAGCCGGTATTGGGAAGGGCCAAGCTCCAAGGGCACGGGGTACAAATTGTTTCGGGAGTCGGGTTGCTTTGGCCTGCGCGACCGGCGGATCTTCTCGGAGTGACTCAAGGGGCTTGGAGTGCGGACAGTGAAACCTTGCGCATCGAAAATCTTCAATTGGAGCTGGGGCAGAAGAGCGGGCTGAAAGATTTGCAGGCGAGTTTGGATCGACCTGCGGAGTTTCATCTGCATGGAGGACTACCGACGTCGAAAGAGACGGCGACTTTGCAGTGGGCATTCCAAGGAATGGAGTTGGCGGCTGTGGTTCCCCTCATCCTTCCGCCTGAACAGTTCAAAGTTCGGGGAGGTCAATTATCCGCTCAGGGAGAGGGAAAGATTCAAGGGGGGACGGTGCAGGTCACGGGTCGTATCGACAGCCGGGCGATGCGGGCGAGTGGCTCTTGGTTGAAGGGAGATATGCAGGTGGATTCCGCTGGGGTGCAATTCCGGACTGTTTTCGAAGGAGCTAAAAAAGTCCGTCTCGAGGAGGGAATTGTCCTAGCGAGTTGGGCGGGAGGTGAGGCGGAGGATCTGAAGGCAAAGATTCAGGCAGAGTGGGATTGGTCAAAAGAGGAGGGATGGATGATGGGGGATGGGCAGGCCGGACTGGTTGGGTTGGGTAACGCGTGGTCGGGAGCCAAGCTTTGGCCGGATTCTGGGCTGGCGAAGTTGCATCTCGAGTTTTCCGGAAATCTGCAGGAGAAGGGAAAAGGTTTGGCATCCCTCACTTTGGATAAGATGCACTGGGCAGGAGAAACGACAGCACCATGGCAGGCGAGGGCTTCTTCTGAACTGATGTATCAGGCGGGGTGTTGGAGTTTTCCAGAATTCATCGGGCAGGCTGACCGAGGAGGGCAGATGTTGTTGGATAGCCACGGGATGGGGGAGTGGGCTCCGTCGCGCAACGAGGGCAAGGCCAGTTTGGAACTGACTCGGGTGGAGTCTTCTTGTTTGGTCCCCATTTTGGGGTTGATCACTCCGAATTGGAAATGGCAGGCGGCGACTGGGTCGGGTTCTTTTCAGTTTGAAAGAAAAGGAAGTCAGGATCGGGTGAAGGCTAATCTGGATGGTTCGATTACGGTCGAAACCGGAACTCCAGACCATTCCCGGTTGGTCGACTTTTCATCGATTCAGGGTGGAATCCAGGCGACGTGGCCCTCCGGCAATGTGGGGAAGCTTTCGATCGAGCAGCTCGCTATGACGGCTCGTCATCGGGATGGCACCGATGCGATTCGGGCTTCGTTGGATCAAGTGCTGACTTTGGAGAAGATCGGAAAAGGGGAGTGGAGGCCGAGCGGACAGGGGGTAGCGACCGGATCGATTCAGTACACGAGTTGGCCGGTCGGGTTATTTGCCCCCCTCATTTTTCCAGAAGCGAAGGAGACTTCGCTTTTGGGATCGGCTTCAGGATTTATCCAGGTCCGAAGCGATCCGAAAAAAGGGATCTTCCAAGGCGAGGTGAATCTGCAAATGCCCGACTTCACTATCGATCTGCCTCAGGTTCAGTTGAAAGACCATCAAGTGAGTTTGACGGCTGGAGTCACGCTGGGAGAGAAGGGGGATCTGGACGTGCCTAAGGTGAGCTTGGTGGTGAAGAAGGAGGGGCAATCTTGGTTGGATTTCAAAGTGGAAAAGGAGTCCCAACCTGCCTTATCGGCGAAGGGCACGTTGGATCTGGCGGTGGTGAAGGATGTTTTGACCGGTTGGTCGGATTATATTTCAGATGGGGATTTGACCCTCCAAGCGGAGGTGGGGGATCCAAAAGATGGGGGGAGGACGATTGGGTACAGTGCGGTCATATCCGGCTTTTCGGGAGGTCATACCAGCTTGGGGACGATCACGGGAGCCGAAGTGCGTAGTCAGGGAATTGTGCAGTGGAAGAACGGAGTTCAATCGATCAAGGATGTGCAGTTGAGTGCGAAGAGCGGGGTAGGAAATCTTTCAGTGAACCAGGTGAATTGGGCGAAGGATGCAGCATGGGCATGGGAGGGGGGGCGTTTTTCGGAAGGTTGGGTTGCTTGGTTGATGAATCGGTGGCTTACCCCTGCCCGATGGGTGGATGGAGATGTGATTTTGGGGGCTGGATTTTTTCAACCTGGGGAATACGGGGGAAGTGGGGAGATTGATTTGAGTTTGCTGGAGGTTCGTTTGGTGGAGGACAGGAAAAAGCAGGGTATTTCAGTTCGGTTGAATGGGGATTTCGATTATGACAAGAGAACAGAGAGCTTTGCCTTCAAGGATGGTTCGCTGATCTTCTCTTCATATCCAAATGATCCTGTCGTTATCCCCTCTCTGATGGTGGGCAACCATTCTGTGAAGGCGCAGGTGAGGGGTGGGATTCTTGATCTACGGGGAATCTTGGCGCAGACGGAGCAGATCCGAAATTCGAAGCCGGCAACTGGAGCAGCTCCGATTTCGAATGAACCGTGGAGGATTGATTTATCCGCTGGCCTGGAGCAGATCATTGTGGAGGAGGCGACGGTAGGGCCTGTACAGGTTCCACGTTTTCGTTGGGGTCCGGAAGGGATCTTGCTGGAACCGTCGGTCGTTCAGGTCAAAGGTGGAGTCGTCCGAGCTTCGGTGGTGCAGTCCGGGGGTACGGATCAACCAGTTCAGGCCAATGTGGTAATAAGCAAGTTCCCCCTAGGGGCAATTTTGGGAAATCTGATCACGGATGCGAAAGGGCCCATCGGAGGATGGGTGGATTTGCAGCTTGCGGCTCAGGCGGGAAAACCGACCTTGGATGAGTTACGGCGCTCGTTGAGTGGACAGGGAAGTTTTCGTCTTTATCAGGCTCATCTTGAGAGATTGCCCTCCTTGGCGAAGGCGTTGCGAGCTGCAGGTGCCTTTTTGGGATCCAGTTTTATTGCTGGGAGTGAGATTAATGATTTGGGATCAAACTTCACTCTTCAAGGAAAGCGAATCAGTGTACCGAATCTGAAAGTGAGCGGGACGGCGTTGTCGGCCGATTTGGATGGATGGTTGGACTGGTGGGATCAGACCCTGGATTTTAAAGTTCGATTGGCTTTAACGAAAGAGGCGATGCAGAGCAGTGGTCAGTTGCAAGGGGTGATGACGCAATTAATTGGGTCGAGCAACGATTACTATACAAAGATTCCAGGGGATGCACGGATCACTGGATCCCTAGCCGATCCCAAGGTCAGTATGGATATTGGAAAAATGCTGGCCGAGGGGGGGATCAACCTTTTGTTGAATGCTCCAACAGGAATCTTACAAGGGGCAGGCGGTGCAGCGGGGGGTGCCGCAGGGGCGGCAACACAGCCTGCGAGCGCTATTTTACAAGGGGTGGGGAATCTATTTAAAGGGTTTTGAGTTACGGAGAGTTTCCCGTAGGATTTCAAGATGCGCAGCATGACCGGTTTTGGTTCGGTGGAAGTGCCGACGCGGCATGCCCGGATTCGAATTGAAGTCTCCTCTGTAAACAAACGGGGATTGGAGGTCATCGTTTTCACGCCGGGAGATCTAGCGCGATTGGAGCGTCAGATTCGAGAGGATGTGGCTGAAGCGGTTGCCCGAGGGAAGGTAACGGTTGCCTTGCATTTGGAAGCGGGAATGGATCGGAATGGACGCACTTTGGATTTAGGCAGAGCGTCGGCCTATGCGGCCGAGCTTAAGAAGGCGGGGAAAAAGTTAGGGGTGGAAGGCGGGCCGTCATGGTCAGATCTTTTAGGGTTGCCTGGGGTGGTGGTAAGTACAGGTCGGACGGTGGCACCGTCGGAGGATCGGAAGATTTTAGAAGGGGTACGTCGTGCCGTGAAGAAGATGGTGGAATCGAGAGAGAGGGAGGGGGTGAGGATGGTGGGGGGGTTGCGTGTTCATTTGCGTAAGATGGAGGGAATCCGAAAAAAAATGGATCTTGCGGCAGGAGAAATGCGGCGGAAGCAGGGGCAGAGAATTTGCGCGAGAATTCAGGAGCTGGCTGACGAGGCGGGTGTGGTGTTGGATCCAGAGCGGGTCGCCCGAGAGGTGGCTTCGGCAGCCGACCGTGGTGACGTGACGGAGGAACTGGGTCGAATTCGGGCTCACCTTTTGGAAGCACAAGGGTTGGCATCGACTCGGGCTCCGGGAGGTCGAACCCTAGAGTTCTTGATTCAGGAACTGCAACGGGAGGTCAACACGGTCGGGTCGAAGTCGGGAGATTTGGGTTTAACACGCTTGGCGATCGGATTTAAATCTGAACTGGAGAAGCTTAGAGAACAGGCGGCCAATCTTGAATAACTTCAACCGATCCGGGATTCTGTTTGTCGTTTCGGCACCGTCCGGAACGGGGAAAACCACCTTGTGTACGAGCGTCCGTCAGACTCCTGATCTTGTGTATTCGATCAGCTGTACGACGCGCCCAATTCGGACGGGGGAAAAAGATGGGGTCGACTACTTTTTCCTCACCCAATCGGAATTTCAAAAGAAAATGAAGGAAGGGGAGATGTTGGAAACAGCGGATGTGTACGGGCATCGGTATGGAACTCCAAAGGGGCCGGTCCTGGAGCATTTGGCAGCGGGTCGGGATGTGTTGTTGGATATCGATGTGCAGGGGGCGCGCCAGGTCCGATCAACGCAGGATCCGAAAATCAAAGAGGCCTTGGCGGATATTTTCATCATGCCTCCAGATCTTGAGGAATTGAAGCGAAGGCTGCAGGGGCGAGGGACGGAAGATGCGCAGCAGATCGCGAAACGGATCCAAGCTGCTGATGCTGAGATGGCGGATTGGAAAAGTTATCGTTACACGATTTTGAGTAGTTCCATGGAGGAGGATCTGATCAAGTTCCGCGCGATCATTCGGGCGGAGCGTTATCTCAGTCGGAGGCTGGATCTACAACATGGCTGAGAAGCGTTCTCCTTGCGTTGTTCTTGGGGTGACAGGCTCGATCGCAGCATTCCGTGCAGCAGATCTGGCGAGCTCGATGGTCCAAAAAGGCTGGGAAGTGCATGCCATTCTAACGGGGGATGGTGCACGTTTTATCACTCCGCTGACGTTGGCAGCTTTAACCCATCGGCCCGTGCACACCTCTCTTTGGGAAGAGGGGGAAGGGGGAAGAATGAGTCATCTGGATCTGGCACGCTCGGCAGATGTTGTAGTGGTAGCACCAGCCACGGCGGATTGTCTGGCAAGAACAGCCCATGGAATGGCTGGGGATGTTTTGGGGGCCGTGTTGTTGGCATCCCAAGCACCCTTAGTCCTCGTTCCCGCGATGAACACCCAGATGTGGAAACATCCTGCAACCCAAGCCAACGTGAAGGTTCTCACCCAGCGGGGGGCGAATTGGGTCGGTCCCGCCGTGGGGAGATTGGCGTGCGGGGAAGAGGGCCCTGGGCGAATGGCACCCGTAGATCAAATTATTGGGGAAGTGGAGAAGCTGGTTCGGACAAAGTCGGCAAAGTGAGGCATTCGATGAGGCACCCCGAAAAATATAAGCCCTCCGCCCAATTTGCAAAAAATGCAGTATTTCCGAGCCTCTCTCGATATCAGTCGATGCATCGGGAGTCGTTGAGAAGTCCTGACAAGTTTTGGGGTCGGATTGGGAAGGGAGAGTTGGCTTGGTTCACGCAGCCAAAGAAGACGTTGGATTGGAAGTCCCCGTTTGCGAAGTGGTTTGTCGGCGGGAAGTTGAATGTGAGCATTAATTGCATTGACCGTCACCTCGAAGGAGGAAAACGGCACAAGGCAGCGATCCTTTTTGAAGGGGAACCGGGAGATGTGCGGGTACTGACGTACCAACAGTTGCATGATGAGGTCTGCCGATTTGCCAATGCGCTGAAAGGGGAAGGGGTGAAGAAGGGAGATCGGGTGATGATTTATCTTCCGATGGTGCCAGAGGCTGCGATTGCTATGCTGGCTTGTGCGAGAATCGGTGCAGTCCACAGCGTGGTATTTGGAGGATTCAGTTCAGAGTCGTTAAAAGATCGAATTCAGGATTGTGGTGCCAAATTGGTCATCACGGCGGACGGAGGGTATCGGAGAGGTCAGGTGGGAGGATTGAAACAGAATGTGGATGCTGCGGTAGCGGTGTGTCCTGGGGTGCGAAGAGTGATTGTCTTGAAGCGTACGGGGCATCTCGAAAAGCTAAATCCTATCGATCGGTGGTGGCACGAACTGGTGGCGCATCAGCCTTCGACCTGTCCGCCTGAGAAAATGGATAGCGA
>Ga0209087_1001648_pt1 | contig 13047 bp, 15 predicted proteins | sample S_130805_EF_Meta_FD_187321 | JGI IMG/M metagenome (GOLD analysis project Ga0209087, IMG submission 187321) | Freshwater microbial communities from Lake Simoncouche, Canada to study carbon cycling - S_130805_EF_MetaG (SPAdes) (version 2) | ecosystem: Environmental > Aquatic > Freshwater > Lake ...
CTCGCGCAGAAATTCGGCGTCTCCGAGGAGGTCGCGCTGAAGGACCACCTGCTGGTCCACCAGCCCTCCAAGCGCTGGATCGAGGTTGACGAAGTCGCAAGCCTGGCGCTGTTTCTTTGTGGCCCCGGCAGCAGCGGCATCACCGGTGCCGCGCTCCCGGTCGATGGAGGCTGGACGGCGGCTTGAGCGAGACGGAGGGCGTTCCGGCGCCGGCGGTCGCAAGGACCCCGGCGCCGAAGAAGATCAACCTGGCGCTGCAGGGCGGCGGCACGCATGGCGCCTTCACCTGGGGCGTGCTCGAGCGGCTGCTGGAGGATGAGCGCATCGTCATCGACGGCGTCTCCGGCGCCTCGGCGGGTGCGATCAACGCCGCGGTGCTGGTCGATGGGCTGTCGAAGGGCGGGCGCGGCGGCGCGATCGCGGCGCTGGAAGCGCTGTGGCACGACGTGGCGGCGCGGCTGGTGTTCAGCCCGATGCGCAACACCCCGTTCGAGAAGGCGATCTGGGGCCACGACCTGACCTGGTCGGTGGCCTACCAGACATTCGACACCATGACGCGGGTATTCTCGCCCTATCAGTTCAACCTGCTGCCCGAGCTGTTCAACCCGATGCGCGCGCTGCTCGAGACGCATCTGGATTGCGCGCGGCTCAGGGCCGACCCGAACGCCATCCGGCTGTACGTGTCGGCGACCAATGTGCGGTCGGGCAAGCCGCGCGTCTTCACCCGCGACGAGATCAGCATCGATGCGGTGCTCGCCTCGGCCTGCCTGCCGCAGATGTCGCGCGCGGTCGAGATCGATGGCGAGGCCTTCTGGGATGGCGGCTATCTCGGCAACCCCGCGCTCTGGCCGCTGTACCATGAGCGCGGGGCGCCCGACATCGTGCTGGTGCAAATCAACGCCATCCTGCGCGACGAGCTGCCGCAGACGCCGTCCGACATCATGAACCGGCTGAACGAGATCAGCTTCAACGCCTCGCTGATGGCGGAGATGCGGGCGATCGACTTCGTCCAGCGGCTGCTCGAGGGCGGCAGGCTGGAGCAGCCGAGATATCGCCGCATCTTCCTGCATTGCATCGAGGACGAGCCGCGGATGCGCCGCTTCAAGCTCAGCACCAAGCTGAACGGCGACTGGGAATTCCTGCAGATCCTGCGCGGCTACGGCCGGGAGGCGGCGGAGAGCTTCCTCGCGGAGCACTTCTGCCGAATTGGGCGCGAGAGCTCGCTGGATATCGAGCGCTTTCTCTAGAGCATGCTGCGTTCGCATTCGCTCACGCAACACGCTCTAGCCTTTGCTGGGTCGCGGGATTCAGCGTTTTCGGCGATTCCGCCTCAACGCATCCCGCTCTAGGCGTGGGCAAGGACCAGCAGCGCGAGCACCGCCAGAACCGCCGGGTATTCGCAGCGCAGGAACGCCTTCTCGCGCGCGCCGAGCGTGACCAGCACGCCGGCCAGCACGGCGAGGGCCAGCGCCGCGCCCCAGACCCGCGTCGGCGGGTAGAAGAGCAGGATCGCCGCCAGGTACTCGGCGAGTGCGACGCCGATGCGCAAGCCCGGCGGGTAGCCCCAGCGGGCGAATTCCTCCCGCACGAAGTCGGGCGCGGCGAGGTTCAGCGTGCCGCCGATGAGCATGGCGGCGGCGAGGACCCAGGCGACGACCTCGATGGTGATCACCGGTAGGCCGCCACGAGATCGACCTCGACCCGCGCGCCGGGGGTGGAAAGCTGGTTCACGCAGACCGTGGTCGAGGTCGGCCGCCAGTCGCCGAAGTACTTCCCCTGCAGCGCGTTCAGCGCGTCCTGGTCGCGCATGTCGGTGAGGTACCGCGTCACCTTGATCACGTCGGTGAAGTCGAGGCCTTCATGGGCGAGGATGCCCTTCAGCGTCTCGAAGACCCGGGTGACCTGGTCCTCGATCCTGGTCGGGTGCTCGTGCTCCTCCGGCCGATGCGGGTGATGGTGGTAGAGCGGCGAGGGCGTCGCACCCGAGACATAGAGCAGGTCGCCGCCACCCTTCACGCGCATCGCCGGCGCATAGGGCATGTCGGCGACGCGGGCCGGGTTGGTCTGGATCTCGCCGAGGCGGGGGTTCGTCGGCGAGAGGCGGAAGGGCTGGGTCATCGCGCACCTGCTGGGATGGGTCTCGCCGCCAGCATCGCCTATTCCCGCGCCGCGGTGAACTCCACGTCGCGATGGACGTAGCAGGACATCAGCAGCCCGAAGCCGAGCATGGTCGTCAGCATGGCCGACCCGCCCCAGGAAATCAGCGGCAAGGGGACGCCGCCCACCGGGATCGACCCCGTGACCATCGCGATGTTGACGAAGACATAGAGGAAGAAGTTCGTCCCGAGCCCGAGCGCCACCAGCCTGCCGAACTGGTGCCGGCAGCGCATGGCGACGAGGAAGCAGAACACCACCACCAGCAGCAGCAGGGCGAGCGTGCCGAGCGCACCGACCAGGCCGAATTCCTCGGCGATCATGGTGAAGATGAAGTCGGTCTGCTTCTCCGGCAGGAAGTTCAGGTGGCCCTGGGTGCCCTGCAGGAAGCCCTTGCCCCAGAGCCCGCCCGAGCCGAGCGCGATCTTCGACTGGATGATGTTGTAGCCGGCGCCGAGCGGATCGCTCTCCGGGTTCAGGAAGACGTTGATCCGGGCCTTCTGGTAGTCCCGCAGATGGTCATAGGCGATCGGCGCGGCACAGCCGACGGCGCCGAGGATGAGCGCGAATTTCCACAGCCGCACGCCGGCGGCGAAGAACACCGCGCCACCGATCATCGCCGTGATCAGCGCGGTGCCGAGGTTGGGCTGCTTCAGGATCAGGCCCACGGGCACCAGGATCATGATCGCCGGCGGGATCAGGAACAGCGGATTGCCGACGCGCTCGTAGCTCGCGCGCTGGAACCAGGCGGCGAGCGCCAGCACCAGCATGATCTTCATCAGCTCCGACGGCTGCAGCTGCAGCGGGCCGATATCGATCCAGCGCTGCGCCCCCTTGCCGACATTGCCGTGCAGCAGCACCAGCACGAGCAGGCCGATGCCAAGCAGGTAGCCGGCCCAGGCGAAGCGCGCGATCAGCCTGATGTCGATCATCGCGATGGTCAGCATCAGCACGAAGCCGAAGCCGAAGCGGGTGGCGTGCTTGGTGGCGTAGACCTCCGGCCCGCCGCCCGCGGAATAGAGCGCGACATAGCCGATGCCGGCCAACGCGCAGGTCAGCAGGGCGAAGGACCAGGGGATCTGCCAGAATTTCTGCAGCAGGCCGAAGCCGCGGTCCTGCGTCAGCAGCCGGCGCTCATAGACCCCGCTCATGCCCGGCGATTCTCGGCGACCCGCGGCTGCGGCGTGGTGACGCCGCGGAAGTGGTCCATCACCGTGATCATCGCCTCGCGCGCCACCGGCGCGGCGTATTTGCCGCCGGCGATGCCGTGCTCGATCACCACCGAGATGGCGTATTGCGGGTCGTGGTGCGGCGCGTAGCAGACGAAGAGCGCATGCGGCCGCCACTCGCGCGGCACCCGCTCGGCGGAATAGCCGCGCTCGCGCTGCTGGCGGGTCACGCGCCGCACCTGCACCGAGCCGGTCTTGCCGCACATCGCGCCGTAGGAAGGCGGCAGCTTGGCGCGCGGCGCGGTGCCGCCGCCCTCGTTGACGATGCCGAACATCGCGCTCCGCATCAGCTGCAGGTGGCGCTCCTCGATGCCGAGCGAGGGGAAATCCTCGGGCTTCGTCCCGCGCACCGGCTTGCCGCCGATCGCCCGAGTCATGTGCGGCTGCACCGCCCGCCCCGTGGCCAACCGCGCCGACATGACGGCGAGCGAGAGCGGCGTCAGCTGGTACCAGCCCTGGCCGATGCCGTGGATGATGTTGTCGCCGAGGCCCCAGGACTTGTTATGGGCCTGCTGCCGCCAGGCGCGCGTCGGCACCAGGCCACGCCGGGCGCCGGGAATGTCGATCTCGAGATCGACGCCCATGCCGAAGCGGTTCGCCATGGCGGCGATGCGGTCGATGCCGAGGCGCATCGCCAGATGGTAGAAATAGACGTCGCAGCTGGCCTTCAGCGCCACCCGCATGTCGACCGCGCCATGGCCGCGGCGGTTGTGGCAGTGGAAGCGGTTGCCGCCGAAATCGAGATGCCCGGGGCAGGAGATGCGGTCGCCCGGCCCGATCACCTTGGCCTCGAGCCCGGCGAGTGCCACCACCATCTTGAAGGTCGAGCCGGGCGCGTAGAGCCCGTTGGTCGCCTTGTTGATCAGCGGCGTCGAACGCGTCGAGGTCCATTCCCGCCACTGCGCCGGCGAGATGCCGGCGGCGAAGACATTGGGATCGAAGCTCGGCTGCGAGACCAGCGAGACGATCTCGCCGGTCTTCGCATCGAGCACGCAGATGGTGGTGCCTTCCTTGGCCTGGGCGCGCAGCTTCTTGTGCAGCACGGCATCGACCGAGATCTGCACATCCTCGCCCGGCAGCGGCTCGCGGCGGTCGAGCTCGCGAATGACGCGGCCCAACGCATTGACCTCGAGCTGGGCGACGCCGGCGCGGCCGCGCAGCACCTTCTCGTGGAAGCGCTCGATCCCGGCGCGGCCGACCCGCATCCCGGGCAGGGCGAGCACCGGGTCGCCATCCATGTCGCGCTCGGCGGGCGGCGCGACATAGCCGACGAGGTGCGCCATCTCCTCGCCCTCGGGGTAGGTCCGGCTATGGCCGACATCGGTCAGGATGCCGGGCAGGTCGGGCGCATGGACCTCGATCCGTGCCATCTCCTCCCAGCTCAGGAACTCGCGCACCACCACGGGGACGAAGCGGCGGCGGCGGCGCAGCTCGCGCTCGACGCGCAGCCGCTCGGCCTCGGTCAGCGGCACGATGCGGGAGAAGGTCTCGAGCGTCGCCGCGACATCCTGGGTCTGCTCGACCACCAGCAGGGCACGCCAGTTCAGCTTGTTGCCGGCGACCACACGGCCCTGGCGGTCGAGCACGCGGCCGCGCGGCGAGGACATCAGCCGGGCCGAGAGCCGGTTCTCTTCCGCCAGCAGGGTGTATTTCTCGCCCTCCTCCTGCTGGATGCTCCAGAGCCGGCTGCCGAGATAGCCGAGCAGCGCGAGTTGCCCGGCGCCGAGCAGCGCGGCGCGGCGGGTGAAGATGCCCCGCCGCCGCTCCTCCTCCCGCCGGGCGGTATGGCCGATCACGCCGTCACCTCGGCGTCGATCAGCCCGGCCTGCAGCCGGCCGAGCGGCCAGGCGAGGATCGGGTAGAGCCCGATGGTCAGCACCACCTGCCAGAGGCCGGGTGCCAAGGGCGGCAGTCGCCAGCCCAGCAGCGCCTGCAGCACCCAGCCGAGCAGGCCGGCCGCCAGCGCGAAGCCGGCGAAGGCGAGCCAGACCAGCAGGAAGCCCTGGCGGGCGAGGAAGCGGCGGGTGGCGCGCGCCACGCCATGCACCACCAGCAGGATCAGGATGCCGATGCCGAGCGGCGTCGCGGTCAGCAGGTCGAGCAGCAGGCCGAGGCCGAAGACCGCCGGCGGCGGCATGGCAGCCGGGCGGAAGACCGACCAGAAGAAGACGCAGGGCAGCGCGGTCGCGGCGATCAGCCCGGGCATGAAGGCGACGCCGCCGGCCAGCACCATGGCGAGGATGGTCAGCACGGTCGGCAGCGCGCCGCGGGCCAGCGCATCGAGGCTCGCCAGCAGGCCCTGCTTCGGCGCCCTCCGGCCATGGGGCGCCCTTGGCATCGCCATCACCGGCGGGCCTTCGGGTCGGGCCGGGCGATGGCTTCGGGCGGCAGGATGCCGCCGAGGCCGTACTCGAAGAGCCGGACCATCTCCAGCCGGTCGAGCTGGGCATAGAGCTCGACCTCGGGCGCGCCCGACTTGCTCCAGCGCACCACGCCGACCGGCAGCCCGGCCGGGAAGGCGCCGGTCTCGGCCGAGGTGACGACCCGCTCGCCCTCCTGCGGCATGACGCCCTCGGGCCAGTGCTGCAGCCGCGGGCGGGCGGTATTGCCGCCGGCCATCAGGGCGCGCGCCCGGCTGCCCTCGAGCGTGACGGGTACGCGGCTGTTCATGTCGGTGGCGAGTAGGACGCGCGCCGAGCGGCTGCCGACCTCGGTGACGCGCCCGGCATAGCCACGGTCGTCGAGGGCGACCTGGCCCTTGCGCACGACATGGCCGGGGCCGATCGCCAGCAGCACGGCGCGGGCATAGGCGCCGCCGCCATCGGCGACGACGCGGGCGGTGCGATAGGTCGGCGCGCCCTCGGGGATGAAGGCGAGCTGGCGGCGCAGCAGGCCGTTCTCCGACTCGAGCGAGAGGGCGGCGGCCTGCCAGCGGCGCAGGAGCTCGTTCTCCTCGCGCAGCCGGGCGTTCTCGGAGCGCATGTGGATCAGCCGGTCGGCCTCATCGACGGCGTTGCGCACCGCATCGACCGGCGCCTGTACCGCACCCCAGATCGGCGTCAGCAGGTCGGCGAGCACGGTGCGGGCGCGTTCGGCGATGACGGTATCGGCCTTGCCGAGCAGCATAATGCCGAAGGCCGCCGCGATCAGCAGCGGCAGCGAAAGCCGGGAGAGCGCCTGGCGCAGCGGGATGCTGAGACGGATCACGGAAGCTCGGCCTGGACCTTCACCCACGGGCGCCTGGGCCACAGTCTAGCGCAGGAACCGGCTGGATGCCTTGCAAAAACAATCTGTTAATAAAAAACTGCGGCGGGTTCAGTACATCGAGGTCAGGACCTGGCGCAGCCGCTTCATCTCCTCGAGCGCGCGGCCGGTGCCGAGCGCGACGCAGGAGAGCGCCTCCTCGGCGACCACGACAGGAAGTCCCGTGGCGTCGCGCAGCACCTCGTCGAGCCGGTGCAGCAGGGCGCCGCCGCCGGTCAGCACGATGCCCTTGTCGACGATGTCGGCGGCAAGCTCGGGCGGCGTGTTCTCGAGTGCCACCTTGACCGCCTCGACGATGGCGGTGACCGGCTCGGCCAGGCTCTCGGCGATCTGGCGCTGGGAGACGACGACCTCGCGCGGCACGCCGTGCATGAGGTCGCGGCCCTTGACCTCGGTGGTCGGGCCCTCGTCGCCGTCATAGGGGACGGTGGCGGCGCCGATGGTCATCTTGATGCGCTCGGCGCTGCTCTCGCCGATCAGCAAGTTGAACTGGCGGCGGATGTAACTGATGATCGCCTCGTCCATCTTGTCGCCGCCGACGCGGACGCTGCGGGCATAGACGATGCCGCCGAGCGAGATCACCGCGACCTCGGTGGTGCCGCCGCCGACATCGACCACCATCGAGCCCGAGGGCTCGGTCACCGGCAGGCCGGCGCCGATCGCGGCCGCCATGGGCTCCTCGATCAGCAGCACCTTGCGGGCGCCGGCGCTCTCCGCACTTTCCTGGATGGCGCGGCGCTCGACCGCGGTGGAGCCCGAGGGCACGCAGACGATGATCATCGGCGAGGCGAAGCTGCGGCGATTGTGCACCTTGCGGATGAAATGCTTGATCATCTCCTCGGCCACCTCGAAATCGGCGATGACGCCGTCGCGCAGCGGCCGGATGGCGGCGATGTTCCCAGGCGTGCGGCCGAGCATCTGCTTGGCCTCCTCGCCGACCGCCAGTACCTGCTTCTTGCCGCGGGTATCGGCGATCGCGACGACCGAGGGCTCGTTCAGCACGATGCCGCGACCCTTCACGTAGACCAGCGTATTCGCGGTCCCGAGGTCGATGGCCATGTCGGCCGACAGGAAGCCGAACAGGCGGGAGAACATGCGGGGAGTAACCTTCCAGCAAAGCCGTGCGGCCGCGCCGGGCGGGGCCCGGTGCGGGGTTCGGTGGCCCTCGGCTTCGCAGGCGACTGGCGGGCGCGCGGGCGCCGGGCGGGCGTCGCGGGGAACGCCCGGGTCAGGACCGCGGGGCTTCGGGCTGCGCGGGGGGATTAGCCCTTGGTTGACGCGCGCTCAAGGGGAGGTTCCCGGTCCGGCCGCCAGAACCGGAGCGCGGCGAAGCCGGCGAGCGCCGCGGCGAAGAGCCCGAGCGCGGCGGGCGCCGGGATCGCCGCGACATAGACCTGGTCGATGATCACGTCCTTCGAGGGCAGGAAGTTCGTGTTGAAGACGAAGCTGACCAGGTACTGGCCGCCGAAGCTGATCGGGGCGATGCCGGTGAACGTCAGCCACTGCTTCGTCGCGGTGGTGGAGATCTTCAGGTCGGCGAGGTTCAGCCCGAGCAGGCTGGCCGTCAGCGTCGCATCGCCGCGATTGCCCTGGCCGTTCTGCGGCACGTAGAGGCTGAAGCCGACGCGGTAGAGGCCGGGATTGAGATAGATCGACTGCGACAGGGTCTCGCCCTTGGCGAAGTCGCCGACGAAATAGGCTCCCCTGGAGCCGGCCGGGTCGGGCGAGAGGGTCGGGATGTTCGGCACCGGGATGGGCTCGCCATAGGCGCCGATCGGGTAGGCGGCGCCGGCGCCGTAGGTGATGGCGACGGCCGGCGTGTCGGTCGAGGGGTTGTCCAGCGACCAGCCGGTGAAGCCCTGCTCGAAGCTGCCGTTCTGGACGAGGTTCGGCAGCGCCGTGGCGGGGCGGGCGAGCAGGGTCACGACCAGCAGGATGATGGCCGGCAGGAAGGGCATGCGGGTCACTCCGGCGGGGAGCCGGCGTGATGACGGGTGCGGGTTAAGGAAGCGCTAGCGGCGCTGCAGCAGGGCGAGGCCGGCGAGGGCCGGGACCAGCAGCGCGAGGCCGCCCGGGGCCGGGATCGGCACCGGTGGGTTGCCCTTGATGATGTAGACTTGGTCGACCACCACGTCCTTCGAGGGGCGCAGGCTGGTCGAGAAGGTGAAGGCGACCTTGTACGCCCCAGCCTCGTTGATGGTGGTGGCGCCCTGGTAGCTGGCCCAGCGCTTGGCGCCGACGCTGGAGGCCTTGAAGGTCGCCAGGGTCTCTCCGGCGACGACGCCGGTGAAGACCGCCTCGCCGGCATTGGCCTGGCCATTCGCCGGCAGGTAGGCGCTGAAGCCGATCTGGTAGATGCCGGCCTCGAGGAAGACGGTCTGCTGGATGGTCTCGGCGGCGGCGAGGTCGCTGACGAAGTAGAGCCCGTGCTCGCCGGCGGGATCGGGGCTGTTGGTCGGCGCATTGGCGGCGCCGACCGCCTCGCCATAGGCGCCGTCGGGATAGGGTTGGCCGGGGCCGTAGCTTATGATCGAGGCGGGGAAGCTGGCGGGGGAGTTCAGCTGGGTCCAGCCGGTGAAGTCGTCCTCGAAGCTGCCGTTGACGACGAGGTTGGGGCCCTCGGCGTGGCCGGGCCTGGCGGCGAGCAGCAGCAAGCAGAGCAGCGGGGCGGCGCGCAGGGGCAGAAAGTCTTGAAAACCGGACATCGCGCCAGGATTTAGCAGCGCGACCCAAACCTGGCGAGGTGTGACAGCGTCGCAATTTTAGATACTTGGCGCAAAACGCAACTCACCCCGAGCAGCGCCGCCAAATCACCTGAGACGAAAATCGGAACCGGGGGTGGTGGAGCTGAGCGGGATCGAACCGCTGGCCTCGTCATTGCGAACGACGCGCTCTCCCAACTGAGCTACAGCCCCGAAGCCACCGGCTCGCCGCTTGGGTCCGGCGAGGGAGCGCGGGAATGCCAAAGCGGCGGGGGGAAGTCAAGGCGGCGGGGCCGCAGGGGCGAGGGTTTTTCCGCGAGGCTTCCCTGCTATAGGGTGCGCGCCGTCTACGCGGGGCCCCTTGATGTTCCTGGATGCCGTCTTCTTCCTGGCGAATGCCGTTCTCGACCTGCTGTGGTGGGCGGTGATCCTCGCCGTCATCGTGCAGTTGCTGGTGCAGTTCGGCGTGCTCGACACCCGCAACCGCATCGTCTGGACGATCGCCGATTTCCTCTACCGCGTGACCGAGCCGCTGTTCCGCCGCGTCCGCCGGGTGCTGCCGGCCTTCGGGCCGGTCGATCTCGCGCCGCTCGCGGTGCTGCTGCTGATCACCGCAGGGCAGATCGTGCTCGGCGCCTCGGCGCGCTACCTGGTGCAGGCCGGCCTGTATTTTTGACCGGCTGGTGGCGGGCCGAGCCGGGGCGCGTGGTGCTGCGGGTGAAGGTGCAGCCGCGGGCGCGGCGGCCCGGGCTGCAGGGCGTGGCGCCATCGGGCGACGGGCCGCGGCTGAAGCTCGCCGTCACCGAGGCACCCGAGGATGGCCGCGCCAACCGCGCGGTCTGCGCCGCACTTGCCGAGGCGCTCCGCGTCGCGCCCTCCACCGTCGCGGTGGCGCAGGGGCAGTCGGCGCGCGAGAAGACCATCATCGTCACGGGCGACCCGGCTGAGCTCGGCCCCGCACTGGAGAGGCTGGCATGACCGCACGCATCATCGACGGCAAGGCGATCGCCGAGACGCTGCGCGACAGCCTGGCGCTGCGGGTCGCCAAGCTGCCCTACAAGCCGGGATTGCGCGTGGTGCGGGTCGGCGATGATCCGGCGAGCGGGGTCTATGTCCGCAGCAAGGACCGTGCGGCGGCGGCGGCCGGGTTCGATTCCGCGACCCTCCACCTGCCGGCGAACACGACGCAGGCGGCGCTGCTCGCGCAGGTGCAGGCGCTGAACGCCGACCCGGCGGTCGACGGCATCCTGGTGCAGCTGCCGCTGCCGAGGCACATCGACGCCGATGCGATCATCGCCGCGATCGACCCGGAGAAGGATGTCGACGGCTTCCACCCGCTGAACAACGGGCATCTCTCGACCGCGCAGCCGAAGCTCGTGCCCTGCACGCCGAAGGGGGCGATGTACCTGCTGAAATCGACCGGCGTGGCGCTCGCCGGCAAGCGCGCGGTGGTGCTCGGGCGCAGCCAGATCGTCGGGCGGCCGATGGCGCAGCTGCTGCTGGCGGCCGACTGCACCGTGACCATCGCGCATTCGCGCACGCGCGACCTCGCCGCGGAATGCCGTCGTGCCGAGATCCTGGTCGCCGCGGTCGGCAAGCCGGAACTGGTGCGCGGCGACTGGATCGCGCCGGGCGCCGTCGTGATCGATGTCGGCATCAACCGCACCGCGGATGGCCGGCTGGTCGGCGATGTCTGCTACGCCGAGGCGGTGCACAGCGCCGGCTGGCTCACCCCGGTGCCGGGCGGGGTCGGGCCGATGACCATCGCCTGCCTGCTCGAGAACACGCTCGAGGCGGCGGAGGCGCGCCGCCGGTAGTACGCCGATGGCGGGCTTCGGGCTCGGCCTGCTCTTCGTCACGATCTGGGCCTCGGCCTTCACGGCGATCAAGGGCGTGGTGCCGGAATGGCCGCCCATGTGGGGGCTGGCGGCGCGCTTCGGCTTCGTCGTGCCGATCCTGCTGGCGGTGCTCTGGCTGCGCCGCGCGAGCCTGCCCTCGCGGGCCGATGCCGGGCGGCTGCTGGTGATGGGCGTCTTCGGCATCGGGCTCTATCTCGCGGGGTCCTGGCAGGCCTCGCTGACCCTGCCCTCGGGTCTGGTCGCGCTGATCGCCTCGACCGCGCCGCTGTTCGTCGCGGCCGGCGAGGTGCTGGTGCTGCGGCAGCGCATGCCGCCGCTGGCCTGGGCCGGGCTCGGGCTCGGCTGGGCGGGGGTGGCGCTGCTCGGCGCCGGGCGGGGCCTGGGCGGGGCCGAGCTCACGGGCATCCTGCTGACGCTCGGCGGCGCGCTGTCGCAGACGATCGGCATCCTGACCTTCGCGCCGGCGCGCGGGCGGCTCGACCCCTGGGTCGCCAATTGCGGGCAGACCATGGCGGCGGCGGTGACCCTGCTGGTGATCGCCGGGCTGACCGCGCCGGTGCCGCACGAGGTGCCGTCCTGGACCCTCGTGCTCTCGCTTGCGTACGGGGTGCTGGTCGTCGGCGTCGGCGGCTACGTGCTCTACTTCGTCATGCTGAAGCGGCTGCCGCCGGCGAGTGCGGCGGCGCTGCAGCTGCTGGCGCCGCCGTTGGCCGCGGTGTTCGGCTGGGCGCTGCTCGGCGAGGTGCTGCGCTGGTCGGATGTGGCGGGCGGCCTGGTGACGCTGGCGGGGCTGGCGGTGCTGTTCCGGGCGCGGCGGTAGCGCGGGATCGCCGGCGGGCGGCCCGCCCGGGGGCGTCGGTCACACGACCGGAGGGCAGGCCGGCGCGCGGGGCCGGATCGGCGCCGCGGCCCGTCGCGCTGGCGGTTTCGGACAAACCGCCGGCGCGGCGGCGCCGGGCGCCCTCGGCGGGGTCGGGGTTTTCGGACGAACGCCCGGCCGGGGCGCCGGGGGCCGCCGGGCAGGCCGGCGAGGCCGCGGGCTTCGGCCGGGATCGGCCGGTTGGGGGGTTTTCGGACAAACCCTGGGGCGGCGAAATTTAGGATTTTAGACGCCTAAACCCTGAAATTGCCTAAAATCCGACGGCTGTCCAGAATTTATTATCCAGCAAAATCAATGGTCTGTACCGATTTCCCTAAATTCTTGAGGGCTTGAGGCGGCTTTCGCCGAACCGGCAAACCCACACGACACGGCATTGGCGGCGCCGGCTTGCGGCGGGGTGCGGGGCGGATGGACAGCTTCAAGGAGCGGCGGCGGCCTCGCGGCCCCCAGGCGGACAGCCAAGCACCGATGCCTTGCCCGAAGATGGACGGCGCGGCGGATCGCAGCCCGCGCCGCCCCCCGCCCGCCGGTCGCGCGGTCAACCCCCCAGCCATCTGTCAGGCACTTCCCGACAACGGCTTCGTGATGCCCCGCTTACGCCAATCATCGGTATGGTTGACGTTATATTATGTACTTCGAGGACGAGGCCATGCCGCTGTTTCGCCTGGATCCCCTCCCCGACCGGCTCGACGACCCCTGCTGGACCACCAGCCGCCTGCGCAGCGCCTGCGTCATCGAGGCCAGCACGCCGACCGAGGCGCGCCGCCGCGCCTGCGGCTACTTCACCCTGCCCTGCGGCGCGCCGCAGGGGCTCGGCCAGCCCTGGCTCGAGGAAGCCCTCGTCACCGCCACCGAACTGGCGGCGGCGCCGCTTCAGTCGCCGGAATTCGCCAGCCAGCCCTGCGCCAGCGCGTAGCGCACCAGCCCGACCCGGCTGGCCAGGCCGAGCTTCTCCATCC